>Ga0102938_10001481_pt1 | contig 17699 bp, 16 predicted proteins | sample SalPonR2_B_D2_MG_FD_84516 | JGI IMG/M metagenome (GOLD analysis project Ga0102938, IMG submission 84516) | Salt pond soil microbial communities from South San Francisco under conditions of wetland restoration - Salt Pond MetaG R2_B_D2_MG | ecosystem: Environmental > Aquatic > Marine >...
ATGCTCGGTGGCCTGCTGATGAGCGTGGCGACCACCACCTTCGGAGTGAACCACATCGTGGCCGGCGTGGCCATCAACCTGATCGCACCCGGCATCGCCAGATTCATGGCCAGCGAACTCTTCGTGGGTGTGCAGGGCGGTTCGGTCACCAGTTCACCGGGCAACCGGGGTGACATCGGGGAGTTCACCGTTCCCTTCCTGTCCGGCGGCGACCTCTTCGGCTGGCAGACCCCCGACATCCTCGGCTGGCTGGAGGACACCGGCTGGTTCCTCGTGGCCGACTTCGCCGGTCTGGGCAAGGGGCTCACCACGTCGGTCACGTGGGACGTCGTCCTGACGGTCAGCCTCTTCTTCGGTGTCGCCTACCTGCTCTGGCACACCGCACTCGGCCTGCGCCTGCGGTTCTCGGGCGAGCGCCCGTCGGCCGCCGACTCGCTCGGCGTGTCGGTGCACACGATGCGCTACGTGGGCATGGCGTTCTCGGGCGGCCTCGCCGGAATGGGCGGCGCCGTGCTCGTGCTGTTCGCCAACCGCTACCAGGAGAACCAGGTGGCCGGCCGGGGATTCCTCGGCCTGGCCACGATGATCTTCGGCAACTGGATGCCGGCGGGCACCGCCGCCGGTGCCGGCATCTTCGGCTACGCCCAGGGCATCACGCTGCGCACCAACCCGGGAGATCTCGTGCGGGCGCTGCTGCTCGCCGCCGCCATCGGGCTGCTGCTGACCGCGTTGTGGATGGCCTACAACCGGAGCCTGCAGGGCATGACCACGGTGGCGATCTTCTCGGCCGTCACGTTCTGGGCCTACATTGCTGCCGAATCGCCGAACAACCAGCTCGTGTTCGTCACGCCCTACGTGGTCACCCTGATCGCAGTGTCGGTGGGGGCTCAACGGCTCAGACCGCCGGCCGAGGAAGGCATCCCGTGGTTCAAGGGGATGCAGTGACGTGAGCGCGTTCGCGCCGACCGTCGACGAAGCCCGTCGAGCACCCAAGGTGCTGTTGCACGATCATCTCGACGGCGGTCTGCGACCGGCCACGGCGATCGAACTCGCCGAGTCGATCGGCTGGACGTTGCCGTCGACCGATCCGCACGAGCTGCAGGCCTGGTTCACCCGTGGCGCGGACACCAACGACATCCTGCAGTACCTCGCGACGTTCGAGCACACGCTCGCCGTGATGCAGACGACCGAGGCGATCGAGCGGGTGGCGTACGAGGCCGTGACCGATCTCGCGGCCGACGGAGTGGTGTACGCCGAGGTGCGTTTCGCTCCGGAACTGCACCAGCAGGCGGGACTCGACCTCGAGGCGGTGGTGGAGGCGGTGACGTCGGGGTACCGGCGCGGCGAGGAGTCCGCAGCGTCCGAGGGACGACCCATCACGGTCAACGCCGTCTGCTGCGCCATGCGCACCGAGCACCGGTCACTCGAGATCGCCCGGCTCGTCGATCGCCTCCGGGAGTGGGACGACAAGGTGGTGGGATTCGACCTGGCGGGAGCCGAGACCGGCTTCCCACCGTCGCTGCATGCCGAGGCGCTGGCCTTCGCCCGGGCGGCTCACCTCAACGTCACCATCCACGCCAGCGAGCCGCCCGACCTCGAGCTGATCGCCGATGCGGTCACGCACGGCGCCCACCGCATCGGTCACGGGGTGCGATTGCAGGCCGACACCGATCTCCCGGCCCGTCTCGACGCCGGCGTCGGCGATGTCGGCGACGTCGGCAATGTCGGCGATGGGTTGCGGCTCGGACCGCTCGCCCGCTACGTGCTCGACCGTCGCATCCACCTCGAGATGGCGCCGACGTGCAACGTGCAGATCGGCGCCGTGTCGAGTGTCGACCGGCATCCGGTGGGGCCGTTCCTGCGCGCCGGATTCAGTGTGGGCATCAACACCGACAACCGCCTGATGAGCGGCGTCAGCCCGTCGAGCGAGCTGCACACGGTGGCACACGCCCACGACCTCACGCTGGCCGAGATCGAACGGCTCGCGACGAACGCCATGATGGCGTCGTTCGCGCCGTACGAGCAGCGCCGCCGGATCGTCGACGACGTGATCGCCCCCGGTCACGCCACGCTCCGCCCGGCCTGACGCCATCCCGAGTCCGGCGATGAGCGTCCGGCGTCCAGCGATGAGCGCCCGGCGTGGCGTCCGGTGTGGCGCCCGGCGATGAGCGAGATCACCACATCCAGGGGTGTCGCTCATGACCGGTAGGGTCGGGTCATGTTCGGTGGACACATGGGGAACCCCAATCCGCTGAAACAGCGGTACCGCTGCCAGACCTGCGGCGCCCCCCGTCCGCCGTACCAGTTCTACTGCGACCGCCACCTCGAAGACGGCGAGAAGAACGACAGGCCGCTGCTCATCGACCGCCTGATGCGGAAGCTGCTCGGCCGCAGGTAGCCGCCCGACGGCCACTACCGTGAGGGTGTCGATCGACCTTCGGGGGACCATGCAGAACACACTCATCTCACCGCGACCACGGCGTCGATGGCTCGCCGCATTCGCACTGGCCGGGATCACGGTGGCCGCCTGCTCGACCGGCGACGACAGCGCGACGGTCGCTCCCTCCCCCACCAGCGCAGCCACGGACGCCGCCCCCGCGACCACGGCCGACATCACCACCGACACGACCACCGACACGATGACGGAGGCTCCGGCATCCGCCCCGACCGCACCCGACGACACCACCACCACCGTCGACCCGACCCGCGCCCGGACCGTCGAGCAGGTCAACGAGTACATCGCCCAGGCGGCTGCGTTCGACCAGGCGGGTGCCGACGCCCAGTTCCCCCAGGGCCTCACCTTCGCCGCCGGCGGAGCGCCCGGCTACTCGCGCTACGTGTTCCGCGAGAACGCAGCCGGCGTCGTGCCGACCCTGGTCGAGGGCCCCATCGACGGCGCCGTGCGCTGCCAGGACGAGGCCCTGCCGTGCTCGTACCTCGAACTGCGACAGCTGCACGACAGCGGCGACCCCATCCCGCCCGAGCTGAACATCACCCCCGGCGAGCTCGCCACGCTCGTCGGCCAACTCGACGAACTGAACGCATTCGCCGAAGCCCACCGTGACGTCGACTCGGCCTGCGCCGCCGGCTTCGTCAGCGACCGCATCCAGACCCCGAACATGGGCTCGCACTTCTACAACGTGAACTGGATCAACGACGGCTTCGACCCCGCACGCCCCGAGATCCTGCTGTACGCACGCGCCGACGGGCAGCTCCCGGACGGGGCCCTGGGCCAGTGTGTCGACGGCAGGTGGGCGGGTGAACCGATGGTGCTCGTCGGCACCTCGTTCATCATCCCGCCCCAGGTGATCGGCAACGACCACCCGGACACGTTCGCCGGCCCCCTCGACAACTGGCACATCCACTACAACCTGTGCCGCGGCAACAACGCCGGACGCGACACGTTCGTGCCACGGGACCAGTGCGAAGCGGCGGGCGGCAACTTCTCCGAGGCGCTCGGATGGATGATCCACGCCTGGGTCGATCCCGCCCACGACAACCAGCTCGGCGTGTTCTCGATGTGGAACTCGTCGATCACGCCGGTGACGGACGCCTCGTCGGTGTTCGAGTCACGCGAGGTGCGCGGCTCCGACTTCCCTGCGGGCGCCGAACAGTCGCTGATCACCGACTTCCTCTACACCGGCGGCCTCGACGTGAAGGTCGGCCAGCCGCTGTTCTTCAACAACGTCGACGCCGTACCCCACACCGTCACCGCCGGCACCCCGGACGACCCGTCACTCGACGAGTTCGACTCGGGGCTGCTCACCCCCGGCAGCAACTACCAGGTGACGTTCGACGAGCCCGGCGTGTACTCGCTGTTCTGCACGCTCCACCCCGACATGGTGGCCACCGTCGACGTCACCGAGTGACCCGTTGCATCCGGTGTCAGACACCAGATGCAACATCGTCCCGCTGCAGCCCGGACATCTCGAGCGCATCGAACGCCGCCCGCCGCAGCACCTCCTCGGCGCCCACGGTGGCTCGTGCCCGGGACAGCGCTGAGCGGTAGGCAGCGTCCGTCTCGATCCCGAGCGCACCCATCACCACCGTGCGCTCGACGTCGAGCACGTCGGTGAGCCAGAGCGTCACTGCCCGCGACGTCGACCGCAGCCGGCACGCGCGCCGGTCGCCAGACCGGACCGCACGAATGCGTCGAACTGCACAGGGTCGCCGTCGAAGGCAGACAGGATCGCCTCGGTCGTCATCCATGTGGGCTTGCGCCGATGCCCGAGATAGGCGCGATGGCTCGACCACCGATAGCCCGACACGTCGTCGACTCCGGCGATGTCGAGCGGGTTGCGATGGATGTAGCGGCACGCATGCAGCAGATGTGTCTCCTCGGTGATGTGCCTCGAATGGAAGCGACCCCGCAGCAACGGCCCGACACGACCGTGGCGATCGTCGACATGGCGGGTGAACACCGACCCGAGATGCTGCATGGCAGCCGACAGTCCGCCGTGCGGGCAGTGCAGCAGGAGATGGAAGTGATTGCACATCAGGCGGTAGGCGTGCGTCTCGGTGCCGAAGCGACGATGCATGTCGGCGAGTCGCTGGCCGAACTCCACACGGTCGTTGTCGTCGAGGAAGATCGCCTGACGGTCGACCCCCCGATTCATCACGTGGTGCCAGCCGTCTTCCGGATCGGATCGTGGAGGTCGTCCCATGCGGCCATCATGACGACGGGGTGTTGCATCCGGTGTCTGACACCGGATGCAACGTCAGGCGGGGGCGCCGAACTGGCGGTCGCCGGCGTCACCGAGGCCCGGGACGATGAAGGCGTTCTCGTTGAGGCGATCGTCGACGGCCGCAGTGAACAGGCGCACCGACAGTCCGGCACGTTCCAGGGTCTCGATGCCTTCGGGTGCCGCCAGGGCGCACACCACCGTGATCGGCTCCGGGGCGTCACGCTCGAGCAGCAGGTGCAGCGTCGCCACGAGCGAACCTCCCGTCGCCACCATCGGGTCGAGAACGATCACCGGGCGACCGGCCAACGACTCGGGCAACTTGTTGACGTACGGCTCGGGCTGGTGCGTCTGCTCGTTGCGGGCCATGCCGATGAAGCCGACGTCGGCGTTCGGCAGGAGGCTCTGGGCCGGGCCGACGAAGCCGAGCCCGGCACGCAGGATGGGCACCACCACCGGCTGCACGGCGATCCGTCGGGCGGGCGCCGTGGTGAGAGGGGTCTCCACCGTGCCGTCGACCGTGGGCAGCTCGCGGGTCGCTTCGGCGATCAACAGGCCGCCGATCCGCTCGAGGTTCTGGCGGAACAGTGCGTTCGGTGTGTCGCGGTCGCGGATCCGGGCGAGCGCATCGGTGCAGACCGGATGGTCGACGAGCGTGGTGACGACGGTGCTCGCGTTCGAACCGGCCATCAGGCTGCGCCCAGCGAGAGCTCGGACTTGAGCATGGAATAGCGCGGCTTGATCACGCCGTTGATCAGCTTCAACCGCTCGGGGAACGGTGCGAACGCCGATTTGACCGCATTGACCGTGAGCCACTCGAGGTCGTCGAGGCCCCACCCGAACGCGTCGTGCAACTGTTGCATCTCCTTCGACATCGACGTGTTGCTCATCAACCGGTTGTCGGTGTTCACCGTCACCCGGAAACGGAGACGGCGGAGCATCCCGATCGGGTGCTCGGCGATCGAGGGCACCACGCCGGTGTTGACGTTCGACGTCGGGCACAGCTCGAGCGGGATCCGGCGATCGCGGATGTACGTGGCGAGCCGGCCGAGCTTCTCGGTGCCCAACCCCTGGCCGGGATCGATGTCGTCGACGATCCGGACGCCGTGGCCGAGCCGTTCGGCGCCACAGAACTGCACGGCCTCCCAGATCGACGGCAGACCGAACGCCTCGCCGGCATGGATCGTGGCGTGGAAGTTCTCGCGGTTCACGTACTGGAACGCGTCGAGGTGTCGCGACGGTGGGTAGCCCGCCTCGGCACCGGCGATGTCGAAACCCACCACACCTTCGTCGCGGTGCCGCACGGCGACCTCGGCGATCTCGTAGCTACGCGCCGCCGTGCGCATCGCCGATGCGATCGCATAGATGGTGAGGTCGGTGTCGGCGGATCCGCGGCGGAACCCGTCGAGCACCGCCTCCATGACCTCGTCGAGGGTGAGCCCCTGCTCGGTGCTGAGTTCGGGAGCGAACCGCACCTCGGCGTACACGACCCCGTCGGCGGCGAGATCCTGCGCACACTCGAAGGCCACCCGCTCGATGGCGTCGCGGTGCTGCATCACCCCGACGGTGTGGGCGAAGGTCTCGAGATACAGCACGAGATCGTTGCGCTTCGCCCCCCTGTTGAACCACGTGGCGAGGTCGTCGGGATCCGTGGTGGGCAGGTCCTTGTAGCCGTACTCGCGGGCCAGCTCGACCACGGTCACCGGACGCACGCCGCCGTCGAGATGGTCGTGGAGCAGTGCCTTCGGCGCTCGCTGGATCAGGTCGTCGAGTGACATGGCGGTCACGCTAGCGAGCTGGACAGCGTCACATGCCAGACCCCGAGCGGTGGCCCGTGCTCGACCGCGTCGGCCGGATGTTGCATCTGGTGTCCGACACCGGATGCAACGTCAGGGGGACGGGGCCTGGGATGCCAGGGCGGCGAGGAGGTCGACGAGGACGGATCGGTCGACGTCGACACCCTCGGCATACAGCTTCACCTTCGGCTCGGTGCCGCTCGGGCGCACCTGCAGCCGGATGCCGCCGTCGAGCATCAGCCGGACCAGATCGGCCTCCGGGAACGACGTGACCGACTCGACCGCACGTCCACCCACGTCCGTCGGGGGATCCGCCTCGATCGCGGCCACCCACTCGGCACCGAGCGACGGCGGGATCCGCACCGACAGCTCACCGGTCACGTACTGGCCGAAACGCGCCGCGATGTCGTCGAGACGGTCCTGGAGGGTGACCCCGTCGGCGGCCGCCACCGCGGCGATCTCGGCCATCATCACCGCTGCGGTGATGCCGTCCTTGTCGAGTGGACGCGGTGCCACGAGGTAGCCCAGCGCCTGTTCGTACCCCAACACCAGCCGGAGCTCGGGGTGCTCGGTGGCGATCTTGCCGATGTACTTGAACCCGGTGAACGTCTCCGCACCGTGGATCCCGGCCGCCTCGGCCATCCGGCCGAGCAGCGACGACGACACCAGCGTCGTCACCACCAGACGGTCGTCGCCGCTGGTGTGGCCGATGATGTGATCGGCGAACAGCCAACCGATCTCGTCACCGGTGAGACGCCGCCAGGTGCCGTCGGCCTGCGGGATCGCCACGCCGAGCCGGTCGGCGTCGGGATCGTTGGCGAGCGCCACGGCGGCTCCGCACGCACGCGCCTCCTCGAGCAACAGGTCCATCGCCCCCGGTTCCTCCGGATTGGGGAACGCCACCGTGGGAAACGTGCCGTCGGGCTGGTGCTGAGCGGCGACGACGTGTGGTGCCGGCAGGCCCGCAGCGGCGAATGCCCGCTCGACCACCGCCCCGCCCACGCCGTGCATCGCCGTGTAGGCCACCGGCACGCCCTCGGCATCGGGGCGCAACCGCACCGTCGGGACGAACTCGACGTACCGGTCGACCCACGTGTCGTCGAACCGCTCGATCATCGGGTCGTCCGGCGGCGCCAGCTCCACCGTCAACGGATCGACGCGGGCGATGTGCGCGGCGATCTCGCTGTCGATCGGCGACACGATCTGCGAACCGGTCTCGAGATACACCTTGTAGCCGTTGTCGGCAGGTGGGTTGTGCGACGCCGTCACCACCACGCCCGCCGCCGCATCCAGCTCGGTGATCGACCACGCCAGCACCGGTGTCGGCTGCACGCCGGGCTGCAGGTACGCCCTCACGCCCATCGCTGCGAGCACCCGCGCCGTGTCCTCGGCGAAGAGGTCGCTCTTGCGCCGGGCGTCGTGGGCGATCACCACGCCGCGCAGACCGGCACCGACGAGTTCGGCGGCGTCCTCTCGCGCGAGCAACCAGCGTCCGAGCCCCGCTGCGGCCTGGCGCACAACCAGACGATTCATCCGCATCGACCCTGCACCCACCGCCGCACGGAGGCCCGCCGTACCGAACTGCAGATGGCCCGCGAACCGCGCCTCGAGTTCGGCCATCGCTCCACCGTCGCCGCGTTCGGCAGACGCGATCAGCCCACCGAGCTCCTCGCGGAGGTCGGCGTCGGGTTCGGCCTCGAGCCAGGCGCGGGCGGTGTGCAGCACATCGACCCGATCCCCTCCGGGCAGGTCGGACAGTGTGTCGGACAGGTCGTCAGCCATCACCCAGCAGGCTACGCAACTCGACGAGCGGGCGCGGGCCCACGTGGCTGATCACCTCGGCAGCGGCGATCGAGCCGTAGTGCCCGCAGACGTCGAGATCCTTGCCGGTGGTGAGACCGTGGAGGAACCCAGCGGCGAACAGGTCGCCGGCGCCGGTGGTGTCGATGACACGGTCGACCGGCACCGCCGGTACCCGGACGACCTCGTCGGGTGTCACGATCAGACACCCGTCGGGCCCGATCGTGATGGCCGCCAGCCCGCACTCGTCACGCAGCTGCTCGACGGCGTCGTCGAACGACTCGGTCTCGTAGAGCGAGAGCAGCTCGTCGTGGTTGCCGAACAGCAGGTCGACGCGGTCCTGGACGAGGGCCCGGAAGTCCGAGCGGTGCCGGTCGACGCAGAACGAGTCGGACAGTGTGAGCGACACCATGCGATCGTGGGCGTGCGCCACTTCGGCGGCCCGGCGGAACGCCGCCTTGGCGTTGTCACGGTCGTAGAGGTAGCCCTCCATGTACAGCACCTTCGACGCAGCGATCGCGCCTTCGTCGAGGTCGTCGGCGCTGAGCTCGCTCGACACACCGAGATAGGTGTTCATCGTGCGCTCGGCGTCGGGCGTCACCACGATCACGCACCGACCGGTCGGCGTGTCGTGGTCACCCTCCGGGCGATGGAACGTGACCCCGACGGCTCGCATGTCGTGCCCGAAGACGTCGCCGAGGTCGTCGCCGTTCACCTTGCCGATGTAGGCCGCACGACCACCGAAACTGGCGATGCCGCAGACGGTGTTGGCGGCCGACCCGCCGCTCATCTCCACGGCACGGTCGAGCGCCCCGTACAGCTCGACGGCACGTTCGGTCTCGATCAGCGTCATCGCTCCCTTGACGAGGCCGAATTCGGCCAGGAAGGTCTCCTCGGCGGGGGCGATGACATCGACGAGCGCGTTGCCGATGCCGACCACGTCGAACGAGATGTTCGACGCTCGCTGTGAAGACGACGCAGACGGCACAGTGGTGTCAGACACGAGTCACCACGCTACCCCCGGTACCATCCGGCCATGGTTGCAACCCCCGCCGCGGAACCGGCTGCCCTCGATCCGTACCGACTGCCCGATCTCGTCCGGCCGACGCGCTACGACGTGAGGTTGACGCCATCGCTGACCGAGGCGACCTTCTCGGGTTCGGTGACGATCCGGCTCGACGTGGAAGCCCCCACCGACGTCCTGGTGCTCAATGCCGCCGAGCTGGAGATCCACCGGTGCGTGGTCGACGGTCGCGACGCGCCCTGGCAGCTCGACGAGGCGGCCGAGCGCCTGCTCGTCACACCGGCCGCCCCGATCGCGCGCGACTCGGTCACGCTGGCCATCGAGTTCAGCGGCATCCTCAACGACAAGCTCCGCGGCTTCTATCGCAGCACCTACACCGACGCCGACGGCAACGAGCAGGTGATCGCCACCACCCAGATGCAGTCCACCGACTGCCGGCGGGCCTTCCCCTGCTGGGACGAGCCGGCGTTCAAGGCGGTGTTCGGCATCACCCTCGACGTCGACGACGAGCTCACGGCGATCTCCAACAGCCCCGAGCTCCAGCGCTCCACCAGTGGTGGCCGCACCGTGATCCGCTTCGCCGACACGATGGTGATGAGCAGCTACCTGGTGGCCTTCGTGGTCGGCCGCCTGGAGGCGACCGACGCCGTCGACGTCGACGGCACCCCTCTGCGGGTGGTCCACGTGCCCGGCAAGTCGCACCTCACCGGATTCGGACTCGACGTGGGTGCGTTCTGTCTGCGGTGGTTCCAGCGGTACTACGGCATCGAGTACCCCGGTGACAAGGTCGATCTCGTTGCACTACCCGATTTCGCCGCCGGCGCCATGGAGAATCTGGGCTGCATCACCTTCCGCGAGAGCCTGCTGCTCGTCGACCCGGCGGTCAGCACCCAGAACGAGCGGCAGCTCGTCGCCGACGTCGTCGCTCACGAGCTGGCACACATGTGGTTCGGTGATCTCGTCACGATGCGCTGGTGGAACGGCATCTGGTTGAACGAGGCGTTCGCCACGTTCATGGAGATCGCCGCCTGCGACGCCTACCGGCCCGACTGGGAGCGGTGGACGTCGTTCGGCGTGGAGCGCAGCGTGGCGTTCGAGACCGATGCACTCGCCAGCACCCGGCCGGTGGAGTACGAGGTGCGCTCCCCCGCCGACTGCGAAGGCATGTTCGACGTCCTCACCTACCAGAAGGGTGGCGCCCTGCTGCGCATGCTCGAGCAGTACCTCGGCGGGGAGCGGTTCCGCGAGGGAGTGAGCCACTACCTGCGTACCCACTCGTACGCGAACACCGAGACCAACGACCTGTGGGACGCCATCGAGCACACCTCGGGCGACCCGGTGCGCCGGATCATGGACTCGTGGATCTGGCAGCCGGGGTTCCCGCTGGTGTCGGCGACGCTCGTCGAGCACGACGGCACGACGGCGCTCTCGCTGAGCCAGCAGCGATTCCGTCACGACGTCGCGGCGACCGGGGGCGCCGACCCGGCACACGGCGAGGCCGGCCGTGCCGGAGCGGACGGCGCCCTCTGGGCGGTGCCGGTGCACGTGCGCAACGGTGGAGTCACGACCACCGTGCTGCTCGACGACCGGTCGACGAACACTCCCCTCACGCTCGCCGACCCCGACGGGCCGGTGGTGGTGAACGCCGGCGGGCACGGCTTCTTCCGCGTCGCCTACGACGACACCCTGCGCGGACGGCTCGATGCCACCGCCGTGGCGTCGATGACCACGCTCGAGCGCTACAACCTCGTCGACGACGCCTGGGCGGCCACCGTGGCCGGCCGCCTCGAAGCCGAGGATCTCCTGGTCTTCCTCGCCGCATTCGTCGACGAGCGTGACCATGCGGTGTGGCAGGCGGTGGTGATCGCCCTGCGCGGTCTCGGACGGCTGCTCGATTCCGGCCCGGCGCGGGAGGAGTTCCGTTCCCGGGTACGGACCCTGGTCGGACCAGCCCTCGCCGACCTCGGCGAGCCCGATCCCGACGAAGCCGATCTCACGGCCAAGCTGCGCGGCCTCCTCGTCGGAACTGCCGGCGTGCTGGGCGACGACCGGGGCGTGCAGGCCCGCTGCCGGGAATGGTTCGACAGTGCGTCGGAAGATCCTGCAGCCGTCGACGCCGAGCTGACGGCTGCGGCGACGAGCGTGGTCGCCGCGTCGGGTGACGCCGAGACGTTCGAACGGATGCGGCGCGGCTTCCTCGACGGCGCCACGCCGCAGGAGCAGTTGCGCCACCTCTACGCCCTCGCCGAGTTCGACGACCCGGCGCTGCTGCTCGAGACGTGCGAGTTCGCGATGGGCGACGACGTGAAGACGCAGAACGCACCGTTCCTGCTGCGTGCCGCCATCGCCAACCGCAACCACGGACGTGTCGCCTGGGAGTACGTGCGCGACCACTGGGGCGAGGCCACCGACCGCTTCCCGTCCAACACGATCGTGCGGATGATCGAATCGGTGAAGCTGCTCACCGAACCCGACCTCGTCGACGACACCGCGGCGTTCTTCGCCGATCACCCCATCCAGCAGGCCACCAAGACGCTCGAACAGATCCTGGAACGCCAGCGGGTGAACGCAGGGCTGAAGCAACGCAGCGGACCCCGGCTGACGGCTGTGCTCGACGCCGACTGAACCGCACGAACGACCCCGGCGGGCCCTGCGGCGCTGCCGGTTCTCGGGAGTGGAGCTAAGGAGAATCGAACTCCTGACCTCGTCATTGCGAACGACGCGCTCTACCAACTGAGCTATAGCCCCGGATTGCCCCGGCGAGTGTAGCGACCGATGGCCGGGATGCGGCCGGACGGATCCGTCGAGACGAACGGTTCAGCGGCGACCGGGCAGGCCCTCGATCGCCGCCGGATCAGTACTGGTCGATCCAGTTGTCGCTCCAGCCGGCCGCCTCACGCTGGCGCAGCTGGGCGAGCAGGTACACGTACCCGCACAGGGCGAGGAAGGCGAGGGCGAACACGTACAGCATCAACGTCGACGACGTGGTGGCTGCGAGGAACAACGTGCATGCCGTGGTGACCAGCAGCAGGAACAGCACGTTGCTGCGGCGGCGGCGCACGTCGGGGCGCGGCGCAGCCGAACGTGACGTCGACTGACGGTGCATGTGGGTCTGGCGATGGTGGTCGTGGCGCTCGTGGCCGCCGGTGGGGTCACCGTGGGTGCGATACACGGCTTCGCCACGGGGCCCGTGTGCGCCGTGCGAGCGGGGCGCTTCGGCGCTGCGGCCGGTGCTCGTACGAGCACGTGCCGGCGGCGCACCGTGCAGGGCTGCCTGGCGGTGATGCGGGTGACCGGGACGGCCGGCGGCAGCTGGGCGCTGCAGCGGCGACGACGCCAGCGGGCGCCCCATGGGGCGCATCGCGCCCCGGGCCGGAGTGGCGGTGCTCTGCAAGGTGTTGAGCTGGCGGCGGAAATCGGTGACCGAGGAGTTGGGCCGGTTCTCGACGCGTGAGCGGAGCATCGGGGGCAGCAGGACCGCTGCCCATGCGGCGGCGACGACGAGGAGGACGAGTTGAGCCATCAGGTATCAGGTGCAGGTATCAGGTGCAGGTATCAGGTGCAGGTATCAGGGGTGAGGTGTCGAGAGGGGGAGGTGTCTTCGGATTCGGTGGTGTCCGGACGGCGTCCGGACTCGTTCGAGGTCGGCATCGTGTTCATCTGAGGTTCACCGGAACGTTGTGTGACGATTCTACGACGATTGTGACGGTCAAGGCAATGCTCACTGCGACGTGGGTCACACGTCACCGTCACGGTCGGATGTGTCGGTGACTGCATCGGGGTGGACGTCGGCGTTCGTTCCGGCCGGTGCGGGAGCCTCGGCGTCGTCCTCGAGACCATCACTGCGACGGTACACACCCGAGCGCCCCCCGGTCTTCTCCCACAGGGCGAGGTCGCCGATCACCATCGAGCGGTCGGCCGACTTGCACATGTCGTACACCGTGAGCGCAGCGGTGCTGCATGCGTGCAGCGCCTCCATCTCCACCCCCGTGCGATCGACGGTGTCGACGTGGACCTCGATGGCGACGAAGTCGTCGCCGATCTCGAAGTTGATCGACACCGCACCCACCAGCAGCGGGTGGCACAGCGGGATCATGTCGGCCGTGCGCTTCGCGGCCTGGATCCCCGCCACGCGGGCCACCGACAGCACGTCACCCTTCTTCACCTCGCGGTTGGCGATCGCTGCGGTGGTCTCGGGCTTCATGAACACCTTGCAGCGCGCCACCGCCCGACGGTGCGTCGGCTCCTTCGGCGTGACGTCGACCATGCGGGCCCGGCCCAGCGGGTCGAGGTGGGTGAAGGACAGGTCACTCATGCAGCGGCTCTCCGGTGTGGGTCTCCCATGCGACCACGCACGTTAGTCGTGGCGCTTCACGATCGTTGCGACGGGTACCTTCGACGCCATGGCCGATGCATCCTCCGATCAGCTCCCACCCGACCCGCTGCCGTACGACCCCATCGGCACGCTGCGTACCGACGGCACGAAGTTGATCCGGATCGTGGCGGATCGGGTCGCCCTCGACGGGCTGGGCGATCCGGTCCCGTCCTGCCCCGGATGGACGCTCGGTGAACTGGCACGCCACGTGGGCAACGTGTGGTGGGTGTGGCTCACCCGGGTACAGGAGGGAATCCTGTCCGACGACGATGCGCGGTCGATGCCGCGCCCGACCGCCCCGTCCGACGACGCCGACGTCGTCGGATGGATGACCGCCGGTCACGGTGCACTGCTGTCGACCCTGGTCGACGTCCCCGTCGACCATCTGGTGTGGACGTTCACCGGTGCTCCTCGTGACATGAACTGGCTCCGCCGGCGGATGGTGCAGGAGACCGCGGTCCACCGGTGGGACGCCGCCGAGACGGCCGGCCTGCCCTACCGGATCCCCGCAGCCGTGGCCGCCGACGGCATCGACGAGTACCTGATGTGGTTCGCCGGACGCCGACGCGATGCCGAGGCCGCCGCTGCGGCCGGAACGACGGAGCCGCTCGACGGCACCGTGCATCTGCACTGCACCGACCCCGACCTCGCCGAGGGCTCGGAGGGCCGCGGCGCCGCCGGTGGCGAATGGCTCGTCACCCGGCTGGAGAACGGACGCTGCGAGTTCGTCCGCGAGCACGCCAAGGGCGACGCAGCGGTCCGGGGACGGGCCCACGACCTCCTGCTGTGGTGCTGGCGCCGACCGGCCGGCCCGGTGGAGATCCTCGGCGACGACGCCGTGGCCGAGCGGTTCCGGACCTTCGCCGACATCGGCTGACCCGGATGTGTCCCGGACGCCGGGTTCGTCGGGGGCCCGACCCCTGACGAACGGCGGGCCACACGCCCGGCTCAGCCGCCGATCTGGCTCATCGACTTGCCGGGGCGGATGAAGTTGACCTGGTTGATCCGGTGACCGGCCCACTTCGTGGCCACGGCCGCTTCGATCCGTGCCGCCAGTTGGTCGTCGGACTCGCCGTCGCGCATCGCCGACATGAGGTCGAACTCACGGGTGGCGAACAGGCAGGTCCGGAACTCGCCCTCGGCGGTGAGCCGGACGCGGTCACAGTCGCCGCAGAACGGCTTGGTGACGGTGGGGATCACACCGATCATTCCGGCGCCGTCGAGGTAGCGGAACCGGTCGGCGGGTGCGGCACCACGCGCCGGCATCTGTTCGAGCGGATACACGGCGTGGATCGCGGCGACGATCTCGTCCTGGCCGACCACCTTGTCGGTGACCCAGTGCCCCGAGGCGTCGAGCGGCATGAACTCGATGAACCGCACCTCGACGCCCGTGTCACGACCGAAGGTGGCGAGGTCGACGATCTCGTCGTCGTTCACCCCTCGCTCGATGACGGCGTTGATCTTCACCGGATCGAACCCGGCCTCCTTCGACGCCTCGATGCCGTCGAGCACCCGCTCCAGCTGATCTCGCCGGGTCATCTGTTCGAACTTCGCCCGGTCGAGCGTGTCGAGGCTGATGTTGACCCGCTGCAGGCCGGCCTGGCGCAGCGTGGGTGCGAGCAGGCGCATCGTGGCACCGTTGGTGGTCATCGCCAGGTCGAGCGGCCCGCGCGGCCCCTCGATGGCGGCGAGCTTCCCGACGAGGGTGGCCAGATGGGCACGGACCGTGGGCTCGCCACCGGTGAGACGGATCCCCTCGACGCCGTAGCGTTCCACGAACAGGCGGGCGAGCCGTTCGATCTCCTCGAAGGTCATCACTTCCGAGCGCGGCAGCCACTGCATGCCCTCTTCCGGCATGCAGTACGTGCATCGGAAGTTGCAGCGGTCGGTGATGGAGATGCGCAGGTCGCGGATGATGCGCCCGAACGGGTCGACCAGGTCCTCCATCCGGCCAGCCTATTGGCGACGGAGCCGTCCCGACCCGTCGGGAGAAACCGTTGCCGCTCCGGCGTCGTGCCCGGCCGTCGAACTCAGACATCGACTCAGGCGTCGACTCAGGCGTCGACTCAGACGTCGACTCAGACGTCGGCTCAGGCGTCGCCGTGGAGGAGGAGCACGGCGACGTCGGATCCGGCCGGAACCCCGTCCCCGTCGGGGACCACCGCCATGGCGTCGGCGAGCGCCGTCGCCGCCAGCTGGTGACTTCCCTGTGCGCTGACGGGGCGGACGTGGAACCGGCCGTCGTCGGTGAAGTCACCGGTGACCCGCAGGAAGTGCACCTTGCCGTCGGGCCGCCGCTGGAGTGCGACGTCGGCCACGGCCACCAGGCTGCGCCGGGTGAGCCGGCGGTGGCCCATCATGCGCCGCAGCGCCGGCCGGGCCAGGAGCTCGAAGCTCACCAGCGAGCTCACCGGGTTGCCGGGGAGGCCGAAGATCGGCACCCCGTCGAGCCGCCCGAAGGCGAAGGGCTTCGCCGGCTTGATCGCGATCTGCATCCACGTCATGTCGGCGATCCGTCCGAGCACGGCCTTCACCACGTCGTAGTCACCCATCGACACGCCGCCACTCGAGACGATCGCATCGCAACCGGCAGCGGCGTCACGCAGGACCCGCTCGAGTTCGGCCTCGTCGTCGGCCACCACGCCGAGATCGACCACGTCGACGCCCGTCTCCGCCAGCAACGCAGCGAGCATCGTCTTGTTGCTCTCACGGATCTGGCCCACCCGCAACGGGGAGCCGTCGTCGACCAGCTCGTCGCCCGTGGAGAGCACCGCCACGCGAGGCCGCCGGTGCACGACGACCGTCGCTGCGTTGACGCTGGCGAGCACGGCGTCGACCGACGGGCGCACGACCGTGCCGGTGTCGAAGACGCGGTCACCGATACGGACGTCGTCGCCAGCCCGACGGACGGCGGCACCCACCTCGACCGACCGGGTGAGCCGGACCCGGTCGTCGCCGACACGCTCGGAGTCCTCCACCATCACCACGGCGTCGGCGCCGGCGGGCATCGGTGCACCCGTCATGATCCGGACCGCCTCTCCGGGGCCGACCGCGCGTTCGGGGGCGGCACCGGCGGCGATCTCGTCGACGACCGTCAACTCCACGGGTACGTCGGCCACGTCGGCGGCGCGCACCGCGTATCCGTCGACGGCCGTGTTGTCGAAGGGAGGGACGACTTCCGCGGCGACGACCTGTGCGGCCAGCACCAGCCCGGCCGCCTGGTGCCGCGGCACCTCCACAGCCGGCAACGGAGGGCACGATTCGAGCACGAAGGCCTGGGCATCTTCCAGCGGCGTCACCGGCTGCACGGTATCCGCACCACGAGCAGCGCCCGACCGGCCCTCGGCGGTTCGCGCCGACATCGCCACACTCCTCGGGACCGCTCCGGCAACGCCCGTAGGGTGGGAACGGATGACCGACGCCCTCACCGCCTTTCCCGCCGACGGCTACACCGTGCGCTGGCGTACATGGGATCACGAGCACCTCGAGACCGTGACACTGCGCTGGGAGAACGAGGGCTGGACCGCCACCGGCGAGGTGGGCCGGGAAGCAGTGACCTACGTCGTGCGGCTCTCGGCCGTGTGGCAGGTCCGCCAGTTCCTGCTCTTCCGTGACCTCCCGGACCCCGATCTCTGGCTGGGCACCGACGGGTCGGGCCGCTGGGGCGAGATGAACGGCGCACATCGCACCGACCTCGACGGCTGCATCGACGTGGATCTGGCCTGCACGCCGTTCACCAACACCCTGCCGATCCGGCGACTGCAACTCGAGGTGGGCGACGCAGCCGACGTCACCACGGCGATGATCGACGTCGACACGCTCGGCGTGGTCCCCGTCCGCCAGCGTTACCACCGCATCGGGCCCCGACGGTACGCCTACGGCAATCTCGACACGGGAACCGAGGTGGAGTTCGACGTCGACGAGTACGGCCTCGTCCACGACCTTCCCGACAGCTTCCGCCGCCACTGATCACGATCGGGGTCAGACCCCGATCGTGATCAGTGGTGGCTCAGGGGCGGATC
>Ga0102938_10001482_pt1 | contig 17698 bp, 15 predicted proteins | sample SalPonR2_B_D2_MG_FD_84516 | JGI IMG/M metagenome (GOLD analysis project Ga0102938, IMG submission 84516) | Salt pond soil microbial communities from South San Francisco under conditions of wetland restoration - Salt Pond MetaG R2_B_D2_MG | ecosystem: Environmental > Aquatic > Marine >...
GCTTTGAGGGGCCGGGAGACGTCGCCACCACGGTGCGCGGCAACATCGCTAAAAATCGCGTGACGATTATCGACGGCAGCAGCGTTGCGCCCTTTGAGCTCAACCAGCATATCGATTTCGATCTGCCTTTCGGGCAGCAGGTGAACAACCAGGACAAGCTGCGCGCGATTGCCCAGCCCGGGGCGATGCAGTACATCAATGGTGAGCTCTGGGTCCTCCCGTTTGGCTCCAGCAAAATCCAGGTGTACCCGGACCCGGATGTGTCGGGCAGCGGTAGCTGGTTTGATGAACCCTGGGCGACCTGGGTGGGTTTGCCGTTACCTGACGGCGGCCCTGCCGGTATAGCGGTGCAGGATTACCGCGGACGCGCGTATGTGTATACCCGCTATGGCCATAAGCTCCATGTGCTCAGCACCGAAAAGAAATTTGTGATCAATAGTGTGGCGCTGTTTTCGCCTGAACCGGCAGCCGTGCAGGAAGGGCGGCGCTTTCTCTATGACGCGCAGCTCACCTCGGGTAACGGCACGGCGTCCTGCGCGTCCTGCCATATTTTCGGCGACTTCGACCAGCTCGTGTGGGATCTCGGTGAGCCCGAGGGGCACGTGGCAGTGAACACCAACCCGTTCACCGCCGGACGGCCGAACAGCCCGATTTTTCACCCGATGAAAGGCCCGATGACCACGCAGACCCTGCGCGGTATCGCAGATAGCGGCCCGATGCACTGGCGTGGCGACCGCACCGGCCGCGATGCCCTGGGGAATCCTGTGCCGGGCGAGACGATCGAGTCCATGGCCTTCAAGCAATTCAACCCGGCCTTCGTCGGGCTGGTAGGAAGGCCGAACGAGCTCAGCGAGCCCCAGCTGCAGGCCTTTACCGATTTCGCACTGCAACTGATGCCGCCGCCGAACCCGGTGCGTAACCTGGATAACAGCCTTAGCGCTGACCAGGCCGAGGGCAGCGCGATTTACTTCAATGACATCACGGACGGACGTACCTGTAATGGCTGCCATACGCTGGACCCGTCGCAGAATTTCTTCGGTACCGATGGCGGCTCCACCAGCGAGGGTCCGTTCATCTCGCAGGAGTTCAAGGTGCCGCACCTGCGCAATATGTACCAGAAGGTGGGAATGTTCGGTACGTCCTTTAACAACACCTTCGAGACCTACGGTGGCGGCCCGCAGATCAAGGGTTTTGGCTACCTGCATGACGGCGCCATCGATACGTTGATTAACTTCTTTGGCAGCGGTGTGTTCAACTTTGACGACCCGGCGAACGATATCCGCCGGGTGTCGGAGTTCAACCTGGTGATGGACAGCAACTTCAAGCCGATTGTTGGTCAGCAGGTCACCCTGACCGGGAGCAACGCGGGTCTTGCAGGCCCCCGCATTGACCTGCTGATCGCGCGTGCCCTGGCGGGCGATTGCGATCTGGTCCTGTGGAGCAGTACCGCAAGCAATGGTGTGGTGAGCGCGCGGCTCCTCGGTAGCGGCAGTTTCCGTCTGTCCACGCCGGGCAACCCGACCGTCACCGACAATTTTGTCCGCAATCGCGTCGCCACCACCGGCGAGCCGGTCACTTACACCTGCGTGCCGCCGGGCAACGGCGCGCGCCTGAGCCAGGTGCCCTAGCGGTGCGCGCCGCCCGGTTCGGCGGCGGGAATCACTGTCGCGCCCGGGAGTAGGCCCGGGCATATTCGATGCTGTCGCGGTTGTCGATCAGGGCGCCGTTGGGGAGCTCCTCGACACGCGCGCTGATCTCCAGCATCGCATGGCCCAGCTCGCGTGCCGTGATCACCAGATAACCCGGCGTCAGCAGCGCCTCCGCCAGGTAAATCAGGGCGTTTGACTGCTCCGATGTAGGCCGGATGAATGCCGAGCGATAACTGAAAGTGCGCAGATCGCTGGTCTCCGCCATCTGCGCGAGGGTCTGTTCCGCGCGTCCTTTCTCCCGGGCCCAGTGCTGGCCGCCCTCGGGGTCGGTGCCCATGCCGGTGACATAGTGGAAAGCCATGGGCCCGGTGGTTCTCTGTGCCAGCCAGGTGCGCACGAACGCCAGGGGAAAGTCGACGTGAATGTGCGTGTAGGTTGCGTCATCGACATTCAGGGATGAGGTACCCAGCCCCCAGAGCACCGTGTTCACGTCTCCCAGAACGCTCGCAAGCGCGCTGTAATCGGTGAAGTCTTGCTGCATATGAACTTGCAGGCGGCCCGAGGCAAGGCCTGCATCAATGCGCGGTGAAGTGCTGCGCGTGACCACGTGGATAGTGTCCACAGCCGGGTCTTGCATGGCTGCCTTGAGCAGGCCGTCTCCCACCGAGCCGGTGGCCCCGAAGACCATCACCACGGCATTGGCGTTTGGATCGCGTACCGGGTTCGTGGCAGGTGTTATGGTCCCCAGCGTTAACCAGCCCCATGCGTTGAATGCAACCAGCAGCACGAGGATGGCAAGCAGCAGGGTCAGGCACACTTTTATCAGTAGTTTCATGTGGGCAGGGCACTCCGTTGGGCTATGGGCGCGGATTGCGGTTTCGCGCGCCCGCGCAGTCTTGTGTCAGGCGGATCCGCTGGTCAGAGCAGGCGCGGCGCGCCCGGCAATCAGCGGCAGGTCGAGATAGGTTTTGATACCGGGAGAGGCCGCGCACACGTAGGGTATCGCGCTTACGCAGTGGTTGGCCGTGGCCACGATGCCCGGGTTGCGCTCGAGCCCGGCAGCAACTGATTCCGGGTGCCAGCCGTGGAAGGTGACATGGGAGGACGGGTCGCCGGCCACGGCCACTTCGAAGCGCTCTCCTTCGGGGCCGAAGTTCCAGCCGGGGTCCAGGTTTTCTTCCCCCATGAACCAGTTTACGCGCACGGTGATAACGGGCTGCTGGCGCACCGTGTACTCCCAGGTGAAGCGTTGTGCTGCCACGCGGCCAGGCTGGATAGGTCCGATTGGCGAATCAATTGGCCGGGTGGCGACGGCAACCTCGTGGCGAGTGACCGGCTCGGCATCGATGTCGAACTGTAGCTCGCTTGCCAGCATGTCCATGGATTGCCCGAAACCGTTGCCCAGCAACTCCACCATGGGGCTTTTTGCAGCTTCCTCCGGGGTTTTGCCGAAAAGCATGATGTCGCTGACCACGCCGGGGGCACCGTAGGTGCGAATATCGGAGAACTCCTCTGCGCGCACGTGCGTGATGGCGCTCGACAGGGCGGAGACCATCAGTGGAAAGCGTTCGGTGATACCGCCGGGGTGAATGCCTGAGCCGTGCAGTGTGCTGCCGCCCGCGCTACAGGCCTGCTCCAGTTCCGCCACATTGCGCTTGCCGGGGAAAAACCACCCCAGCGGTGTGACCACGTTCTTGCCCGACGCGAGCAGGCGCGCAACCAGTGCCGGGTCGGGCATGATGGGGCTGTACATCACGCAGTCGGCCTCCAGCGCCAGCAGCGTATCCACGTCGTTGGTCGCCTGCACGCCGAGCGGCCCGAGGCCGCAAAGCTCCCCGACATCGCGCCCGACCTTGTCTTCGCTATGTACCCAGCAGCCCACGAGCTCCAGCTGCGGGTGGGCCACGATGCCCTCGATGGCCGCGCGACCCACGCCGCCGGTTGCCCACTGAATAACGCGCAATGCCATTCTGTGCTCCTATTTCTTATTGCCCAGTGAAGTGTCGAGAATCTGTAGTGAGGCCATACCGCCGCGCGGTTGTACAAACAGCGCCTCGGCGCTGGCGGTCATGCTGCCAGCGGCGAACATTTCTCCGCGGATGAAGTTTTTCCGCCCCTCGGTACGCGTGTATTTGCCCGTCAGCGTCAGTTCGGTATTGAGAGGTGTTCGCTGGTGGAAGTTCACGTGCAGGTAGGCGGTCATGCCGGGGCGCTTGCCCATGAGCTGTGCCATCCCCAGGAACTGGTCGAAGATGGCTGCCACGATACCGCCATGTACGCTGCCGGGGGGGCCCTCGTATGCCCAGCCACACTCACAGCTGCCGTGGGCAATGTTGTCTTCAATGCGCATGTTAACCGGCGGTGCGATGGGGTTGCTCAAGCCCGCCATCGGGTTGAGTTCATGGGACACCTGGCCGTAGCTGCCGTGCTCGCCGTTTTCCGCCCAGGACCTGCGGCCATAGATCCGGGCAGCCTGCTGAAAATCCGCCGCGGTGGACTCGAGCTGCTGGGCAATCGCGTGCATCTCCCCGGTGTCGGGTGTACTGGTCACCAGAACCTCCGTGAGCTGTCTTATCGCATTGGCCACACGTCGCTTGGCTTCCCATTCATCATTGAAGGGCGCGGTTATCTCTTCCGAGGCGAATGGGTTGTGCAGGAGAGATTTCTCCATTTCATCGTCTGTCATGCGTGCAAACTGGCTGTTGAAGTGAAGGGTGGGCTAGTGTACCTCAAACCGGGTGCCTGCTGCGTGCAGCCCCTTGTCCGGTTTATGCTTGCCGACCAGGCGGTATTTATACACTGATCGGCAAGCAGCCGCGCTGCGTAGAACCCAGCAGAATAGAAGGGAAGAGCATGAAACGTACTTTACTCGCGATCGCATGGGTGGTGGTTCTCGCTGGCTGCACTGGTATAACGGTTGAGGATTATCGGGGCGCGGAGCCAAAACTGGAGCTGGAAAGCTTTTTCCAGGGTCCGTTGAGCGCGCACGGCGTGGTGAAGAACCGCGCCGGGCGGGTGATTCGCACGTTCAACGCCGAGATCGCGGCCGACTGGGACGGTGACACCGGCACGCTTGTTGAGGATTTTGTCTTTAACGACGGCGAGGAACAGCGTCGCGTCTGGACCCTGCGTCGCACCGGCCCGGAGACTTATACCGGGTCGGCTGGCGATGTAGTGGGTGACGCGGAACTTGCGCTCGCCGGCAACAGCCTGTTCCTGGATTACGTGCTGCGCGTTCCCTACGGCGACAGCAGCATAGACCTGCGGGTGGACGACAGGATGTATCTTGTGAGTCCGTCGGTGCTCATTAACGAATCGGTGATGAGCAAATTCGGCGTGCGCGTGGGCTCCCTGTTGCTGGTAATCGAACGGCGTGGCCCTGGCGCGCGCTGAAACCGTTGCTGGCGAAGTGCGGCGCGCTAAAAAACTGATACCCGGAGGAAGAGATGAGTCAGCCGTTAACGCTGGATGAAGAAATCGTTGTCGATCGGCCCCTGACGGAGGTCTTCGCCTATGTGTCGGAATTTTCGCGCATCGAGGAATGGGATCCCGCGGTCAAGCGCGGCGTCAAGCTGACACCGGGCGAACCCGCTGTCGGCAGCGAGTTCCGCATAGAGATGAAAGCGGGGTTTGCCCTCCACTACAGCATGCGAGAGCTGGAATACAACCAGCGCATGCTGATGGATGTGTCATCGAAGTTGTTTACAGCGAGGGAGGAAATTCTCTTCAGTGAGCACCCCGAGGGGGGTTCGGTCGTGCGCTACATCGCCACGTTTGATTTCATCACTCCCCTTGCCGTGGTCAACAAGCTGTACCCGGCGGCGATGCACAGGGTCGGCGAGAAAACCATGGAGGGACTGAAACGCGCGCTGGAGGATGACTTTGCCGCGCCCGAAGCGTCGACGCTCACCGAAATTGCCGACAAGCTCGTGTTGCCCGGTATCTGGCGCTTTACACGCCTGGGCTACAAGGCGTCCCGCAAACACTGGAAGCCCGTATCCGCCTACCTTCGTGAGCGGCATGTGGTGGTAACCGGCGCCACCTCCGGTGTCGGCCTGGCGACGGCGGAGGCCCTGGCAGGGCTGGGAGCAAGGTTGACGCTGGTCGCGCGCGATGCAGACAAGGCAAACGCCGTGGCGCAAGGCATCATCGAGCAGACGGGAAACACCGGGGTGGGAGTGGAACTCTGTGACATGAGCGTCATGTCGCAAGTGCACGCGCTCGCCGATCGCATGCTGGCGAAAGGGGAGCGCGTGCATGTGCTGGTGAACAACGCCGGCGCACTGTTCAACACGCGGCAAGAAACCGCGGAGGGACTGGAAAAGAGCTTCGCCCTGCTGTTGCTCGCGCCCTATATCCTCACGGAACGGCTGCACCCCCTGATGGCTGCCGCAGATGATGCGCGCGTGGTGAATGTCTCTTCCGGCGGTATGTATTCGCAAAAAATTCGCGCCGATGACCTGCAATACGAGCGTGGAGAGTATTCAGGGCCAGTGGCCTATGCGCGCGCCAAACGCGGGCTGATGATTCTCACCGAACAGTGGAGTGAACGCTGGGAAGGCGATGGCATCGCGGTGAATGCCATGCACCCTGGCTGGGCGGATACGCCCGGTGTGGAGAGCTCCCTGCCCGGGTTTTACCGGCTCACCCGGAAGTTGCTGCGCAGTCCCGGGGAAGGTGCTGATACAGCAGTGTGGCTGGCCGCAGCGACCGAGGCGAGCAGTGTGTCAGGGAAGTTCTGGCTGGATCGCGCGATTCACCCCAGTCACCTGTCGGGCCGCACCCGTGAATCCGCCGGCGAAAGGGCTCAACTGTTGCAATCCCTACAGGAGTTGCTGGAGTCCACGCAAGGGAATGATGGCAAACCCCGGCGGCGTCGCGCGGTTAAAAAGGGGAAATAGAGTAATTGGTGTGAGCACGGGGAGGAAAGGGGGTAGTGACTCAGGCCGAGTGGGGGGAGACGTCCATCCGGGTGAGGGATTGCACCACTGAGCGTTGTTCAAGCAGCGCATGCAGGGCCGGTTGTGAGGGGGCGGCAAGCCGTAGGGAGGCGGCCAGGCCAGTGGCAAGAACGCGGCGGTAGTAGGGAAGGTGAGCTACAAAAAAAGGCAGGTCGGCGGTGAGATCTGATTGCTGCTGGACAGTGGAGGTAAAGCTGTCAACGAACTGCTGGAGTTGTTCACGGACGGGCTGGTGATGTTCCAGATCGGCAAACAGGACGTCCCATGTCATATCAGGACGCAGGGCGCAGGCGGCAACAAACGGGCCGGGCAGAGCAGGGCCCCATTCCTCGGGTGAAATGAGGGACATCATCCAGTGATCGTCCCTCGAGTAGAGAAAATACTGCTTTCCGACGACGGGCCTGAACTGAAAACGGGCGGCCAGCACAAGGGAGGAAAGGCAGTAGTCGCGAAGAAATTCGATGGGCGCCTTGCGGCGCACGGAATCGGGGTTGAAGAGTGCGAGATCATTCAGGGTGGGTACGAGACCCTTGCCCTGGGGGTTGGGGTTTTTCTCTGCGTTGGCTGACGTAACAGGCATGGGTAGTGGCTAGAGTGTGGGCAGTCGGCGAATGGTCGCGGGGTTGATCACAACAGGCGCTCAATGGCGGCGCGCAGGACAGGGCTGTTGGGCGAGGTGCCGCTGTCGAAATGGCCGACGACGTTTCCGCTGGCGTCGACGAGGTACTTGTTGAAGTTCCAGCCTGGCGGCGTAGCCTGGCGACCGAGTTCGGCGAACACCGGGTTAGCGGAGGGGCCGCTCACGGCAGTCGGGGCGAGCATGGTGAAGGTGACGCCGTAATTCACATAGCAGACCTTGGCGGCGGTTGCCTCGTCTTTCGCCGCCTGCCGAAAGTCGTCGCTGGCGAAGCCCACGACCTGCAGGCCCTGACCCCGGTATTGCTGATACAGGGCTTCCAGACCCTTGAACTGGGGCGTAAAGCCGCAGTGGCTCGCGGTATTGATGACCAGCAGGGGCTTGCCCTGGGCGATGTCGCACAGGTTCACGCTGTCGCTGGAGTGGAGTTTGCGTAGCTCGTGGTTGAGAAACGCCGGGCACTCGGCGAGGGCGCCGGCGGAGATCAGAAACCCGGCGACCAGACCGGTGAGGCGAGCACAGTTGTGCGTTAAAAATGCCGACATCGGTCTCTCCTCAAGGGTTGGTGCCAGCTCAGCAAGGCTTGGTGCCGGGCTGAACCTGTTGTTTCTCCCGCGTGTTGATATCCCATATGTACCAGAGGTAGCAGCGCGAGAACACGCCGTTCATTATGAGCGCGAGCGATATAAATACAACGAACCATTCTATGCCGTGCATCGCAGGACGGGTTGCTGCCCAGAGGGCGAAAGCGATGCCGAAGCCGAGTCGAAGGATTCGTTCCAGGTTGCCAAGATTAGGGTCGATCACGTTTCACCTGCCAGATAAGTTGATTCAAGGTGCTGGTAATACGGACATCCGGCTCAACTGGATGACTGGCCGGGGCAGGGGCTGGCAGAGCCCGCGCGGCATTACCCGGCGGGGGCTAGCGTGCGCGATGCTCGGCGATCACCTCGTTAAACAGCGCCATGTAGTCTTGGGCGACTCGCGGTAGATGATAGTTTTCGGCAGCGCTAGCCGCCGCAGCGCCCAGGGCCGATCTGCGCGAATCGTCGGCCAGCAATTCGAGAATGCATTCCGCCCAGGCCGCGGGCCGGTCGTCGCTGACCAGAAGGCCGTTCACGCCGTGCTGAATAAACTCCGGCATGTAGCAGCGTGCGGCGGCTACCACGGGGCGCCCGCGAATGAGCAGTTCGATCAAGCCCCAGTTGCCGCTGCCGAACAGGACGGGGTACATAAACAGGTCCACCTGGTGAAGCAGGTCGGAAAACTGCTTGTATGGAAGTTTGCCGGTCAGTGTGAAGCGGTTTCGGTCGACCTTGTAGCGTCGCATGAGGTGTTCGAGAAAGGTCACGCTGCTCTCTTTGCCGTACTTGCGATCGAGAAATAGTTGCTCGTAGCCATAGGTGGTGGCGGCGGGATCGCCGATCACGACAAAGTGGATGTCGTCATTCAGTTTGCTGAGGTGCGCGGCAGTGGAAATAAAGCTCTCCAGCCCCTTGGCGGAGCTGAGATCGCGCGCCGCGAAGCCGAGGGTTTGCTTGCCTTGTGGCAGTGAAACGTCGGCGGGTTCCCGCGCGGCGATTTTCTGCGGGTCCATGCCTTCGAAGCGAGCGACTATCTTGTGTTGGAGAAAGTCCGGGAACATGCTGCGCGCGTATTCGGTGGGCACCAGCGTGCGCGGACTCTTGATGACCTCGTAGTAGGACAGCATTTGCATGTTCTTGTCGGTGAGACGCTGCCCTTCCGTGGGAGGAAAACGGGAGTCCCAGCCGTGATCCGCGTACGACGGAAACTCGATGTAGGGAATAACGGGTATGTCGAATTCATCGAACAGGAAATGCGGTGAGCCAAGGCTGCCGTGAGCCACAATCAGGTCCAGCTTGCGCTTGTCGAGAAACGCCTTCAATGCGCGATAGAGGCCGAGGCTCACGCGACCGGCGCGCTCCACTTTGCCGGAGTAATAGTAGCTGTTGGCTGCCATCATGTTGCCGTCAGGTGTCAGGGGCAGCAGGTTGCGATAGCGCGACTGATTTTTCTTCATGTTGCCGGGCGTTGTCATGTACCAGGCATCGGCCATGCCGGAGACGTTGAGGTACTCGCACAGATCGCTGAATTGCGAAGGGCAGACGGTGTGTACAAAAAGAATTTTCGGTTGCATGGTGAAGCCTGGAACGCCGCGCTGGTGGTTTGTGTAGCAGGTGTTGCAATGAATAAGCCAGTGAAGATACTCTCTAGACGCCAAAAGGCAACCGATCAACGTATGCGCCCGCCGTGGCCAGGCCCCGAATATGATGACAACCCTGCGCAGGACGCCCGCAACAAGAATGCTGCTAGCGGGCCTGATCAGCGTCTGCGGCCTGCTGGCGGCAGACACACAGGCGCAGGAGGGTGATGAAATGGAGGCCGTCACTGACGACGGTCGCGTTGTCCTGTTGCGCAAGGATCACACGTGGGAATTTGTAGAAATCGAGCGCGGAGACCCAGCCAACAGTGCGGTGCTCACCGTCACCGAGGTGAAGGAAATGCACGAGGCCTGTGGGCTGCAAATCCGCCTGCAGAATAACCTGACGCACCGTATTCGCAGCATCGTGCCACGCTTCTCGGTATACAACGACAAGAACATAGAGTTCGACACCAAGTCGCAATCTTTCACCTCGGTCAAACCCACGCGCAGCCAGTACAAGCGTCTCCAGTTCAACGGTATCGGTTGCCATGAAATAAGTTGGGTCCGCGTGCACGACGCTGCACGCTGCACGATTGGCGACGTCGTGGATATGTTTAACGAGACCGAGGGCCAGTGCCTGTCGTTTATCTATGTCGAGCCGAGTGAGCTGATCAATATTTCCAAGTAACGGCCCCCGGCCTCCCCGGGAACCGGCTTTCCTGGCAGCTTCAAAGGTCGATTCAGCGCGAGGTCACTAGCCCATGCCGCCCCAGGCCCTGGGCATTTGCATGTTGAGGCGCTCCATGCCGCCGTTTACACCGAGGATATCCCCGGTCACGTAGCTTGCTGCAGGGGAGCACAGGTACAGTGCCCCCAGCGCGATATCCTCTACCTCGCCGAGGCGGCCCATTGGCGTCAGCTCGACCATGGTCTGCTCCACCTCCGGCGTCAACACCGTGTTCAGGGCATCGGTTTTGGTGGAACCCACGGCAATGGCGTTCACACGCACTTTGGGTGCGAACTCCTGTGCCAACTCCTGTGTCAGCAGCGAGAGAGCGCCCTTGGCCGTACCGTAGGCCGCGAAACAGGGCGTGGGTTTGTGCCCCGCGATGGACGAAATATTAAGAATGGCCCCGCCGTCCGCCGTCTTTGCCATGATGGGTGCGCAGATGCGCGACAGTTCGAATGCACTGCCGACGTTGAAGCGGAAGGCGCCGATGAACTCTTTCGTGGTGGTTTCCAATGCGGGTTTTGGTGGAAAGCCGCCGGCGTTGTTTACCAGGATATCGATGCGTCCGAACTCCTCCACAGCGCGGTCTGCCAGATTCTGCAGCTGCGCATCATCCATTACGTCGGTGGGGACGATCAGTGCGCGCCGCCCCAGCGCGGTGATACCGGCTGCCACGTCCTTCAGGTCGGACTCGGTGCGCGCCCCGATCACGACATCGGCGCCGGCTTCCGCAAAGGCATGCGCGATGGCCGCGCCGATGCCTTTGCCCGCGCCGGTAATGATCGCCACCTTGCCGTCCAGCCTGAACTGATCGATGAGTGCCATGCGTTTCTCCCTTTAGTGTGAGTATTGGATGATAGGCGGTATGCGAGAGTGGCTGATTCTGCGCGGGAGTCAAGCCCCACACCGGCAATGTCCCCTGGCGGTTCGCCCTTGCAACCGCTCTGCTATGCTGTGCCTCCGACGCACACAACACGCCGCTTGCCACGGCCTGGACCTACAGCCATGGAACTCTGCCTGACCTACGACATGCGCGCGCCGTCCTTTGGCGCCTCACGCCGCGAGTTGCACGCCTGTGCGCTGGACCAGGTGGCCTGGGCGGACGAGCTGGGCTTTGATGTGGTGGGTCTCGGCGAGCATCACTGTGCCGAGGATGGTTACAACCCGTCGCCACTGGTGCTTGCCAGCGCCATGGCGGCGCGCAGCCGCCGCATCAGGTTGCGCACCTCGGTGCTGCTGGCGCCGCTGTACGACCTGCCCAAACTGGCAGAAGATGCGGCGGTCTTGCAGATCATCAGCGACGGGCGCCTGTTGTTGGGAATTGGCGCGGGCTATCGCCCGGTTGAGTTTGCCGCCTTCGGTCGCTCGCTCTCGCAGCGCTGGCGCGCAATGGGCGAGGTGTGCGAGTTCCTGCGCCTCGCGTGGCGCGGTGAGACTTTCAGCTGGCAGGGCAGGGAGGTGACGGTCACGCCCAGGCCGGAGCCTTTCCCGCCGCCTATCCTGCTGGGGGGCAGTTCACCCGCGGCGGCGCGTCGCGCCGCGCATATCGCCGATGACTGGTTTCCACCACTGGATGCGCGTCTCTGGCAGCCGTATCGGGACGAGTGCCTGCGAATGGGTAAGCCGGATCCCGGGGAGTACCCGCGCCAGGGGCCGATATTCCTCTGGATCGCCGAGGATGTAGAGAGCGCCTGGCAGCAGGTGATGCCGCATGTATTGGACCAGTTGGAATCCTACGCGGCGTGGACGCGGGAGGCCTTCGGCGCCCCCGCCGGCCCCTACGCGGCAGACATCACGCCCGACAGCGTCAGGCGCAGCGGCGCCTACCGGGTGCTGACGCCGGAACAGGCGCTGGCGCTGGCGGAGGAACTCACCAGCCACTCCGTGCTCTACCTCAATCCGCTGCTGGCGGGCATTGATCCCGCTGCCTCCTGGCGCATGCTGCGGCTGTTCGAGCGCGCGGTGTTGCCCTACCTTCCCGGGCGCGAGAGCGCCTAGGGCAGCGCGCAGGGGAAGGGGTTGGAACCCGGGATATCGGTGGTGAAATTGCCTTCCTCGGCGCGGTCTTCGACAGAATCCGGGTCGGTTACCGCACGCCAGAACCAGTCGGCCATGCGCTCGCCCGCGACATCACCGTAGTAGAAGTCGTCGCGAATCGAGACCACGTGCGCGCTGTTGACCGAGTCGGATGTAAGATACCACTGGATCCCCGGCAGGTCCCTGGTATCACAGTAGGCGGCGCGCATCGCATCAATCCACTGGGCTTCGTCAGTGAAGAACGCATCCCCCTGCTGAGTTAGATCTTTCTGGTTGGAGACAATCAGGTACTGTTGCTCGGGCACCTGTTTCAGGCGCGGTGAAATCGCGCGGTAGTTGTCCGGCCCCACGGCACAGTCACCCGCAAAACAATAGGGCGGCAGGTAGGGTTTGGCTCCCCAGGCGGGAATTTTCACGGCTCCCAGACCGCGCACGCCGGCGACACTGCCGTTGTCCAGCGCTCCACCGGCATCCGGAAAGGCGGCGGTGCGTGGCCACTGCAGATCGTCCAGCACCCAGTGATAGTTGTACAGCGTGCCGTAGCCGCCTGCGGAGAAGCCGCCAAACAGGGCAATCAGCTCGTCCGGCCGGAAGCCATCGCCGCCCGCTTCATCCATGCGTTTCCAGATAATGTCGCGCGCCACGCGCATACCTGCGCGCAGGTTTAGCGCGCCATAGCGTGGCACCTCGAGGTCGCCAAAGGTCTCCACTGCGCCGCCGCCAATGAATACGTCCTGATTGCAGTATGGAAGGTAGACGAAAGTCCAGTCGGCGAACGGGTTGTTCGGGTTGTCGGTAGCGGCAATACCGGAGCCGACGGGCTGGTCATCCTGCGCGTTGAACAGTCCGGGGCTGGATTCGAAACGGCTGCGACAATCGTCTTCAAACAGGCACACGCCGCCGCCCTGCAGGCCAACCACAATACGGTCGATGGGGTTGCCTTCAGGAGCCAGGCGAATATTGATTGCGTAGTCGGTACCGTCGCCGCACATAGTGCCCCACTTGTCGCCGTCGAGGATGATCTGTGACCACTCGCCGCGCGCCGGCATGCTGCCCACGTTGGACGGGCCGCAGTTGGGGGCTAGCGGCGCAACATTCTCGTGTGCGGTAGCGACGGTGCAGTCGAGCTGCTCCTCCGTGTTAGCGACGTACTGCTGTGGGGTCAGCGCGATGAGTTCATCCAGCGCGGGGCAGGCGTCGGCGATGCTTGCGGCCGCATTCGCAGCGGCGGCTGCCTGCGTTTGTGCCAGCGCGGCGGCATCGCATGTATCGCTCGCCAGACATTCGTTGGCCGCGGCCAGGGACTGGCTGAAAAAGCCTGTGACCGTGGAGTGGGCGTTTTCCAGGCAGCCGCGCTCCGCTGTGTTGGCGGCCGCCCAGGCAGCGCCCTGCGGGCCGCCAAAGCTGCGCCACGCGAGCGCATCCGCTTGCGCTTGACAGGCGTTGGCGAAACGCCCGACGGTTGCATCTGTGGCCAGTCCGAGGAAGTCACCATCGTCACACGCGCCCTGTATGCTCTGTTCAAGGGTTGCCTGCGCTGCCAGGAGGTCGGGGTGGCTGTCGCTGCAGAACTCATTGTCATTGAAGAAACACGCGCCGAGCGCAGTGTTCACTTCAGACAGGCAAATCTGCAGGGCCTGTGCGGCGTCGTCGCTACAACTGCGGGAGGCCGTCGGCGCATCTGAGTTATCGCTGCACGCGCTGAACAGCAGCGCGGATGCGGCCAGTGCGGTCGCCGCGATAGGGGACTTGGTTGCGCTCATGTTCAGGTAACTCCTGTCTGGACTGATTCTGGATTGTGCCTGGGGCACACCGGCGCGCTACTGCAGATTGCGCTGTATAAACGCCATCAGTGGTGCGATTACGCGATTGTTTTCGCCGTCGTCGGCAGTGACGATATCCACGTGTGCATAACCCTCGGAAATAAAGACTTCAAAGCCGCCGGACGCGTCCCCGAAGGTAGGGAAGGCTGGGCTGGGATTGGCGCGATCCACAACCCGGGGAGTCGTGCCGTCACAGGAAGGCGCCGTGCAGTTTGCAATAGCATCGGCGAAACCCAGCCATACCGCGGGTACCGGCGCGAGTCCATTGCTGCCGCCAAAAGCGATCACCGGAATATTGATACCGGTCGCCTGTGTGCGGTTGTCGATATCGCTGCGGCCTCTGCCCACCGGCGGCGGCGCTGACAGCGGCGTGGTGTCGAGCCCGAGACCGTTAGTGACCGCAAGACCTGAGGAGGAGTAATACCACTCGGAGAAATTGGTCTTCCCGCGAAAGAAGATTGGCAGCATGCGGCCCTCGAGATCCGAGGGCTCTGCCTCCATCCCCCACACGCCGATGCTCTCCAGGTTGTCAGGCGCGGGTCCGTTGTCGGTGAGGGCGTCCGGCGGTATGTCTTCACCGTTGCTCAGCCAGGTGGCAACGCCGTTATCCACCGGCCCGTCAAATCCCACCGAGGTGGCAACGAAGCTGGCCAGCGAGGCGGCCACGCCGTCGTCATCGAGGAATTTACCCAGCAGGGCGGCCGAGGACGCAGTACTGCCGCCCACCAGTGGGGCCAGAATTGTCAATTGCGGTACCTGCTCAATGGCGTTGTTGCCCTCGACGCCGTTCTGGTCCTGTTGCAGGATGGACTGCACGCCGTCACCTACCACCAGGGCATCGATGGCGTTCACTTCGGAGATGGCCAGCAATTGTGGTGAGAGCAGCCCGGCAACCTCGGCGTAAGCACCGCGCGGCTGCACACAGGAGGTATTGGCAAATTCCGCGCAGTCGGTGGCGGCGGTCTCAGCGGTGCAGGCTGTCGAGCCGTCAATACAGCGCGGCGCCTGGTCCCGCACGGCGCCAAACAGGCCACCATCGAAACTCGCCTCGATGAGATCGAGCGTTTCTTCGCTCACTGCTTCGTCCGACAGGCTGCCGCCGCCGCCTTCGAGCAGCACGAGTCCGCGCAGTTTGGCATATCCCGGGTCGGGTTCGCCGCTGCCAAAGCTGAAATCGGTCGCCGCATAGCGCGCCGTGTAACCGGTGCCAGCGGAGTGTCCGCCGAGGAACACATTGCCGCCGCGCGCGGCGACCAACGCAGCCTCGACCACCGCGTCAATGTCCTGTGAGTGCACCAGTGTTGTCCATTGCGCCATGAAGGCGGTATCGCTGTTGCTGTTGTAGAATTCCGCCCTGCGGTTTGGCCCCTCGGCCAGCGCGGGGCTCAGGCTCAACCCAAGTGCATCGCCGAACAGGAAATCCAGGCCGATCAACGGGTCTTCTAGCTCCTCGGCGATATCCAGCCCCACGGTGTCTTCAAGGAAACTCGAGCGCCTGTCGAGGGCCCACACCTCCAGCACCAGCGATACTTCCTCCGCCGCACGGCGCAAAAGGTTCTCTGCCAGCAGGTAGAACGTGGAGGCGCCGCCTTCAAACCCCGGGATGAGGACGAGTATGGCATCGGGTTGCACGCCATCGTTATCGGCGAGGTAATAGCGCGTATAACGGGCGTGATTGAAATCGATCTCGCTGTCGCCGAACTGGCGCAACAGTTTCGGGTTGCTGACCACGACGCCGGGCGAACCTGGCGTGAACGCGGGCTGCGCCGCGCTCGGCAGGTCGATGGTGGTCTGCAGGAATTCACTCACCGGGGGCGGAACAGGGGGGGCGGGAGGGTCAACGCTGCTGGAATCGCCACCATCGGAGCAGGCCTGGAGCAGACATGCGAGGCACAGGCCAGCAAGAAATGAAGAAACACGCATAGGGAGCACTCTGCATTCAAATTATTGTCGAGTGGTGCAGCGCTCAGTATAGAAGAATATCTCGCCCCGTGCAGACAGCACGACAGTGCGGCGGGCGCCAGCGCGACAGGTGTGCGTCAACGTTCCTGCTACACTACACTGGTCGCAGCCGATTCATCGATATCGACGAATAATAAAGGAATGGCTATGTTTGAAATGCGGAATGCCGCGCTCTGCGCGGTCTCCCTGGTTGCTCTTTACGGCTGTACCGATGGCAGCGATGGCAGCAGTTTCAACGCTCCGCCGGTGCCCATGGATTTCAGCGCGGCGGATGCCAGCCTGGAAGAGTTTGTGGCGGCGCAACCCGGCTTCAGTGGCGCCTCGTATATCGTGGTGGACAAGGCGCGTGGGGTAATACACCAGCATCTCGCCGGGGATCACCGGGAAGATACCGCGGTCCTGCTGGCCTCTACCAGCAAGGTGCCGTCTTCCATGTTGCTCATGGCGCTGGCGGAAGACGACGAGAATATCGATTTTGAGATCGACCGCAGTATTGATGACTACCTGCCGTGGGTCGGGGTCTGGCCCGGTCGCACCGCGGAACAACTGGTGTCGAACACGTCCGGCATACCGGGGCTGGGCCAGATCAGCGGGTACGGCGCGCACACGTGCCAGTACTCGCCTGAAGGGCAATTGCGTGATTGCGGCCAGACTATTTACCAGACGCCGTTGGACAACCTCGAAAGCTTCCCCCCGGGCACGAACTTTGACTACGGCGGCAGCCCCTGGCAACTCGCCGGTACCGTGGCGGAGGTGGTAGGTGGTGCCAGCTGGAACCAGCTTTTCGACCAGTACATCGGCCAGCCTTGCGGGTTGGAGGTTTTTACTTACGGCAACAACCTGGCGACGGTTGCCGACTGGACCGGCGACCCGGACAGTTTACGGGGCAGGGACAATCCCAATATCGAGGGTGGCGCAATAAGCAACCTGGCGGATTACGCCAGGCTGATTTCCCTGCATCTGAACGAGGGCCGCTGTGGCGATACCCAGGTGCTCAGCGCCGAGGCCGTGGCATTCATGCAGCGTGATCGCGCCTGGGCGACCGGCTCGGTACCACCAGACGCTGCGGGTTACGGTATGGGCTGGTGGATTGCGCCGCCTGACGATAGCGCCGCGGCGCCCACGCTGTTTCGCGACCCCGGCGCTTTCGGTGCGCTGTCATGGATTGATACCGAGCGCGGCATTGGCGGCTTTATTGCGATACAGTCGACAACCTTTGCCGATGGCTCCACGGGCAGCGGCTACGGTGCGAGCGAATTGATCCCGCTTTTACAGGCGGCCTACGATGCCGCGCGACCTTGAGGGCGCGTCGATCAGGGGAGGAGGGAAGATGAAGCGCAGGGACTTTTTGCACTACGGCGGCCTCGGCGCGGTGGGCGCGGCCACGGCGGCAACGCTTGGCGGGTGCGCCGACGATGGGCCCGCGGTGAAGTTCTGGCAACAGGGCAACTTCAGGCCCGTAACGGAAGAGGTCAGCCTTACCGAGTTGAGCGTGGAGGGGGCGATTCCCCCCGAGCTCAGCGGGCTGTATGTGCGCAACGGCACCAACGCGTCCAGCGGGGTTGCCGAACACTTCTTTGGCGGCGATGGCATGCTGCATGGCGTACGCCTGGAAGGGGGGCGCGCGCGCTGGTACCGCAACCGTTACGTTGATACACCTGTGTATCGCAAGGAGTCTGGTGGGTTTGGCGCGCCGCAAGCAGAGGACACCACCAGCGCAGTGGCGCTGATTTAC
>Ga0102938_10001483_pt1 | contig 17693 bp, 16 predicted proteins | sample SalPonR2_B_D2_MG_FD_84516 | JGI IMG/M metagenome (GOLD analysis project Ga0102938, IMG submission 84516) | Salt pond soil microbial communities from South San Francisco under conditions of wetland restoration - Salt Pond MetaG R2_B_D2_MG | ecosystem: Environmental > Aquatic > Marine >...
ACTGATCGTGACCCCCGGCGTGCGCCCCGCAGGGGCCGCCCCTGGCGATCAGAAACGCGTGGCCACCCCCGGTCAGGCGATCCGCGAGGGCGCGGACCATATCGTGGTGGGCCGCCCGGTCTGGCAGGCCGACGATCCGCGCGCCGCCGCCCAGGCGATCGTGTCGGACCTGCCCTGATCCGCCGATCCCTGCGCAACATCCGCAACCGGACGCGTCAGGGCGTCAGTCGTTGATGTCGTGATTGAAGGTTTTGACCTGGCCGCGATAAACGCCCATCCAGCGCCTCAGCGCCAGCCACGCGATCAGCGACGTCACCGCAAAGACCAGCGCCAGCACCGGGATCGATCCGCCAATCCACAGGCCGACCGATCCGCCCACCAGCAAGACCAGCGAAACGAACGCCGCCCCGATGGCAAAGCCAAGCAGGACATAGGTCGGCAACAAGACCTCACCGATCGCCAGGGCGATCGCGGCCACACCCCAGACCCACCATTCGCTCCACCATGCCATCAGCTGCGTCCTTTCAGCATCTGGAACGCCTTGCCGAACGCATCGGCCGCGTCGGCCGGCACCACGATGGTCTGGGTGCCCGAACCCGAGGCCATGTTGCCGATCGCCTTCACCTGTTCCAGCGCGATGTTGTACTGCACCGCCTCAAGCCCGCCCTTTGCAATCGCCTCGGCCACGACGCCGGTGGCATAGGCCTCGGCATCCGCCTGCACGCGACGGGCCTCGGCCTCTTGCTTGGCGGCATACAGATCGCCGTCAGCCTGCAGTTCGACCGCCCGCTTCAAGCCCTCGGCGCGAGTCACTGCGGCGCGGCGCTCGCGCTCGGCGTTCAGCTGCTGCAACATCGCATCGCGTGTGGCCTGATCCAGGTTCACATCCAGCAATTCCGCCCGCGTCACCTGGATCCCCCAGTCATCCACCGCGCTTTCAACGCTTTTCTGGATCTGCGCGATCAACTGGTTGCGGTTCGATTGAACCTCGTCCAGGTCCATCTTGCCGATCTCGGCGCGCACGATCCCGGCCACCGTGGTGGCAATCGCCCCATCGACGTCGCGGATGCGGTAGACGGTCTTTTCCGGCTCCAGAATGCGGTAGAAAACCGAGGTGTCGATCTTGACCAGAACGTTGTCCTTGGTGATCGCGTCCTGCTCCGCATTGGGCAATTGCCGCTCCAGGATAGACACCCGGTGCGCCACCCGATCCAGGAAGGGCACGATGAAGTTGATCCCCGGCCCAAGCACCGATTTCAGGCGGCCAAACCGTTCCACCACATGCTGCTCGGATTGCGGCACGATACGGATCGCAAGGAAAATGCAAAGAAGGATGAACAGGGCGAACAGCAAAACAACGATGTTCCCGCCCAGCAGCTGGGTCAGTATGGCTTCCATATCAATACTCGTCTGTTGGTTTTCGGGCTTCATGTCAGCTAGATATGATCGCCCAGGCCCATGGAATCTAGCCTAAATGCATCGGGACACCGGGGGAATTCGCTGTCCCCGTTCCCCCGCGGCCGGTCGATGGCCGCCCCAAAACGACTCCCGGCCCGATCCGGCATCTTTCACTGGCGCGCGCGCGGGCGTATCCTTGCTTCATGCCCGCCCTGTGCCGCGATTGCCTCACCCAGTTCGAAAACCGGCCCCGCTGCCCGGCCTGCCACAGCCCGCGCATCGCCCGGCACGACGAGCTCTGGGATCTGTCCATCGCCCACATGGATTGCGACGCGTTCTATGCCGCCGTGGAAAAACGCGACAATCCCGAGTTGCGCGACAAACCCGTCATCATCGGGGGCGGACGGCGCGGGGTGGTGTCGACCGCATGCTACATCGCGCGGATCAAGGGCGTGAAATCCGCGATGCCGATGTTCCAGGCGCTCAAGCTCTGCCCCGAGGCCGTGGTCGTGCGCGGCCGGATGGAAGTCTACGCCGGGATCTCGAAACAGATCCGCGCCATGATGGAGGATCTGACCCCGTCCATCGAACCGCTGTCGCTGGACGAGGCGTTTCTCGACCTCTCCGGCACGGCACGCCTGCATGGCAAACCACCCGCCGTGATGCTGGCGGGCCTGGTCAAACGCATGTCCGACGAGATCGGGATCACCGGCTCGATCGGGCTCAGCCACAACAAGTTCCTCGCCAAGATCGCATCTGACCTCGACAAACCGCGGGGGTTCTCCGTGATCGGCAAGGCCGAGACCATGGATTTCCTGCGCGACAAACCGGTTCGCATGATCTGGGGCATCGGCGCGGCCGGCCAGACAGCGCTGGACAAGGTCGGCATCCGTACCTTCACCGATCTGCGCCGGTGGGACCGCACGGAACTCCATGACCGGTTCGGCACCATGGGCGACCGTCTGTACCACCTGTCCCGAGGCGAGGATTTTCGCCCCGTCTCCCGCAATCGCCCGGTCAAATCGATTTCGAACGAGACCACGTTCTCCGACGACATCGCCGATCCCGACCTTCTGGACGGCCATATCTGGCGGCTGGCGGAAAAGGTCGCCGACCGCGCCAAGGCCAATGGCGTGGCGGGCCGGGTCGTGACCCTGAAACTCAAGCGGTCCGATTTCAAACTGCTCACGCGGCGCACCTCGCTGCCCGATGGCACCCAGATCGCCGACCGGGTCTATCGCACCGCGCGCGCGCTTTTCGATCAGGCCGATCATCCCAAACCCTACCGGCTGATCGGCGTAGGCCTCAGCGATCTGATCCCGGCCGATACCGCCGACAGATCGGGTGACCTGCTGGACCCGCTGGAGGCAAAGCGCATCCAGGCCGAACGGGCCACCGACGCCATCCGCCAGAAATTCGGCGACGACGCGATCGTGAAGGGGCGCGCTCTCAGGTAACGCCCCCCCTTTTCTCTGTTTCACAAATATCCCGGGGGAGGCCGAAGGCCGGGGGCAGCGCCCCCATCTTCCTTCCGCCGGGCCTGCGCCCTATTCGGCCGCCAGCGGCACCCGTCCCGGCCGGGACGCGATCACGCGGTCCAGCACGCCGGTGATGATCCCGCGCATCTGGTCGAAATTGCCATTCGGCTGGATACGGCGCTCATCCATGTAAAGGGCGCGGTCGATCTCGATCTGGACCGCGTGGCACCCGCGGCTCGGTCGGCCGTATTGCTGCGTCACGAACGCCCCCGCAAACGGCGCGTTGCGGATCACGCACAACCCCTCGGACAGGAACCCGTCTTCAAGCGCATCCAGAATCTCACCATCCGCCGACGCCCCGAACCTGTCGCCCAGAACCACGTCGGGCCGGCGCTGGCCGGGCCGAGAAACGCTGTCGAGCGCCTCATGCGGCATCGAATGGAAATCCAGCAAGACCGCCTGCCCGAACTCGGCGCGCGCTTCGGCCATGAGGCTGTCCAGCATGCCATGATACGGATGCCAGATCTGCGCGATCCGCGCCTCCGCCTCGGCCCGTTTCAGCTTGCCGCGGTAAATCACCCGCCCGTTCGACACGACACGGGGCACGACGCCCAGTCCGGAACTGATGCGCGGTGTCTGCACCACGCGGCCGACGCCGTCGATGACGGCCGGGTCCAGTTCATCGGGGCTGCGGTTCAGATCCAGGTAGGCGCGTGGATATTCCGCCGTCAGCAGCGGCGCGCCCAGACCGGGGGCCGCGGCCACCAGTTGATCCATGAACGCGTCTTCAGAGGATCTTATCGCATGTTCATCCAGCACCGATGCCTGCAAGAACCGCGCCGGATAGAATCGCCCTGAATGCGGTGACGCCACGACCACCGGCGTCAAGAGCCGGGCCGGTCGATCAAGTCTGAAAGGCGGGTGCATTCGGGCTCCTGTCGCGCTGGTGTAATCAACGATATAGCTGATTTTTCGGCGAAGCCAAAAGCCCTTGAACCCCCAAACCAATCCTTTTATAGACCGCACACCCAAGTGCTGCGTTCGCGGACTCGGGCCATTCGGTTTTTGCCGTTGGTCCGGACAGGATACAGGGCTGGGGGATTTATCCGGGCGGTTAGCTCAGCGGTAGAGCACTACGTTGACATCGTAGGGGTCACTGGTTCGATCCCAGTACCGCCCACCATCCCGCTTTCCTCAGGAAAGTGGGGGATTCACCGGGCCGAAAGGCTCATGAGGTTTCAAAGGCGCATCGCCGCGCCGCGACGAAGGAGAAGGACCATGAAGGTCAAGAACTCACTCCGCTCGCTCAAGCAGCGCCATCGCGATTGCCGCGTCGTGCGCCGTAAGGGCCGGGTCTATGTGATCAACAAGACCCAGCGCCGGTTCAAAGCCCGCCAGGGCTGAGACAAGCGCATCCGAGCTGAAAAAGCCGCCCATCGGGCGGCTTTTTTGATTCCCGGCAGGGCCTGCATGCCGATAGGGGGCTCCGCCAGCGCTCAATCGCGCAGCACGACCTCGCCCTCGATTTCGATGGCGAAATTCATCGGCAGACCGGCGCATCCGATCGCAGACCGGGCATGACGCCCCACCTCGGGCCCGAACACCGCGACGATCAGATCGCTGAAGCCGTGCACAACGAGGTGCTGCTCACTGAACCCCGGTGCCGAATTGACCATGCCGAAGACGCGCACCCACCCCGCCACGCGCGACAGGTCCCCGATTTCGGCCTTGAGATTCGCAAGAACCGACAAACCGATGTCACGGGCCGCCGCTTGCGCCTCTTCCATGGTCAGATCCGTGCCGACCTGCCCGTAAGGGCCGGTAATCGCCCCGTCCGCCCCGTGTTTGGGGTGCCCCGAGATCAACGCACGGTTGCCGCGCACATTCACGAAGGCAAATGGCAGTTGCAGCGTTGGCGGCAGCACGATGGGCGGCGGCAAGACCAACCCAAGCTCTGACAGTCTTTGTTCTGGTGTGGACATCCTTACGCCTCCGGTGCTGACGTCATCCTTGCGTACTGTACCGTCTGGCGGTGGCACGTGCACCCCCTGCGAGGGGCAGGGGCAGGGTTATTGAATGATCCTTCCCCCGATCGCCTCTGCCAACAAGCGCACCACGGTCGCCTGGTCGAGATAACCCGTCGCCTGCACCCCGCGCGCCGCCTGATACCGGCGGATCGCCTCGCGCGTGCGCGTGGTGAATACCCCGTCGACGGGTCCCGGATCCAACCCCGTGGCCGCCAGACGCTGCTCGACCAGGCGCCGGGTCACATCATTCAGGTTCAGCGCCGCCTCCCGCGCCTCGGCCTGCGCGATCACATCCGGCGGCAGGCCCGATTCGAGTTCGGCAATCCGGGCCCGCGCGATGTCCACGAACAACCCGTCGGGGTAGCCCGCCAGATACTGACGGTAGGCGTTTGCGGTATCCGCCGCGCGCACGGCATCCCAATCGGCGCGCTCCTGCCCCTCGGCCTCGGCGCGGCGGGCGGCCTCGATATCATCAAGCCGGGCCTGCGCCAGATCGGAAAACAGCCCGTCGGGGAATCGTTCCAGATAGGTCCGCATCCCGGATTCGCTCGCCCCCTGCCCGGTCGCTTGCCAAAAGGCCCGGTCGGCGCGCTCCTCGGCCTCGCGGCGGCGGCGATCCTCTTCCTCCAGCTCGGCGGACCGCAAGGCTGCGGCCTGCCGCAGGTCGCGGATCTGAACGCCGGTCAGAAAGCCCGTCACCTCGTAGCGCGCCGCATCCTGCCAGGCGCTGATCGCGGCCCGGGTGCCACGACCGAAAATGCCGTCGATGCCACGAGTATCGAAGTCCAGGATCGTCAGATCCCGCTGGATCTGCTGCCGGTCCGCGCGGCTCAACCCAAGCGCCGCCTCCGCCGCCTCGGCCAGTTCCAGCGGATCGGGTTCGGGCACATCCAGCGCCGCGATGCGCGCCTGTGCCTCGGCCCGGTATGCACCTTGCGGATATTGCTCAAGATAGGCGCGATAGGCCCCGGTCGTGTTCAGTTCGGCAACCGCATTCCACAAGGACTGTTCCTCGGGCGAGGGGCCCACCGGCATTGGCGTGACGCCCGTCAGCGGTGCGGGCACAAACGGCACCGCCGAAGACAGGAAACCATGGCTGCGCACCGAACGGGAATTGCCGACCGCCTCGGCCAGATCGGCACCCGGGCTCAGAATACTGCGGCGCGCGAAATCGGCCAGGTCATCGGGCGCACCGGACAGGACGGAAACACCCTGCGGCGCGTGGATCGCCCCCAGACCGCGCGCCAGCCCGGCGCCCAGGTCCATGGCGCGCGGCTCCTGACCCAAAAGCACGATCGCCCGGCCCGATGCGCGGCTTGCGATCTCCATAAGGACGGACAGCGCGACACCCTGCCCTCCGACCGACCCGAGATCAGGCGCGCTGGCGTCGCGCCCCAGAATCCAGCCACCGTCACGGGATCGAACCACGTGCCCCGCCACCGCGATCAGCACGCGGTCCTCCTCCTCCGCCGCCAAAAGGGCAGAGAGCCCGTTTCGCATGTCTGCGATAGATCCGTTTTCGACCACGATCACGTCGAACCCCGCATCGCGCAGGGGGGTGGCAAGGTCCGCCATCTCGTCGGCATACCGGAGGTTCTGAGCATCATCATACCGCTGATTGGCGATGATGAGCGCGGTGTCGGCAAACGCCGCGGGCGCCACGATCAGGGACAGGAACAACGGAATCAGGGCACGCATGTTGGCCTCCATCAATGGCGCATCTCGGGCCTTGTGCGTAGCACATGCCCGATGGTTAGCCGATAACAGCCCTGTTGCACCCCCGGATTGATCCCCCTCATGCCTGCGCGCCGGGCAAAAGCCGCCGCCGGGCGCGGGGGGTCAATCGTACGTGCGCTGATCGTCGATGACCTTGCCGTCATTGGGCAGACTGCCCGGAGCCACGATCTCGATCCTGCCCTTGAGCTTCATCACCGACGCAACGCTGGTCCCGATCGCCTCGATATCGCCGCCGGCGGCTTCGACCTGCACGGTCATCACGTCCATCTCGCCCTCGCGGGTGGCGATGACGCGTGCCTTGGCGATCTCGGGGTGGCGTCCCACGAATTCCGCCACCTGCTCGGGGCGCACGAACATGCCCTTGATCTTGGTGGTCTGGTCGGCACGTCCCATCCAGCCCTTGATGCGCGTGTTGGTGCGCCCACAAGGGCTTTGCCCCGGCAAGATCGCCGAAAGATCGCCAGTCGCAAACCGGATCAGCGGATAATCGGGGTTCAGCGTGGTCACGATGACCTCGCCCACCTCGCCATCCGCGACCGGATCGCCGGTGCCGGGGCGCACGATTTCCACGATTACGCCCTCGTCGATGATCATCCCCTCCATGGCGGGGCTTTCATAGGCGATATTGCCCAGATCGGCGGTCGCATAACACTGCAGGCACGCAATCCCGCGATCGGCATATTCCTGGCGCAGGGACGGGAACAGCGCCCCGCCGCCCACGGCCGCGCGGGAAATGCGCAGCGCCTCACCCAACTCGTCCGCCATGTCGAGGATCACCTTCAGGTAATCCGGGGTGCCCGCATAGGCCGTGCAGCCCACATCGCGGGCCGCGCGCACCTGCAATTCGGTCTGCCCGACACCGGCCGGCAGCACCGCCGCCCCGACCGCACGCGCGCCGTTCTCAAAGATCATGCCGGCCGGCGTCAGGTGATAGCCGAAACAGTTCTGCACGATATCGCCCGGCCCGATGCCGACCGCATGCAGGAAACGCCCCATCCGCCACCAGTCATGGGTCACGCCGCCGGGTTCATAGATCGGCCCGGGGCTCTGGAAGACATGCGCCAGATTGCTGACCGGAATGCCCCCGAAAGGCGGGTTCGCGGACTGCCGCGCCACCAGATCCGCCTTACGCAGGACCGGCAGCGTTTTCAGATCATCCAGCGACGCGATCGCCGGCACACCGTGGCTTGCCAGTTGCGCCTGCAATTGCACCAGCTGCGCCGCCTGGCGCGCATCGGCACTGCGGGCTTCCAGCTCATCAAAAAATTTCTGCTTCTGATCCAGCATCAGCTCAACCACCGTTTCCGTCGCCGATAAGACCGCACATCGCGAAAGCTTTTGCGGCCCTCGTCCGACATCCCCAGATAGAATTCCTTCACGTCCTGGTTTTCGCGCAGATCGGCGGCGGGGCCGTCCATCACCACGCGCCCACTTTCAAGGATGTAGCCATAATGGGCGAACCTGAGCGCGACGTTGGTATTCTGCTCGGCCAACAGGAAGGTCACGCCCTGTTCCTCGTTCAACCGCTTCACGATGCCAAAGATCTGTTCCACCAGCTGTGGCGCAAGACCCATCGAAGGCTCATCGAGCAAGATCATCTCGGGCCGGCTCATCAGCGCGCGGCCAATGGCCGTCATCTGCTGTTCCCCGCCCGAGGTATAGCCCGCCTGGCTTGTCCGGCGCTCTTTCAGCCGGGGGAAATAGTCATAGACCATCTCGAGATCGGCCTGGATCGCCGCACGCCCTTCCTTGCGCGTGTAGGATCCGGTCAACAGGTTTTCCTCGACGGTCAGATGCTCAAAACAGTGCCGGCCTTCCATCACCTGGATCACGCCGCGATCCACCAGATCCGACGGCGTCAGATGCTGGACGCGTTCACCCCGGTAGGAAATGGACCCTTTCGTCACCTCGCCGCGTTCGGAATGCAGCAGGTTCGAAATCGCCTTCAGCGTCGTGGTCTTGCCCGCGCCGTTCCCCCCCAGAAGAGCCGTGATGCCGCCTTTGGGCACCTTGAGGCTGACCCCTTTGAGAACAAGGATCACGTGATTGTAGATCACCTCGACGTTGTTGACCTCCAACAGCGTCTCGGCATCCGACAATTCCGGCGCAACACCATCGCCGTCGGTCTCGGTGGGTTGATCAAGCATCCAGTTCATCCCCGTTTGGGATCGTGGGGCCGCCGCATGGCGTGACACGAGCCCTGGTCGTAAGGAAAATGTTGGTCCGGCGGCAGCGTCAAACGCCGCCGCCGGAAGGTTCAGATCAGCTGTCGCCGCACTGGCTGGCGATGTTGTTCTCGGCCGCGAACTGCGCCGAATCTTCCATGACCAACGGCTGCGTGACGCTGTCATCGGGCGCGATGAAGTCGGTGAGGGCCACCCACTCCGTCCCGTTCCACTGCTGCATGATCGCCATGCCCGTGCCGCCGTGATCTTCGCAGGTCACTGCAAACTCCGGCCCGACACCGGGCATACCCAGCTCTTCCATGCGGGCGTTGGTCATGACCAGCGCTTCCATGCCGTCGCGCATCATCGACGCGTCGATCTGCGCCACGCCGCTCAGCTCCTGCGCCGTACGGGCCGCTTCGGCTGCCAGCATCGCCGCATACATGCCACGCGTATACAGCACGTTGCCCAGGTTGGACCCGTCGCCTGCAGCCATTCCGGCATCATGGACGTACTGCTGGATCTCGGCAAAGATCGGCATATCGCCCAGGCGGTTCATGTTGAGCGACCGGTAACCGGCCGCCGCTTCGCCCGCGGACGTCACGTCATGGTCCGCACCGGCCCACCAGTTACCGATGAAGTTCTCCATCGGGAAACGGATGTTGATGGCTTCCTGAACCGCAACCTGGTTCATGACGCCCCAGCCCCACATCACGACATAATCGGGACGCTCGCGGCGGATCTGCAGCCACTGGTTGCCTTGTTCCTGACCGGGGTGATCCACGGCCAGCTGGGTCAGCTCGAAGCCATGCATCTCGGCCAGGGTTTCCAGCGTGCGGATCGGCTCCCGGCCATAGGCCGAGTTGTGGTACAGAAGCGCGATGGTCTTGCCCTCGAGCGAGCCACCGTTTTCTTCCAGCAGCTGGTTCACGATCACCGACGCCGCATCCCAGTAGTTGGCCGGGTAGTTGAACACGTGGCTGAACACGTCGCCATTGGCGGCCGAGGTCCGGCCATAGCCCATCGTGTGCAGCGGAATGCCATCGGCGGTCGCACGTGGGATCAGCTGGTAGGTGATGCCGGTCGACAGCGGCTGATACACAAGCGCGCCTTCACCCTTGGTGGATTCATAGCATTCCACGCCGCGCTCGGTGTTGTAGGCGGTTTCGCATTCGATCACGCGGGTCATCACGCCGCCGATGCCACCGTCCCGCTGGTTGAGCAGCGTCATGTAATCTTGGTAGCCGTCCGAGAACGGGATGCCGCCGGCAGCATAAGGCCCGGTCCGGTAAGACAGATCCGGGAACACGAGGTCGGCAAGTGCCGGGCTTGCAGCCATCGCACCTGCGGCGACCATGGTCAGTAGTTTCTTCATCGATTTAGTCCTCCCTTTAGGAATTGGGTCGATATCGGTACTCTGCCGGGGCGATCCCCCGGTCTCGTCGTTGTCTGGCCGGCACCGGCATCAATGCGGGAACGGCCACAATCTCAATTTTTCCTTCAGCAGCGCCCAAAGACGCGCCAGCCCATGCGGCTCCACGATCAGGAAGAACATGATCAGCGCGCCCACGATGACGAACTGGAAGTGCGTGGCCAGCGCCGTGTCCCAGCCCATCGTGTCGACCAGCAGCACCTTGAGCGCGACCGGCAGAAGCACCATGAACGCTGCCCCCGCAAAGCTGCCGAAGATGCTCCCCAGACCACCGATGATGATCATGAACAGCACCAGGAACGATTTCTGGATGCCATAGGCCTCGCCCACTTCGACCGCGCCCAGGTAGACGGTGAACAGCAGCGCGCCAGAGATGCCCACGTAGAACGAACTGACCGCAAAGGCCGTCAGCTTGGCCTTCAACGGGTTCACCCCGATGATCTCGGCCGCGATATCCATGTCACGGATGGCCATCCATTGCCGCCCGACCGACCCGCGCGTCAGGTTGCGCGCGACCCATGCCAGAACGAAGACGAGCGAGAAACAGAATACGTATTTCACCCAGGCCTCGGCATTGGGGCCGGTCACGGCCATCCCGAACAACGTGCGTTCCGGTGCGCTGATCTGCCCCGAGGCCGAATAGTTGTAGAACCACGGCACCTTGTTGAACATCCAGACCAGAAAGAACTGTGCCGCCAGTGTCGCCACCGCCAGGTAGAACCCCTTGATCCGCAGCGACGGGAGGCCGAAGGCCACGCCCACCAGCGCCGTCATGAACCCCGACAGCAGCGTGACCGACACCATGTCCATCCAGGGAAAGGCCGTCATCAGCTTGTAGGACGTGTAGGCCCCCACGGCCATGAACCCGCCGGTGCCAAGCGACACCTGCCCGCAATACCCCGTCAGGATGTTAAGCCCGATCGCCGCGATGGCATAGATCAGGAACGGGATGAGGATGGAATTGGCCCAGTAATCATTGAGCAGAAACGGGATCACGCCCAGCCCGACGATCAAAACGAGGTAATAGCGGTACCGGTCGAACGCGATCGGGAAGGTCTGGTTGTCATCCACGTAGGATGTCTTGAAGTCGCCTGCTTCGCGATAAAACATTTACGCCTCCCCCATCATGGTCTGCCCACGGGCCGCCACGTGCATTTTGTCATACCCGTTCAATGATCTTCTCCCCGAACAGGCCCTGCGGGCGGAACACCAGGAACACCAGCGCCAGCACGTAGGCGAACCAGTTTTCGGTTGCGCCACCGATCATCGGGCCGATCGAGAATTCGAACAGCGCCTCGCCCACGCCGATGATCAGCCCCCCCACGATCGCACCGGGGATCGAGGTGAACCCGCCCAGCATCAGAACCGGCAGCGCCTTGAGCGCGATCAGCGACAGCGAGAACTGGACCCCCGACTTGGCCCCCCACATGATGCCCGCCACCAAGGCCACGATGCCTGCCAGCGACCAGACCAGAACCCAGACGTAGTTGAGAGAAATCCCCACCGACAAGGCCGCCTGATGGTCATCGGCCACGGCCCGCATCGCGCGCCCGTTCTTGGTGTATTGCGAATAGGCGATCAGCCCGCCCACCAGGATGATGGCAACGATCGTGGCCGAAATGTCCAGGTTGTCGATGAAGAAGCCGTAGCCAAAGATATCGAACGTCGCCTGGTCGATGGCATCGTTGATCCCCTGCGGCAGACCCACATCGAGGTTCCGGATCTCAGACCCCCACATCAGGTCACTCACACCTTCAAGGAAATACGCCAGCCCGATCGTCGCCATGAACAGGATGATCGGCTCTTGCCCGACCAGGTGCTTGAACACGAATTTCTGCACCAACAGCGCAAACCCGATCATCACCACCACCGTCAGCGCAATGGCCAGCAGCGCGGGCACCTCCCACCCGAAATAGTGGATATCTGTGCCGAAAATCTCGTTGATCAGGTGGGCAAACGGCACCCGTCCGTCCTGGATGCCCACCAGGGTCATGGCCGCGAACAGGGCCATGACCCCCTGTGCGTAGTTGAAGATACCAGATGCCTTGAAGATCAACACAAAGCCCAGCGCCACAAGGGCGTACATCACGCCGGTCATCAGACCGTTCAGCGTGACCTCCATCGCGAATATCAATTGATCAGGCATGTTGGCCTCCATGGGCAGGCAGGGATGGGTGGCTTTGCAGGATATGGAACCGGGCGTCAGTCATGAGCGACCCCCAGATAGGCGTCGATGACCTCCTGGTTGTTGCGCACCTGATCAGGTGTGCCGTCGCCGATCTTCTTGCCGTAGTCCATCACGACCACCCGGTCGGACAGGTCCATGACCACACCCATATCGTGTTCGATCAGCACGATGGTCGTGCCGAACTCGTCATTCACGTCGAGGATGAAGCGCGACATGTCTTCCTTTTCCTCCACGTTCATGCCCGCCATCGGTTCATCCAGCAGCAGGATCTGCGGCTCGGCCGCCAGCGCGCGCGCCAGTTCGACCCGCTTTTTCAGGCCGTAGGGCAAGCGGCCCACCGGCGTCTTGCGGATGTTCTGGATTTGCAGGAAATCAATGATTTCCTCGGCCTTTTCGCGGTTCGCGACCTCTTCGCGCTGCGCCTTTCCCCACCAGAATGCCTGATCGAGGAAATTGGCCTTCATGTGGTTCAGACGGCCGGTCATCACATTGTCCAGCACGGACATGCCTTCGAACAGGGCGATGTTCTGGAATGTCCGCGCGATGCCCTGCCGGGCGACCTGAAAGGGTTTCATCGACGGGCGCTTTTGCCCGCGATAGATCACCTCGCCCTCCTGGGGGTGATAAAACCCCGAAATCACGTTCAGCATCGAGGACTTGCCGGCCCCGTTGGGCCCGATGATCGCACGGACCTCGCCTTCGCGGATGTCGAACGAGATATCCTTGATCGCGACGACGCCCCCGAACCTCAGGGTTATGTTGCGCATCTCCATGACCACGCCGCCGATGGTGCGGCCGTCCGGTGTCACATAGCTGTCTGGCGACATGTCGTTCATTGCGCCTTCTCCCTTGTCGCCTGGCCGGACCGGAAGATGAGCGCCCCGATCAGACCGTAGACCAAAAGCGCGACAAGCGCCCAGATCAGATTGTTTTCCCACACGTCCGGCATGCCGAACAGCAATGCCGCCACACCGCAGATTCCGATGGCGCCTCCCTGAACCGCAGCCGCGCCCCTGGTCAGGTACCGGCCCGCCACCCAGGACGCGACAAACCCCAAAAGGAATATGCCCGCCGCCATCAAGGTCATGCGCACCCCCCCTGCGGGAGGGCGGGCGGCGCGAAGTCGCGAGGCGCGCGTCGCACCGTCATTCCGCCGCCATCCGTTGCCCCTCGACCGGCACGATGGCCGCGTCGCGGATCTTCAGGGTCGCGGTAATCTTGCCCTTGCGCCCATCCTCGTAGGTCACCTCGGTCTCGGTGTATTGCTCGGACTTGCCGCCATACAGCGCGTCGATCAGGTCGGCGAATTTCTCTTCGATGATGCGGCGGCGCACCTTGCGGGTCCGTGTCAGTTCGCCGTCATCCGCATCCAGTTCCTTGTGCAACACCAGGAACCGGTGGACCTGGCAGCCCGACAGCATCTCATCCTCGGCCACCGACCGGTTCACCTCTTCGACGTGAGATTGGATCATGTCCAGAACCTGCGGATGACCCGCCAGTTCCTGGTAGGACGCATAGGCGATGTTGTTGCGCTCGGCCCAGTTGCCGACTGCCGTCAGGTCGATGTTCAAGAACGCCGTGCACATGTCCCGGCCGCTGCCGAACACGACGGCCTCCAGGATATTGGGAAAGAACTTCAGCTTGTTCTCGACGTATTTCGGCGCAAACAGACGCCCATCGGCCATCTTGCCCACGTCCTTGGCCCGGTCGATGATCCGCAAATGCCCGGTATCGGGCTCGATGAACCCAGCATCCCCCGTGGCGACCCAGCCCTCCGCATCCTTGGTGGAGGCGGTGGATTCCGGGTTCTTGTAGTATTCCACGAACACGCCCGGCGAACGGTAGAAGACCTCGCCGCTTTCATCGATGCGCAACTCCACCCCCGGCGACGGCACGCCGACCGTATCCGGACGCACCTCGTTGTCGGGCTGTTGCGTGATGAAAACGCTGGCCTCGGTCTGACCGTATAGCTGTTTCAGGTTGATCCCCAGCGCCCGGTAGAAATCGAAGATTTCCGGCCCGATGGCCTCGCCCGCCGTATACCCCACCCTGATCCGGCTCATGCCAAGGGTGTTCTTCAGTGGCCCGATCACCAACATGGTGCCCAGCTGGTATGTCAGCCGGTCCATCAGGCCAACGGATTCACCATCCAGCAGCCGGGGGCCCACGCGCTTGGCCTGGTTCATGAAGTAATGGAACATCCGCCGCTTGAGCGGCCCCGCATCCTCCATCCGGATCATCACCGAGGTGAGCAGGTTTTCGAACACGCGGGGCGGGGCGAAATAATAGGTCGGCCCGATCTCACGCAGGTCGGTTGTCATCGTCGCCGGGCTTTCGGGACAGTTCACGCAAAACCCCGTCCACATCGCCTGGCCGATGGAAAAGATGAAATCGCCCACCCAGGCCATCGGCAGATAGGCCAGAACCTCGTCTTGCGGATCAAGATGGTCGAATTCCGACGAGTTCTTGGACGTTTCGATGATGTTGCGGTTCGACAGGACGACACCCTTGGGCTTGCCGGTCGTGCCCGAGGTGTACAGCATAACGCAGGTGCTGTCGTAGGTCAGTTCTGCCTCGCGCCTGGCCAGTTCACCGCCCAGCCGCTCACGCGCTGCGCGCCCTTCTGCCTGGACGTCGGCCAGGGCATGCAACTGGCTATGGTCGTATTTCCTGAGACCGCGCGAATCCTGGTAGATGATATGCTCGATCTTGTGCACGCGGTCCTGCACCTCGATCGCCTTGTCGACCTGTTCCTGGTCGCCCGCGATCACGAACCGCGCGCCGCAATGTTCCAGAACATAGGCCATCTCTTCGGCGACCGCGTCCTGGTACAAGGGCACGGGAACTGCGCCCGCCTTTTCTGCCGCGACCATCGCCCAGTACAGGGCCGGGCGGTTGCGTCCGATGACGGCGACATGGTCACCACGCTCCACCCCCAGAACCAGCAGGCCGAGGGCCATTGCATCGATTTCCTCTGCGGCCTCGGCCCAGGTCCAGCTTTGCCAGATCCCGAATTCCTTTTCGCGATAGGCCGGTTTGGACCCGAAAAGCGCCACGTTGCGCGCCAGCAGGGCTGGCACGGATTGCGGCACGCCGGATGCAGCGTGTGCGTCAGTCAAAAGCGTTGTCCTCCCTAAACGAACCCAAAGGTCCGCTCCCACGGTGTGCCCATCTTCGAGCAGGCGACTCCCGTTCCGCCACCGTGACACGTATTGATGTGCCGTCAAGTTTTGCCTGACTTTTTCGGAATCCTTACGAATTGTAACAAGTCCGCCGCGCGGCTTGGCGGAACGCGCAAAGGGCGGTAGCGATAAACAGGGAGGACAGGCGATGCCGCATCGTGCAGCCAAAGGGAACGGAACCGACCCCCTGACACGGGCGGGGCTCAACCTGATCCAGCAGGCGTTGTCGATCTACGACGCCGATTTGCGGTTGGCGGTGTGCAACCGTCCCTTCCAGACGATGTTCGGCCTGCCCGAACACCTGGTGACACCCGGCGCCACGTTCGAGGATACGATCCGTTTTCTGGTGGAATCCGGCGAATATGGCTCCGTGGACGACGTGTCCGGGTTCGTGCGCACCCGCGTCGAACAGGCCCGCGCCTTTGAACCGCATTACATGGAACGCCGCCGCGCGAACGGCCGCATGATCAGTGTCGAAGGCTCCCCCCTTCCCGAGGGCGGCTGGGTGACCGTCTACACCGACATCACGGCCATCAAGCGGCAAGAAGGGTTGCTGCGCTCCAGGTCCGAAGAACTCTCCGACCAGCTGCTGACCTATGCCGAGGAACTGGCGCAAACCAACCGCGCGCTGGAGGCCACGATCGCCCAGCTCGAAGAGGCCAAGCGCGAACTGACCGAGATGGAGGCCCGTATCCGCCTGACCACGGAAATGACGCCCGCCCATATCGCCCATGTGGATCGCGACGGGATCTACACCTACACCAACCGCCGCCTGTCGACATTGCTGCCCGACCGCCAAAGCGACATCATCGGGATGAGTTTCGAACAGGCCCTTGGCCCGATCGCCGACCGCCTGCGGCCCACGCTCGCCCGCGCCCTGAACGGAGAGGCCAACGTGCTGGAATTTTCCGAGCCCGTCTCGGGCCGCCGCGTGCGCACGGCCTTCACCCCGGATCAGACAGATGCAGGTGGCCCGATCAACGGCGTGTATCTGCTGTCGACCGATGTCACCGAAGAGGCCCAGGCCCGCGCGGCGCTGTTCCAGACCCACAAACGCGAACTGGCGGCGCAACTGACCAACGGGCTGGCCCATGATTTCGCCAACCTGCTGACCATCATCCTTGGTCTGCAGGGCCGCCTCGAAAAGATGCCCCTGCCGCTTGGCGCCCATGAACTGACCGGGGCCACGCGGGCCGCCGCCCGGCGCGGGGGGGATCTGCTCAACAAGATCGCCCATATGTCAGGCCCCCGCGACGTGCAGCAGGTGCCAACCGTGCTGGATGATTTCCTGGCCACGCTCGTGCCCCTTGCCCGTGCACCGCTGCCCGAAGGGATCGACCTGCAGGTGGAAAACCACCTGTCCACGCCCGCCCTGATGCTCGATACCGGATCACTGCAGGACAGCCTTCTGAACCTCGTGCTGAACGCGCGGGCGGCCATCGCCGACCAGCCCGGCACCATCACCATCCGCTGTGCCGCCGTGCGCGAAACCTGGCTGGAGATCACCGTCAGCGACACCGGCCCCGGGTTCTCGGACGCGGCACTGACCCATGCACTTGATCCGTTCTTCACCACCAAGGGCGAAGAAGGATCGGGCCTCGGCCTGACCATGGCCTATGACCTCGCCAAACTGGAGGGCGGCACCTTGCGGCTGGCCAATGGCGAGAGGGGCGGCGCGGTCGTCACCTTGCGCCTGCCCCTCAGACCCGCCCAGGCCGAGGCCCGCCCAAGGCTGGTCCTGGTCGTCGAAGACCGTGCCGAGATCCGCGCCAGCGTGCGGCAGATCCTGACCGATCTGGGCCATCAGGTGATCGAGGCCGCCTCCGGCGAAGAGGCCCTGGCCCTGGCCGATATCCCCGGGCTCGACTGGGTCCTGTCCGACATCCATCTGGGCGCGGAAAACGGCGTCGACCTGCTGACCCGGATCGCGTCCGATCACCCCGGCCTGCGGCTGGCGCTGATGACGTCGCTGCCGGATGCCGATCCCCGGCACGCCGCCGGTGCCCTGCGCTGGCCCGTCCTGACCAAACCATTGGATCACGGGGCGATCCATGCCCTTTTGACGGCCGAGGTCGCCGCATGACAC
>Ga0102938_10001484_pt1 | contig 17679 bp, 19 predicted proteins | sample SalPonR2_B_D2_MG_FD_84516 | JGI IMG/M metagenome (GOLD analysis project Ga0102938, IMG submission 84516) | Salt pond soil microbial communities from South San Francisco under conditions of wetland restoration - Salt Pond MetaG R2_B_D2_MG | ecosystem: Environmental > Aquatic > Marine >...
ACGAGTTCGCCGTGATCCGCCGGGGTGATGAGCTCGTCGAGGTGCACCGGTCGACCGTCGACGCGCAAGTGCAGCAGCCCGGCCCGGGTCGCCTCCTCCGCGGCCGCGACGAGGAGCTCCGCGTCGAGCGGGCGCGGCTGCTGCATCCGGAACCCGTCGCTGTGGCGGACCGCGTCCGCGGGCTGGACGAGACCGCGGAACACCGGTCCCGGATCGGCGTTGTAGGTCGCAACCTCCGCCCGGATACGGGTGCGCAGGATGTCACGGACGGAGATCTCATCGGCGAGGCCGGTGACCTGGGCACCGCCGAGCACGTGCCCGGCCCGGCTCTGGTCACGCATCGCCATCTCGCTCATGCGCGCGAGCGTAGGTCGCCGTCGATCGACCGTGATGCGTGCACCATCGGCAGAACGTTGCCGTGCCGGCGGCTCGAGTTCCGCACGACCCGTGTCATCGACCTTCTCGATGACCTCCTCGTCGAGCGTCTCTCGTCCCATTCGCCGGTCGATCGAAGGACGCTCAAAGAGCATTCCGTACCGACCCCGAACGCCACGCCGGTGGGTGACCAACTCCTCGCGGCAGCCTTCGGCGAGGTGAACGGGTTCCCCGGATGTGACACCGAGCTTGGCCCTGCCGGGGCCAGGGAGGGCGGCATCCAAGGATCGTGATGGCAGAGTAGGTGGCCGCAGAACGTCGATCCGCGCGTTGCGGCCGCGGGGTGGGTCACCGTTTCGCGATCCCTTGTCGCGCCTCCCGTCGCGCGATACAACCGGTGCTGCCCGCGGTTCGACCCCCGCGGTGACAGGAGTCGGGGTGAACCGGTTCGCTTGGGTGGTGCAGGTCGTGCTCGGCATCTACTTCCTGGTGATCGGCGTGATGCACTTCGCTGTCCCCGAAGGACTGCCCGATCAGCTGGCCTGGATGTACGACTTGCCGACGTGGTTGCATGTGGCCAGCGGTGCGGCGGAGATCCTCGGAGGGCTGGGACTGGTGCTCCCCGCTGCGACCCGGATACGGCCCCAGCTGACCCCGATGGCGGCGGCGGGGCTCGCGATCGTGATGTTGCTGGCCGCTCTGTGGCACGTGCCACGGGGTGAGGTGCAGAACGTCGTCCTGACCCTCGTCATGGCGGGTGTGCTGATCTGGCTGGCCTGGGTGCGTTGGCGGACGCAGCCGATCGCACCTCGGGATGACGTCGCCGTCGGGTGACCGGTGCGTTGAACCGACCGCGGCGATCGCGGACCAACCTCGGGGAGGAGTCCTCGCAATGGCGAGATGGCTGGATCCAACCTTCACCGCACCTGTCCGTCTCCAGCTCGGCACGGGGCATCACCTGCGCCAGATCCGGGAAGCGGACGTCGATCTGGACTACGTGGCGGTCATGGGCTCGCAGGAGCGACTGTGGCGGATCTTCGGGCCAGCGTGGGGCTGGCCGCCGGTGACGATGACCAAGCAGGCCGACCGTGGTGATCTGCGTCGACACGCCCGCGAGATGGCCAACAACGTGTCGTTCAACTACGCCGCCTTCGATCCGGACGAGACGGCGTTGCTGGGCTGTGTGTACATCGATCCGCCGGAGCGGGTCGGCGCGGATGCAGACATCTCATGGTGGGTCGTGGACGAGGAGGTCGGTGAGCCGCTGGAGGACGCATTGACCCTCGAGGTACCGAGATGGATCGAGGCGGCGTGGCCGTTCGAGCAGCCACGCTTCATCGGGGTCGATCTCACCTGGCAGGACTGGCTAGCCCTGCCCGAGGACGGCTGAGTAGCCCTGTATCCAGCAGCGGCGGCCATCCCTCGTTGAGGTGTAGGTGGTTGCGTGGCGCCGGCGTCAGGTGACGGTGACCCGGATGGTGTGGTGGCCGGTGGCGCCGTCGGGTGCCGGTGGCGTCTCGGTTGCGGACCGTCGCGGCGATCCACACGCTGGCCCGCCACGGGCTGTCAGGCCATCATGCGGAGATGGTGGCGATGGGCGTACCACGCTCCGAGCTCCCGACCTGGGACGACCTGCAGGTGCTCACGGCACAGCTGGCCACGCGGCCTCTGGACGAGGACGCCGAGGTCGACTCGGCACTCGTGATCGGACCCCGAGCGAACCGTCCGCTGCACCTCGAGATCCCGATCTTCGTCTCCGACATGAGCTTCGGGGCCCTGTCCGAGGAGGCGAAGGTCACGCTCGCCCGCGGCGCCGAGTTGGCCCTGGCCGCCCTCGCGCGTGCCCGAGCACACCTGGACCGACGCGCCGGCCGCGAGGTGACGCTGATCATCACCGGCGGTCTGCGCACCGCCCCCGACTTCTTCAAGGCGATGGCACTCGGTGCCGACGGCGTCGCCATCGCGAACTCCGCCATCCAGGCGCCGAGCTCCGTGCCAAGGACCTCACGACCTTCGACCGGCCCACCGCCGACCTCACCGGAGTCGCCTTCGCCGGCATCGCTCGCTGACCCCGAGCAGCCACCGAGCGGAGCACGCCATGTCGGATCAGCCCACGGCGTCACGGTGGGGATGAGGGCGAGGCACTGAGGCAGCCAAACAGGCGCTCTCGACTCCGCGGGTCAACCCGGTCGGAGGCACATTGACTGTCACATCTGGCGTCGTAGCGTCGCCTGGACAACCGGATCTCCACGATGCTGAGGGCACATCGATGAGCAAGATGATGGATGGCTGGAAAGCGGCCTTGCGTACCGTCGACGAACCCGTGCTGCTGGATACGGCGGTGGAGCGCGTCGAGGCGAAGGGCTTCGAGCAGGTGGTTCGCAACCCGGGACATGTCCTGCTGAGGCGCGACGGGACGCAGTGGACCCTGCGCGGTGAACGCGCCCCGCTGGAGCTCACACTGGCGGAGTCCGACGACGGAGTGTTCCTGCAGTTGCGCTACGACACGTTCGTCGCGTTCGACACCGGCGATCTCGAGGAGTACGCCGACGAGCTGGCCTCGACGGTGGGCGGTGGATGAGGCGCTCGCCGTCGCACCGGTGCTGCGCGACCCCCGGGGCCACCCCGGCCTGATGCGGCACAGGACCCGACAGGCTTGCAGGGCTCTGTGCGCGGCTCATCCAGCAGCTGATGTCCGGCGGGGTAGGCGCAGTCGTCGTCGGGGTCGGACGTGACGAGGAAGACCGCATGGGGTACGCGCCGCCATCATGGGTCTTCGCGGGGTGGCCGAGCGGGGGCGCGTATGAGGTTCGCGGTGATCGCCTGCACGGCGCGGTCAGCGGCGGCGATGGCGCCCTCGATGTGGCCCGGGGCGGTGGGTGCGGTCTCGGTCGAGGCCCAGTGGAGGCGGCCGTGCCCGGCTGGTTCCTGGTAACGGGCGTGCGCGTAGGTCGCCGTCGCCGCGCCGGGGTTGGCGTCGGGCGGCACGGTGTGGAGGTCCGTGCTCCAGTCCTTGATGATGAGCTCGGTGGGAGCGGCCGCAGCCGGGCCGAAGATCTCGACGAGTTGCGCGATGACGGCGCGAGCGTCCGGTGCGGCGATCCCGGGGGCGCGAGGCGCGAACCCGAAGAGTGCGGACGGCGCGCCATCGGGGCCGCTCATGTCGTGAAGTTCGCGCAGGGGACCGACGTGGCTGATCGCTGCTCCGGCCAGCCCGTCATGGCGCCAGAAGGCCTCGGGGTAGACGGCCACGGCCTTGCTCACGGTGCCCATCCACACGGGGGTGGCAGCCGCCAGCGCGTGGAGCCGCTCAGGTAGCGCTGGGCGGAACGTGATGTGGTGAACGGCGAGCGACGGTGGCAGCGCCAGGACCGCGTGACGCGCCGAGAGTGAGCCGTGCGTGTGGCGGATCTGCAGGTCATCACCGTGCCCGTCGATCTCGTGCACGCTGGAACGCAAGGAGACCACGTCGCCGAGGTCGGCCGCGAGACGCTCGGCGAGTTCCGCGGCGCCGAGGCTGAAGCGGCCGGCGGCGACATCGATCGGGTTGCCCTCGAGGCGCTGGGCGCCCCCGGGGACGTGGTACATCGCGTCGCCGGCGAGGTGGTGGGCGTGGGTGCCAACGTCCAGTTCATCGGCCAGCGCGGCGACCCGTGACTCACCGGGCCAGAACCAGGTGGCGCCGAGGTCGAACCGACCGGCCGTACTGGCGTGCGTGAGCAGCCGGCCCCCGACACGGTCGCGGCTCTCGAGGACCACACACCGAAACCCGGAGCGGACCAGCCGGCTCGCGGCCACCAGACCGGCGATCCCGCCACCCACGACCGCGACGTCGACGTCGGCATCGACGTGGTTCGCGCTGCTCACCTGCAACCTCCTTCGATCGTGCCCGACCCGGCGCGAGCGGGTGCCGAGTCTACTGACCAGTAGACTCGCGACGGCGACATGGGAAGCCCAGAGGACCGAGGAGAGAGACGTGGCCGATCAGGACCGTGACGTCCGGTTGCCGTCGGCGTTGCGAGCGCCGCTGTCGAGGAACGTCCAGCTGCTGCTGGGGTCCCGGATCCCGGCCCGGTTGGCGTGGAACGATCTCGCCGGCAGTCCACGGGTCGCACCGATGTGGTTCCGGTGGACGGGCAGCGCCTTCGAGTTGTCGGCGTTCGTCGGTGCCCGCAAGCTCGACGAGCTGCACGACGGCGACATGGTCGCCATCACCATCGACACCGAGGACTTCCCCTACCGCAGTCTGCGGGTACGTGGGCGGCTCACGCTGGAGCAGGTCCAGGGCCTGACCTCCTCCTACCGGCAGGCCGCCGTGCGGTACCTCGGGGAAGATCCCGCCCGGGACTGGTGCCAACGGCTGGCCGGTGCCGACCAGGTGTTGCTGACGGTCCACCCGGTCGAGGCATCGGCGTCGCAGATGTGGGACGCGGGGTACCTGCGCGAGCCGATCGGCGAGCGCTGACCGGTCCGTCGAGGTGGAGCCATGGCACGCCCAAGTGGACGGGACATCCGTCGCGAGGTCATCGAAGCCGCGAGCCGGGCCATCCAGTCACGCGGCGCCAACGCGTTCTCTTTCGCATCGATCGGCCAGGAACTCGGTATCGCCGCGCCCTCGATCCACCACCACTTCCCGCGCAAGGCCGACCTGTCGAGCGCCGCGGTAGCCGACTACGCCGGCAGGTTCCGCCAACAACTCGACGATCTCACCGGTCACAGCGCCCGGCACCGCCTCGAGGCCTACGCCGCGCTGTTCCTGGCGCCCGCACAGCGCGACCTGATGTGCCTCTGCGGTGCCGTAGCCGCGGACTGGAACGGGATCGATCCCACCACCCGCGCGGAGGTCACCGCCTTCTTCGACCGTGAGATCGGATGGATCACCGCCCAGGCTGCCGAAGCGATCGAGGCGGGCGAGTTCCGTCCCGACCTCGACCCCGAGGCCTTCGCGACGACGTTCCTCGCTGTGCTCGAGGGTGCGCTCCTGCTCGCCCGCGCCCAGGACGACCCCGGCTCGGTGTCCAACGCGGCCACCTTCCTGCTCGCCGAGGCCGCCCATCGCCCCGCCGAGACGACCGAGCTCTCTGCACGTCGTCGCGGACGTCCCCGGTCGTGAACCGGGCCCACGGATCACACCCCGATCCCTGACCGGCGACGCAGAGCCCGAAAGGCACGTCACCGGCTACGACGACCGATCGTGCGAGGACGACCGAGGCCGTTCGGCGAGCCGCCCGGGACGCGTCCGGGAGGCCGGCTGGCCCGCCGTGCCCGTGCGGGCGCAGCCGATGCAGGTGCGTGCCGCGGGGCGGGCGCGGAGTCGCTCCACCGGCACCTCGGCACCACAGGCCTCGCAACGGTCGTGGAGCCCGGACCGAACCCGCGCGACCGCCCGGTCGATGTCGACGAGTTCCTGCTCGGCCGCAGCCAGCAGCGCGGTGACCTGCGCCCGTTCGAAGGCGATGGTCGCGCCTTCGGGGTCGTGCTCGTCGTCGCGGGAGGCGTCCGAGGAGCGCTCCACGATGTCCTCGACGTCCCGCTGCGATGCATCGCGTCGCCGTAGCGCTCGCCGCCGACGCTCGGTGAGGAGCGTCAGCAGTTGCTGGGTCAGGCCTGTGTCCACGGCGCCAGTGTGCCGGGTCAGCGACCGGCGACCCCGCCCGCTGCCGGGAGGTCGACGGTGCGAGCTCCCGCCACGCCGACTTGCGCCGCATGCACAAGGTTAGGCTAACCTAACGCCCGCCAGCACGGCTGGCTCCTACGCAGGTCCACAACCGCACCCTCACGTGACGAAGGATCATCGAATGCGTACCACCGTTCCGCGCCGCGTCCTTCGGGCCGTCGCCCCGATCGCCCTGCTCGCCGTCGTCCTCGCCGCCTGCGGCGCTGAGGAGGAGGCCGTGCCCGAACCTGACGATGCCGGGGACGCCTCGGCCGAGGCCGACGCGGCCGACGCCGAGGAGGCCGACACCGTGTCCGAGACCGGCGACGACGCCGCGGCGCTCGAGAACACCGTGACCGTGTACACGGGCCGGCACTACGGCATCGAGCCGGTCTTCGAGTCCTTCACCGAGGCCACCGGGATCGAGGTCCGCTTCACCACCGGCTCCGACCCGGAGCTGCGCGAGCGCCTGCTCGCCGAGGGAGAGAACACGCCCGCGGACGTCGTGATGACGGCGGACGCCGCCAACATCGCGCTCTCCTCGGAGGCGGGCCTGCTGGCGTCGCTGGACAGCGCGGTCCTCAGTGACGCGATCCCGGAGGAACTGCGCGCCGAGGACGGCACCTGGTACGCGCTGAGCCGCCGTATCCGGGTGATCCAGTACTCCGAGGAGCGCCTCGACACGCCGCCGACCACCTACGCGGAGCTCGGTGACCCGCAGTACGACGGCAGGCTGTGCCTGCGGCCGAGCACGCACCCCTACACCCAGTCGCTCGTGGCGGCGCTGATCCGCAACGAGGGCGCCGAGGAGGCCGAGCGCATCGTCGCGTCCTGGGTGGCCAACGACCCCATCTACATCAACTCCGACACCGACATGCTGCGCGCGATCGAGGCGGGGGACTGCGACGTGGCGCTGGCCAACTCCTACTACCTCGGCCGGCTGAAGGCCGAGGAACCCGACTTCCCGGTGGCGATCAGCTGGACCGAGCAGGACAGTGTCGGCGCCCACACCAACGTCAGCGCGGCCGCCGTCACCGCGGCAGCCCCCAACCCCGAGGCCGGGCAGCAGCTGCTGGAGTGGCTGGCCAGCGACGGCCTGAAGGAGTTCAGCGACGTCAACTTCGAGTACCCGGCAGTCCCCGAGGTGGAGCCGGCCGAGGTGCTCGTCGGTTTCGGGGAGTTCACGCCCGACCACGCCTCGGTGCGTGAGCTCGGTTCGCTCAACGCCGAGGCGGTCGACCTCCTGGCCGAGGTCGGGTACGAGTGATCAGGTGACCGGGGCGAACGAGCCCATGCGACTCCGGGCACTGCCCGGATGGGTGGCGACCATCGCGATCAGCGCGGTGGTCGCCACCCCGCTCCTCGTTCTGGCCGCGTCCGTCCTGGACCCGAGCGTGGAGGTCTGGGTGCGGTTGTGGGAGACGCGGCTGCCCCGGATGATCTGGGAGACAGCGCTGCTGCTCGTCCTGGTGCTGGGCGGTGCCCTACTGCTCGGGACGGGGCTGGCCTGGTTGGTCGCGGCCCACCACTTCCCGGGCCGCCGTGTGCTGGGCTGGCTCCTGGTCACCCCGCTCGCCGTGCCCGGTTACGTGGCCGGTTTCGTGTGGTTGGACACGCTGTCGGGCCCACTGGGCATCCGGGCGGTGCGCAGCCTGTGGGTCGGCGCCTTCGCCCTGGTCCTCACGCTGTACCCCTACGTCTACCTCTTCGCCCGCGCCGCCTTCCGTGACGTCGGCACGAACGCACTGGACGCGGCGCGGACCCTGGGCCATGGACCGCTCAGGACGTTCCTGCGGGTCGCCCTGCCGATGGCCCGACCCGCGCTGGCCGCCGGTGGGGCGTTGGTGGCGATGGAGGTCCTCACCGACATCGGCACGGTGCGACTGTTCAACATCGGCACGCTGGCTGATGGGGTGCTGCGGGTCTGGTTCGGTACCGGCGATCGGCAGGCCGCCGCCGAGCTGGCCACAGCGCTGCTGGTGGCCGCCGTGGTCCTCATCGCCTCCGAACGGCTGCTGCGCCGAGGGGCGTCCTTCACGACCGGAGCGACCTCGCGTCCCCTCGTCCCGCAGCCGATGGAACGACGACAGGCCTCCATCGCGTTGATCGCGGTGTTGACCGTGCTGACGGTCGCGGTCGGTGTCCCGCTGCTGCGGTTGCTCGACTGGGTCGGTGAGGTCGGCATCGATGTCGCCACCGTCGCCGGGGGCCTGGACCATCACGTGCGTAGCACCGTGCTCGTCGCCGGAGCCGCCAGTCTCACCAGCCTCGTGGCCGGATCGGTCCTGGCACTGAGCGTGCGTCGTCGGGGGACGACGGGACGGCTGCTCGGGCGGGTCTCGTCCCTCGGCTACGCCATGCCCGGACCGGTGGTGGCGGTCGGTGTGGTCATCACGCTGGCGGCGCTGGATCGGGTCCTCCCGCTGCCCCCGGGCAGCGTGCTGGTGGGCTCCACGTTGGGCCTGGTGTTCGCACTGGTGGTGCGCTACCTCGCCGTCGGGTACCAGGGCGTGGACGCCGGTCTGGACCGGGTGCCCACCGAGACCGTCGACAGCGCGCGGGTGCTCGGCTCCGGCCCGACCCGGACCGCTCTGACGGTGGAGCTCCCGCAGGCGCGCTACGCGGTCCTGGCCGCCGCGGCCCTGCTCGCGATCGACACCATCAAGGAGCTGCCGATCACGCTGCTGCTCCGGCCCTTCGGGGTGGACACGCTGGCCGTGTGGGTCTGGCAGGCCACCTCGGAGAGCCTGTGGGCCCAGGCGGCCCTGCCGTCGCTGGCGATGGTCGCCGTGGGCATGGCCGCGGTGGGTGGGCTACTGGTCGCGCTGGAACAGGGCGCCGAGGTCCAGTCCTGAGCTGTGATCACCGCTCGGCGTCGTCCAGCGAGAAGGTCACGACCGGTCCGTCGATCGTGACCGCCACCCGCTCACCGTGGTGCAGGTCGGACTCGGGACCGCAGCGTGCCCGCAGATCGGTGCCATCGGGGAGTCGCACCTCGATCAGGTGGTCGCGTCCGAAGTAGGTGAGCGTGCGTACCTCCCCCGTCCCGGAGGCGGAGGGGCGCAGGCGCACCGACTCGGGGCGGATCACCGCCGCGACCCGCGTCGAGTGGATCGGACCGGAGCTGGCGAGCCGTCCCAAGGGGGTGTCCACCAGGTAGCGCCCCGCGCGTGTGCCGGGCACCACCCCGGCGTCGCCGATGAACGCCGCGACCTTGGGGGTGGCGGGCACCTGGTACAGCGTCTGCGGGTCGGCGACCTGGTGCAGCCGGCCGTCGAACATCACGCCGACGCGGTCCGCCATGGACAGCGCCTCCTCCTGGTCGTGGGTGACCAGCAGCGCGGTCTGCTCCGCCGCCCGCAGGATGGCACGGATCTCGGAGCGCAACGTGAACCGCAGTGCCGCGTCGAGGGAGCTGAAGGGCTCGTCCATGAGCAGCAGCGTGGGAGCGGGGGCCAGCGCCCGGGCCAGCGCGACGCGCTGCCGCTGGCCCCCACTGAGCGCTGACGGTCGGCGCCGCTCCAGTCCCGCCAGGCCCACCAGCTCCAGCACCTCCACCAGGCGGGCCTGCCGGGCCCGCCGATCCAGGTGTCGCAGCCCGAAGGCGACGTTGGCGCCGACGTTGAGGTGGGGGAACAGGGCATGCTCCTGGAACACCAGCCCGACCGAACGTCGCTCAGGCGGCGTCCGGCCGCCCGGACCATCGACCTGCTGCTCTCCCAGTAGCACCGCGCCGGCATCCGCCCGCTCCAGTCCGGCCACGATGCGCAACAGGGTGGTCTTACCGCACCCCGAGGGGCCGAGCAGCGACGTGAAGGATCCCGCCGCCACCTCGAGGTCCACCTCGTCGACCGCCTGCACGGACCCGAAGGCTTTGCTCACCCCACGACAGCGCAGCGCCGGCACGGGCGCAGGGGAGGTGCTCGCGTCGGCAGGCGTGCCGGTGGCGACGGCGGCGGCCTCGGGGAGCGGTTCGAGCATCGGGCACTCCTCCGCAGGCGCGGGGTGGGGAACCGGTGATGGTCGCGCCAGGTGAGGGTACCCTTACCTTCTGCCCGGTCAGGGTTCCGGCCGGGCACCTCGGCGGCGAGGTGGACCGTGACGGCAACGGCTCAACCGCCGTCGCGCGACCATGAGCCCTGGCGCCACTCCGAGGCGAGCAGGCCCATGACGATGGCGTCGTGCGTCCGGCCGTCCCACCACAGCGCCTGTCGCCGCCTCCCCTCGACGACGAACCCCGCCTTCGCGTAGACGTGGCGGGCCCGCGGGTTGTGGTCGTAGACCTCCAGTTCGACGCGGTTGAGTCCCCTCCCCTCGAAGGCGTGCGCCAGCAGCAGACGCAAGGCCTCGCTCCCGTAGCCCTGCCCGTACACGGAAGGGCCGATCAGCGACAGACGCAGGCTGCAGCTGCGGTTGTCGGGATCGAGGTCGTTGAGCACCACCTCGCCGACACAGCGGTCATCGCCGCGCGTTGCGACGGCGAGGTCGAGACGATCGGGAGTCAGCCCGCGGGTCCGGTACCAGTCCCCGACGGTTGCGCGCGTGACGTGTGTGTGGGTACCAGTGAGCCGGCGGTTCTCCTCGTCGTTGACCATGGCCCACAAGCGGTCGAGATCCTCCTCCCTGAAGGGACGAAGTCGGATGATGGTGCCCTCGAGCAGGGGTTGCGTGCCGAACGAGGGCGGGTGCATCGTCGGTTCCTGAGGTTCGTGACCGGCGCCGGGGAGGGCACGGCGCTCGCCGCATCGCGACCCACCGGGCCGCTCAGTCCTGGCGGCGGTGACCGTCGTCGTCGAGCACGTCGCGCCAGGAGCGGGTCGGCGACCAGCCGAGTAGCCGCTGCGCTTTCGACGAGTCGATACCGGAGCGACCGGCGCCGGGCTGCGCGGGGGCCGCCACGGTCTGCCTGATCTCGATGTCCGCGTCCGGGAAGGCGGCGGCGACGAGGTCGTCGAGCTGCCGGGTCGTCGCGTTGTCGGGTTGGGCGACGTAGACCACCTCGTGGCCGGTCAGCGGCACCTCGGTGGCGAGGCGGATCGCCACGGCCAGGTCGTCGTTGTCGGTGTAGGACCAGAACCCGAGCGATCGCTGGGCCGGATCGCGTACGACCGGTCCGAGGTTGCGTTCGTAGTCATCGGCGTGGCGCTGTACCCAGGAGGGACGGATCGACACCACCGAGATCTCGGAGCGGGCGACCGCGGCGTCGCACCACTGCTCGATGACGTGCTTGCCGAACCCGTAGGGGTCCTGGGGTGCAGCCGGTGTCCGCTCGTCGATGGGGAGGTAGGGCGGCAGGCCCGGGCGTTCCGCGAAGATGAACCCCGGCACGGTCTCACTGGAGAGGTTCACCAGGCGTGGGACCTGCCAGCGCACGCAGGCCTCGACGACGTTGAACCCGGCCATGACGTTGTTGGAGAAGACCACGTGCGGCGCATGGTGCAGCGGATCCGGGATGGCCCCGGCGTGCACCACCGCGTCCATCCCGCGGACGATGGCGTGGACCGCGCCGGCGTCGGTCAGGTCGGCCTGCAGGTAGTGGGCCTCACCCGGCGCGAGCGCCCGGTAGTCCGGTGCGCCGAGGTCGCTGGCCGTCACCTCGTGGCCGGCACGCTGGAGCTCGGCCACGGCAGCGGCGCCGACCTTGCCGCGCGCTCCGGTCACCAGTACCCGCATGGTTGCTCCTGTCGGCTCGGTGGACGGCGTGGGCCTGCTCAGCGTCCGCCGCTGACCTGGCGGCTGCGTTGCTCGAGGCCCGGTCCTCCGTAGGGGTAGCCGGCCGGATCCGGGTCGCTCGCGGCGTCGAGCAGCGCCGTCTCCTCCTCGTCGAGGTGGAGTCCCGCAGCACCGAGGTTGTCGGCCAGCTGCTCCTCGGTGCGCGCCCCGAGGATCACCGAGCTCACCTGAGGCCGGTCAACGACCCACGCGAGCGCGACCTGTGGCATCGACACCCCGCGCCCATCCGCGACCGTGCGGACCGCCTCGATCACGTCCCAGGTCCGCTGCTCGGCGCTGCGTCGGTCGTAGGCCTCCAGCCCGCGGTCCGGATCTTCGCCGAGGCGGCTCGCCCCCGTCGGTCGCTCGTCGGGTCGGTACTTGCCGGTCAGCCACCCGCCGGCCAGCGGCGACCACGGCAGGATCCCGAGCCCGTTGGCGGCGCACGCCGGCACGATCTCCCACTCCAGTTCACGACCGAGCAGGTTGTAGTGGGGTTGCAGGGTCACCGGGACCGACCACCCGTGGAACTCGGCCAGGTCGACGGCACGCTGCAGCTGCCATCCGGTGAAGTTGGACACCCCCACGTACCGGATCTTGCCGGCCGTCACGGCATCGTCGAGGAACCGCAGGGTCTCCTCCAGCGGGGTCAGCGGATCCCAGGCGTGCACCTGGTACAGGTCGATCGTGTCCAGCTGCAGCCGGCGCAGCGAGGCCTCCAGCGCCGTCGACAGGTGCCGACGCGAGAGCCCGACATCGTTGGGGCCGTCACCGGTCGGGAACCGACCCTTGGATGCGATCACGACCTGATCACGCACGTCCGTCGCAGCGCTGGACAGCCACCGGCCGATGATCGACTCGGACTCGGTGCCGGTGTACACGTCAGCGGTGTCGATGAAGGTGCCACCGGCCTCCACGAACGCATCGAGCTGGCCCACCGAGGTGGCCTCGTCGGCCTCGTCTCCGAAGGTCATCGTCCCGAGACAGAACGACGACACGACACCACCACTACGTCCGAGCGGGCGGTACTCCATGGTCCGGGCCTTTGAGGTCGACGACACCTCGAACCTAGTCACGACCCGACGTCCGAACGGACCGGCTACGGCCGACCGGACGTCGGCCGGTGCGCAAGGTCGTGCGGCCCATCGTCGGCCCGCAGGCCGTCGACCAACGCGGAACGCTCATCATCGACGAGCTCATGACCGACCCGTGGTGGGCTCGGGCGAGGCCGTTCCAGACCGCGTCGTCACTCCACGGTCAGTGTGCCCTCCATGCCGGCGTCGAAGTGGCCGGGGATGGCACAGATCACCTGGTAGGTGCCGGCCGCGGGCGCGGTGAACTCGTGTGTGGCCGACTCGCCGGCTTCGACCTCGACCTCGGTGTCGACCCACTCCGACTCGAAGACCGACTCGTCCTCGGGTAGCTCGTCCTCACTCTCGATCGTCCTCCCTTCGGCGAGTACGACCCACTCGTGGACGATCTGGCCCTCGTTGTCGACCCTGATCGAGGTGTCCGCGCCTGCCTCGACCGTCCACGACGACGGCTCGAACTGGTACTCGGTGGCGATGGTCTGCAGATCCGCGGCTCCTCCGGCGTCCCCTCCGGCGTCCCCTCCGCCGTCCCCTCCGCAAGCACTCGAGGACAGCGCGAGCACAAGCGCGCCGACTGCGTACGTGGCTCGATCCATGGCATCCATCCTGACGGTCCTCGTGCTGGGCGGCCCCGGACGCCAGCCCCGTCCCGGGGTCTGCAACCGGGGCCATTCGACCCTACCGGGACGTGCCGTGCCCGTCGCCGCCCCCCGATGACCGAACGACGCCCGCCGTCCCCGGTCGATGATGACCGCGCTCTGTCGCGGTCGCAGGGTCTGCCAGACCCCACGACATCGCGCGGCCGTCGGGAGACCATCGGCCCTGTCGTGCGGGCCCGCCCCGAGGCAGCCTGGCTGGTGACGGGGGCCGCCCTGCGCGACGCGATCGCGACGAGCGGGGACGCCACCACAGGGTGGATGATGCTCGACGGTCTGCTCGACATCCAGCGCATGCGGCAGTACTTCGACGTCGCCGTTCGGCTGCAGCAGACGGTGGATGCGGCGCGGCGCGACGTGGGCTTCCTCGCAGCGGCCCGACGTGGGCTCTTCCCACTCCCGACCGACCCCGGGCCCGCAGCTCCCGAGGACGTGTTCCCGGCCCCTGAGCCGCTGGACGTGCCGTCCCTGCAGGGCCGGCGTCTGGGCCTGGTCGCGACGGGCGGCAGCGGGGCGCTCGCATCGCTCGTCGGGGTGGCCCGGGCGCTCGAGGAGGCCCAGCTGCGCTGCTCCGTGTTGTCGCTGTGCTCCGGCTCGGCACTCTTCGGGCTCCCGCTCGCCGCCGGCCTGTCGGCCGAGGAGACCGCCCGCTTCGCGCAGCAGCTGGACCCTTCCGACTACGTCCGACCCGCCTGGCACGCGCTGCTATCGCTGCCGATAAGTGCTGGCCGTGGGTTCAGCGGCGTGCTCGACGGCCAGCGGGTCGAGGCCGCGTACCGCAGGCGGCTCGGCGACCGGCGCCTGGGCGATCTCGAGATCCCTGCCTATGTCGTGGTGTGGAACTGCGAGCACAACCGGCTCGACTACCTCGGGCCCGCCACCAGCCCGGATCTGCCGGTCGCCACCGCCGTCCGGCTGGCGGTCACGCTGCCGCTGATGATCGAGGCGGCGCCGCTCGGAGACGGGTACTGGTGCGATGGCGGGATCGTCGACATCTTCCCGATCCGGCCGGTCCTCGACATCGAGCCACCGTGCGACACCGTCATCGGGATCAACGGCTTCTACCGGGCTGGCTTCGCCGGTGACGACATCACCGGCTGGCAGCACCGGCCGCTGAGCATCCTCCACCTGGCAGGCCAGACCCGCACCATGCAGCACCTGCACGTTGCGCGGCTCAACCTGGAGCGACTCCGCGAGGAGACCGATCTGCTCCTGCTCGAGCCCGTGCCCTACCGGGAAGCAGCCGGCGTAGGCCTGTACCGCCACTTCCTCGACACCAGCCGGTGGCCGACCTTCATGGCACTGGGCCGCACGTCAGCACGGGCGGCACTCGTCGAGTTCGGAGCCGTCGCAGCGTGAGCCCATCCGTCGACATCCGTGGACGAACCCGACACCTGCGGTCGGGGCCGGCCGCCGCCATCCGCCGGCACCCGATCGGCAGCCACCTGGCGCTGACGTTCGCGCTGTCCTGGGCCTACTGGGTGCCCCTCGCGCTCGCCGGTGGCCAGGGCAGCCACGTTCCGGGCCTGCTCGGCCCGGGGTTGGCCGCTCTGGTCGTGTCCGCGATCGCCCAGGGCCGTGCCGGACCGCGGAACCTCGCCGCTCGGATGGTCCGCTGGCGGGTGCCACTGCGCTGGTACCTCGTCGCCCTCGCGCCCCTGCTGGCGGGTGCGGTCGGGCTGTCGGTCGTCGTGGTGGTCGACCCCAGCTCGCTCCGGCTCGCAGGCCTGGGCCGCTTCCCGGGCCTCCCGGAGGTCGGCTGGGTCGGGGTCTTCCTGCTCGTGCTGCTGCTCAACGGGTTCGGCGAGGAGGTCGGCTGGCGCGGGTTCCTGTGGCCGCGGCTGCGCCGTGACCACTCGCTCGCGGGGGCAGCCGGCCTGCTCACCCTGCCCTGGGCCCTCTGGCACCTGCCGACCTTCTGGCTCGACACGGGCATGGACCTCGATCCGCTGGTGCTCCCGGGGTGGCTCATCGGCCTGGCCGCGGGTGCCGTCGTCCTGGGCTGGCTGTACGAGCACACTGGGAGCCTGCTGCTCGTCGCGCTGTTCCACGCGAGCCTGAACATGGTCAGCGCCACCGACGTCGGTGTCCTTCCCGCCGCGCTCACCTCCGCGGGCGTGATCGTCGCCGCCATCCTGCTGCTGCGACGTGGCGCGAACCCCGGCGCCCACGATCGTGGTCGGGAGCGGTGAGGCACTGACGTTCCCCGACCTCGGCGGTCTGGCCCTAAGGTCCCCGGGTCGGCTGAGAGAGGACACCATGCGGGCCGCCGTCATCGCTACCTACGGCCCGCCTGCGGTCGTGCGGGTCAGCGAGGTGCCACGGCCCACCGCTGGTCGTGGGCAGGCCCTGGTCCGTGTCCGCGCGGCGGCGGTGACCTCGGCGGACGCCCGCATCCGCGGAGCCAGCTTCCCGCCCGGGTTCGGGCTGCCTGCCCGCCTGGCCTTCGGTGTGCGCCGGCCCCGGCGCCCCATCCTCGGTAGCTGTGTCTCCGGCACGGTCGAGGCGCTCGGCGCGGACGTGCAGGGTCTCACCGAGGGGGACGAGGTGTGCGGCATGACCGGGACCGCGATGGGCGCCCATGCCCGGTTCGTGGCGGTGCCGGTGGCCCGCCTCGTGGCCAAGCCGCCCACGGTCAGCCACGAGGACGCCGCCGGCGTGCTGTTCGGTGGCACCACTGCGTGGTTCTTCCTGCGCGACAAGGCCGCGGTCGGGCCCGGCACGAGCGTGCTCATCAACGGCGCCTCTGGCGCGGTCGGCACCAACGCCGTGCAGCTCGCCCATCACCTCGGTGCCACCGTGACCGGCGTGACGAGCACAGCGAACCTGGCGCTGGTGACGGAGCTGGGCGCCGACCACGTCATCGACCACACGCGGCAGGACCTGCTCGGCACGCCGGGGCGGTTCGACGTGGTGCTCGACACCGTCGGCAACCTCACCGTCACCACCGGTCGATCGCTGCTTCGCAGCGGCGGGACCCTCGTGCTGGCCGTCGCCGGCCTCGCCGACACCCTGCGGGCCCGGGGCAACGTCGTCGCCGGTGCCGCCCCCGAGCGCGCCGAGGACTTCCGAGCCCTCCTGCAGCTGGTCGCCGACGGCGCGCTCCGGGTCGTGCACGACGCCAGCTATGGGCTGGACGACATCGCCCTCGCGCACGAGCGCATCGACACCGGCCACAAGGTCGGCAACCTCACCGTCCGGCCCTAGCTCGACCGCCCGACCTCGTGGCCGGCGTCGGCACGGGACGCACGGTGGGAGCGCCGACGCCGGTGGCAGGCCGAGACGGGGGGGACCTGCGCGCCCCGGCCCCCGGTCGGGGTGGCCGTGGGTCACGGCGGCCCGGACCCTGCTTGCTTGTACGTGCGTATCGGATGCTGTACAGTTGTATCATCCGTTGAACGGGGAGACAGTCCGTTGCCTGAGGACGACCGCACCGCCAAGGCCCGCATCCGTGACGCCGCCATCGCCGTGGTGGCAGAGCACGGCATGGCCGCCCTGACCGCCCGGCGCGTGGCGGAAGCCGCCGGCGTCTCACCGGGGTTGGTGACCCATCACTACGGGTCCATGGAAGGACTGCAGGAGGCGTGCGATCACCACGTGGCGGCGCTGGTGCGGACGGCCAAGGGGGAGGCGCTGGCGCAGGGCGCGGGGCTCGATCCGCTGGCCGCCGTCCGGGCGTCGCAGGCCGCCACCGTGCTGCCGTACCTGGCCCATCGCCTGTCGGAGGATGCCCCGGCCGTCGCGCGGCTGGTCGACGAGATGGTCGACGACGCGGAGGGCTACATCGCCCAGGGCGAGGCCAGCGGGATGATCCGGTCCACGGACGATCCCCGCGGGCGGGCGGCCGTGCTGGTCGTGTGGTCGCTCGGAGCGCTGGCCCTGCACGAGCACCTGCATCGCCTGCTCGGCGTCGATCTCACCGACCCCGACTTCGAGTCCGGCCCCCAGTTCCTGCGCTACGCCCGCCCCGCACTCGATGCGATGGGTCGCGGGCTGATGACCCCGGAGGCCGCCGAGCAGCTGCTGGCGCGGTTCTCCGACCCCGACACGCTGACGTCCGCCTGATCGGCGCACGCGAAAGGAACCGCCCGTGAGCGGCCAAGCTGCCATCCAGACCCAGGGACTGACCAAGTACTACGGGGACTTCCCGGCCCTGGTGGACCTCGACCTGGAGGTCCACCGTGGCGAG
>Ga0102938_10001487_pt1 | contig 17662 bp, 17 predicted proteins | sample SalPonR2_B_D2_MG_FD_84516 | JGI IMG/M metagenome (GOLD analysis project Ga0102938, IMG submission 84516) | Salt pond soil microbial communities from South San Francisco under conditions of wetland restoration - Salt Pond MetaG R2_B_D2_MG | ecosystem: Environmental > Aquatic > Marine >...
GACAAAACGCACCGTGTCGTAACCGAAATAGCCGACGAACCCGCCATGGAACACGGGCAGATCGGCGCGCGGCGCCGTCCGGTAGCGCTCCTGGAAAGCCTCGACGAAGGCCAGCGGGTCGGGCGTATCAGTTTGCTCCACCCGCCGGCCCTCTTCCCAGACCTCTACACTGAAGCCAAAGACCTTGAGCACGGTACGACAGGGGAGGCCAATAATAGAGTACCGGCCCCACTTTTCCCCGCCCTGCACGGACTCGAAGAAGAAGGAGTAGGGGCCCTCGGCCAGTTTACGGTAAGCGCTGACGGGGGTCTCGAGATCCGCCAGCACTTCGCGGCTGACGGGTATGCGGTTAAAGTCCTGCGCTGCCAGAGCAGCAAAATCCTGCTGTTGCATGGGAATTCCTCGGAGAATAAACGGCGTAAAAAGACGGTCGTGACACAGCCCTGGCTACCATCGCCAGCAGGTGACCTCTCGCATCGACAGCAGGTCGACGGTTTTACGCAACGCTGTTTGCACAGCTCTCTCCAGGATAGGACGAAACCGTATTGTACATGCGCGGAGTGACCGCGCAAGCGCCGCGGAAAATCCCCACTGCATGGTAACTACATCCCAACTACGCCGCGAGTTCGGCGCGCATGCGATCTATAACGGCCCGGTAATCGGGTTGCTTGAAAATCGCAGAGCCCGCGACAAAGGTATCTGCGCCCGCCGCCGCAATCCGGGCAATGTTCTCCGGCGTGACACCGCCGTCGATTTCCAGGCGGATCGGCAATCCGGAGTCATCAATGAGTGCACGCGCCTCGCGCAATTTATCCAGTGTTGCAGGAATAAAAGCCTGGCCCCCGAACCCCGGATTCACCGACATCAGCAACACCATGTCCACCTTGTCCAGCACGTAGCGCAGCACGTCCAGGCCAAGGTGCGGATTGAACACCAGGCCCGATTTACAGCCGGCATCGCGGATCATCTGCAATGAGCGGTCCACGTGGGTGGAGGCGTCCGGATGAAAGGTGATCCAGGTGGCGCCGGCCTCGGCGAAATCGCCGATGAGCCGATCCACGGGATTCACCATCAGGTGTACGTCGATATCCGCAGTCACGCCGTGTTTACGCAATGCCGTGCACACCATCGGTCCAATCGTCAGGTTGGGCACGTAGTGATTGTCCATCACGTCGAAATGCACCATATCTGCGCCCGCCTCCAGCACAGCATCCACCTCCTCACCCAGACGGGCAAAATCCGCGGAAAGGATGGAGGGCGCGATCAGGTAATTGGCCATCTGGGGCTCCGGCAGCTCGAATTCCGGTATTCTAACGGCTTCACGCCCCGAACACAGCGTCAGCGTGGCCGATTCCCGGGGAAATCACCCAGGGCTGCCTTGTCGCGAACCCGGCGCGCTCAGCCAAGGCGCGCGTTCAGTGCCTCCAGGCGAGCGGGCGTGCCGACATCCTCCCAGACGCCCGCATAATACTCACCACCCAGGCTACCGGGACCGATGGCCCGGTCGAGCAGCGGGCGCAGGGGCGTCCTGCCGGCTGCCAAACCCTGAAAAAGCGGCCAACTGAACAGGCCGATGCCGGCGTAGGTAAAGCCTGCGCGGGCCGCCTCGCGAAACCTGACCCAGCCATGCGCGTCGAGCGCAAAATCACCTCGCGGATGCTGTGGCGGATTGTCTACCAGAACCAGCCTGGCCGCTTCTGACGCTCTCAGGGGCTGCCCGCACAAACGCCGCAGCGGATAGTCTGTGAACACATCACCGTTCAACGCCAGAAAGGACTGCTCCCCGAGTCGCGCCCGGGCGTGCAGCATACCGCCGGCGGTCTCCAGCGGCGTCTCCTCGTGCGAGTACTGTATCGAGAGTCCCCAGCGACTGCCGTCACCACAGAACTGCGTAATCTGCTCCGCCAGGTGGGACACGTTGATCACCACGTCGCGCAGACCCCCGGCGGCCACGCGCCGCAGATGATGCTCGATGAGAGGCATCCCACCCACCCGCAGCAACGGTTTGGGCGTCACGCGGGTCAGCGGCAACATGCGCTCGCCGATACCGGCGGCCAGAATGATGACCTTCACGCGCGCCGGCCCCACGCCTGCGCATCCACAGCCGGCAGGATGTCCGCGGTGAACCAGTCGCGAAAGCGGGCCACCACCGGCTCATCCGGCGCATAGCGTGCGAGAATCTGCTCGACGTAGGCCAGCACCAGCGGCAGGTCGTCGAGGTAGGCTCTTTTGCCGTCGCGCAAGGCGAGACGGGCAAACGTACCGAGCACCTTGATATGCCGGTGCAACCCCATGAGGTCGAACCAGCGCAGGAAGCGAGTCTCATCCGGCACTGCCACCACGTTCGCGTCCAGCAGCACAGCGCGATACCCAAGCGCCCACTGCGTCACCTGCGCCGCGGGCCAACGGATATAGCAGTCGCGCAGCAAGGACACCAGGTCGTAAGTCAACGGCCCCGCCACTGCGTCCTGGAAATCGATCACCGCGAGCGCGCCGTGCGGCGTGAGCATCAGGTTGCGGCTGTGAAAGTCGCGGTGCACCAGCACACGCGGTTGCTCCAGCGCCGAGTTCACCAGTAACTCGCACAGGTCGTCGCAGACCCGCGCAGCGACGGCGTCTGGCGGATGCTCCAGCAGCGTGCGGACGAACCATGTATCGAAGCGGCCAAACTCCTCGCGCAACAGGGCATTGTCGTAGGGTGCGAGCGTCCCGCCGCGAATGTCCGCGGCGGCCAGGCTCGCGAGAACCCCGAAAGCACGCCGGTACAGGCCGTCAGCCGTATCCGGATTCAGCGCGGACAACAGCAGCTGCTCGCCGAGATCCTCCAGTAGCAGGTATCCGCGGGCGTAATCGACGGCAATGATGGCCGGCACGCGCACGTCGGCACGCGCGAGGCGATCCCGGGCCGCCACAAACGCGGCATTGTTTTCGCTGGCCGGTGGCGCAACCATGAGAATGTAGCTACGCCCGTTCAGAACCGCGCGATAGTAACTGCGGCTGCTGGCGTCGCCGGCTACCGGCGAAATATCGGGCGTGGCATCATTCCCGCTCACATTCAGCGTTGCTTCAGCCCAGGGCAGCAGCGACACGGGCGGGGGGGGCGATGTCACCGTAGTCTCCTGTCTCAAAATTAGTCAGACAACGCCGGGGGGATGCTTTAGACTCCGCGTTTTGTCCCATCTACAAGCTCCGAGCCCGATGATTCCCGACTGCCACACATCCAGCCGCAGAACGCCTCGTGCTACCACAACGCTTGTGGCCTGCGCACTGGCGGTACTGCTGTCGCCCGGCGCGCTCGCCAAGGATACCAACTCCGGGGACTGCGATGCCAATCCCACGGGGCAGAACTGTGCCGGGACGGCGAGGAACAACCTGGATTGGTCAGACATAGAGGATGTACCGCCCGCACTGCGCGATCGACGGTGCATTACCTGTTCGGGGCGCTACATTGACCCGCTGGCCGGCGAAGACACCTCGCGCTCACCGGAGGGCGAAGACATCCGCGCCACCGCGAATGAGACCGAAATACTCCAGGACGAGGCGCTGCTCAGCGGTGGCGTCCGCGCGACCCAGGGCTATCGGCGCCTTTATGGCGATACCGCGGTGGTCGACCGGAGCAAGGAATCCGCGGTATTGCGCGGCAACGTCATCCTGCGGGAACCCGGGGTGCTGCTGGTGGGCGATCGCGCCGAAGTGTTCTCCGAAACCGGGGAAGCGACTGTGCACTCGGGTCGTTTTGTCTTTCATGAGCGACACCTGCGCGGCTCGGCGGACCTTCTGGAGCGCGACGAGCAGGGCCTGGTGCATATACACGAGGGCAATTTCAGCTATTGCGCTCCGGGGGAGAACGACTGGTCCATACGCGCGCGGCAACTCCAGCTGGACTTTGAGGAGGGCGTGGGCACCGCCCGCGGTGCCAAGCTTGATGTCGCCGGCGTGCCCCTATTCTATTTCCCGTGGCTGCAGTTTCCCCTCGACGACCGTCGCCGCACGGGTTTCCTGTGGGCTGACTTCGGTAGTGACAGCACCGGCGGTCTCGACATCACCGTACCCTTCTATATCAACCTCGCGCCCAACTACGACCTCCTCTACGCACCGCGCTTCATCGAGGAGCGCGGCGTGAACCACGAACTCGTGGGGCGTTACTTCAATCCCGCGTTCGGTAGCTGGACAGTGGGCGGCGCCTGGATGGCCGACGACCAGACCTTCGAGGATCAGGCACCCGCCGGGCGCAGCACCGATCGCTGGCTGGGCGTGATCAAACAGTACGGGCTGTTTGACGGGCGCTGGCGCTCCGTCATCGACTACAGCAAGGCCAGCGATGTCGACTACCTGGAGGACCTCGAGACCTCCAACCTCGAAACGCGGCGTCAAACCAGCCTGCTGCAACTGGCCAGGCTGGATTACCTCGGCGACCAATGGCTGGTCAACCTGGAGGCCCAGCAATTCCAGACCCTGGCGGAGGATATACGCGAAGACTACAAGAAGCTGCCACAGCTTACCGCGCAGTATCGCGGTGGTCGCACGCCCTTCGAGCTTGAGCCGATACTCGTCAGCCAGGTATCCAATTTCGATGCCGAGGACAATCGGGTCACCGGTCAGCGCCTGTACGGCGAAGCCGGCTTGACGTACCCGATGCGCTGGCTGTGGGGTTTCCTCCAGCCCACGGTGAAGTACCGGCAGCTCAATTACGAGCTGGACGGGAACGCACAGATCATCGATTCCAGCCCCAGCGCCGGCTCGGCACTCGCCAGCCTGGACGGCGGACTGGTGTTCGAGCGACAAACCTCTCTCATGGGCAAAGGCATCCTGCAAACCGTAGAGCCACGCCTGTATTACCTCTACAGCGAGTACGAAGAACAGGACGGCCAGCCGGACTTCGACAGCGCGGAACTGACCTTCAGCTACAACCAGTTGTTCCGGGAGACACGTTTTTCCGGTCGCGACCGGCTGGACGATGCCAACCAGATAGCGCTCGGCCTGACCACGAATTTTATTGACGAACGCGACGGCACCAGTCTGTTACGCGCCAGCATCGGCCAGATCTACTATTTCCGTGACCGGGAAGTGCGCCTGGTGCCAACAGCCGAACCGCTGGACGACCCGAGATCAGAGATCGCCGGCGAACTGCTGTTCACACCGTCCGAGCAGGTGAGCCTGCACGGTGGCCTGGTGTATGCTCCTTCCAGTGACAGGATAAACTCCGGCAATTTCCTCACCAGCTATCATGCCGACAACGGCGGCGTGTACAATCTCGGCTACTCCTTCCGCAGGCCCGTGGGGAGTACCACCCCGACGCGCCTGCAGGAACCCACCGCAGAGGCGCACGTATCGGCCTACCTGCCCCTGCGCAACAACTGGAGCGTGTTCGGCGCCATGAATTACAGCACCAAAGCCAATCGCAGCGTGGAAGATATGCTGGGGGTCGAATATGATAGCTGCTGCTGGACGCTTCGACTGCTCTATTTACGCTACTTCGACAACGAATCCACCAGCCTGCAGGACTTCAGCGACCCGAATCTACAGCGGGAAAAAGCCGCGCAGTTCCAGATAGTCCTGAAAGGCATGGGGGGATTCGGCGACCGTATCACCGACATCATGCAGAATATGATCCGAGGTTTTGACGACCGTGAATACTAGGACCCTACTCGCAGCCTTGCTGCTGGCGTGCTCATCGCTGACCCATGCGGCGACAGAGATCATCGACCAGGTGGTCGCCATCGTCGACAACGACGTCATCATGGCGAGCGAACTACGCGAGCGGATTCAGGCAATTACAGAAAATATCACCGCGCGCGGCATGGACATGCCACCCGAGGAAGAACTGATCCGCGAGACGCTCGACCGCCTGATTCTGGAGAGCATCCAGTTACAGAAAGGCACCCGGGTCGGCGTGCGCATCTCCGACGAGCAACTGAATGCCGCGGTGCAACGCATCGCCGCGCAGAACCGTATGAGCGTCGATCAGTTTCGCCAGGCGCTCGAGGCCCGTGGACAATCGTACAACGACATGCGCGAACAACTGCGCCGCGAGATGATCATCCAGCGTGTGCAGGCCGGGAATGTCAATCAACGCATCCAGATCAGCGAGCAGGAAGTAAACAATTTTCTCTCGACCCAGGAAGGACAGAAGCTTTCACAGCCCGAGTATCGCGTTCTGCACGCGCTGCTGCCCGTTTCGCCTGATACGCCTGAAGCAGAGGTGGCACGAGCGGAGGCGCGGGTCGAACAGGTGCTCGGGCGGATACGCAGCGGCAAACCCTTCGACGAGGCGGTGAGAGACAGCGCCGCACCCTACGCTTTCACCGGCGGCGATCTCGGTTGGCGCAAACTGGAGGACCTGCCCTCGCTATTCAGCGATGTGGTACCTGAAATGCAACCCGGGAGCACTGCCGACCCGATCCGCTCCGCCAGCGGCTTTCACCTGATCTACCTCGCGGAGGCTCGTGGCGTCGACCGCATGGTGTCGCAAACCAAAGTGCGCCACATTCTAATCAAGCCCTCGGAGATCCTGGACGACGATCAGGCGCGGGAGTTGGCGGCCCAGTTACGCCAGCGAGCTCTCGCCGGCGAGGATTTCGGCGCACTCGCCAGAGAGTACTCCGAGGATATCGGTTCGGCGGCGGAGGGCGGCGATCTCGGCTGGACCAACCCCGGACAGATGGTGCCCGAGTTTGAAACCAGCATGGCGCAAACTGCCGAGGGGGAGATTTCCCAGCCGGTACGCACACAATTCGGCTGGCACATCCTCAAGGTAGAGGGGCGCCGGGACGAAGATATGAGCGATGAAGCCATCCAGGCCAAAGCGATGAACTACCTGCACGACCGCAAGTACGAGGAAGAGCTGGACGCCTGGCTGCGCCAGATCCGCGACGAAGCGTTCGTCGATATCAAGTAGGCCACGCGCGATGGCGATTCCCAGAATAGCCATCACCACCGGCGAGCCGGCGGGTATCGGCCCGGACGTCACGCTGGCGGCAGCCATGCGGGCCTGGGATGCAGAACTGGTTGCCATCGGCGACAGCGCCCTGCTTGCAGCCCGCGCCGAGAGCATGCATCTCCCCGTGCAACTGCTGCCCTTTTCTGCCAACGAGCGCCCGCGACAGCACGAACCCGGCACGCTGCGCGTCATGCAGGTACCGCTAGCCGCCACGGTCACGGCCGGAACGCTGGATACCGCCAACGCCCCCTATGTCCTCGAGACACTGCGTACAGCCATCAATGGCTGCACGCAGGATGTGTTCCAGGCGATGGTCACCGCGCCCGTGCAGAAATCGACGATCAACGATGCAGGGGTATCCTTCAGCGGTCACACGGAATTTCTCGCCGAGGAAACGGCCACCGCGCAGGTGGTCATGATGCTGGCCACGGATGAACTGCGCGTTGCGCTGGCCACGACCCACCTCGCGCTGCGGGATGTGCCGCGTGCAATCACGCGAGAGCTACTGCTTGCGACCCTGCGTATCGTGCACCACGACCTGCGGGATAAATTCGGCATTGCGCAACCGCGAATCGCGGTGCTTGGGCTGAACCCGCATGCCGGCGAAGGCGGTCATATTGGCAGTGAAGAGATCGACACAATCCTGCCGGCGCTCGCCCAGCTACGCGATGAGGGGCTACAACTTCTGGGGCCGCTGCCCGCCGATACAGCCTTCAACCCCAAAGTACTGGACAACTGCGACGCGGTGTTTGCGATGTACCACGATCAGGGCCTGCCGGTACTCAAGTTCGCGGGCTTCGGCCGCGCGATCAACATCACCCTCGGGCTGCCGTTCATCCGCACCTCGGTCGACCATGGCACCGCGCTGGACCTGGCCGCAACCGGCGAGGCGGACGCGGGCAGCATGCTGCAGGCTATCAAGGTCGCTGTGACGATGGCCGGGCGACGCCAGGCGCCTGCCTGAGATACGGCTCAGGGCGCTGACTTTGTCGGCTTATCCTTATCCCTGCGCTCCAGCGCCCCCTGTTTGCGCGCCGCGGTAATCTCGTCCTGATAGGCATCGACCACTTTGTCCGCCTCGCCCTCCATGGCAATCTTGCCGTGTTCCAGCCAGATCACCCGGTCACACATGGCTTTCACCTGGTCGGCCATGTGCGAGACAAACACCACCGTTTGATCGCTGGTGATACGTTCGCGCAGCGCGGCCTGCGCCTTGCCGCGAAAATGTGCGTCACCCACACCCAGCACTTCATCGATCAGCAGTATATCCACGTGTGTCATCAGCGCGGTGGTGAAGCCCAGGCGCGCGCGCATCCCGGCCGAGTAATTCTTGACGGGTAACTCAAATGAATCCTCGAGTTCGGAGAATGCCTTGATCTCCTCGAGAAAGACCTCCGCCTCCCCGTGCGTGGAACCCTGCAGCATCGCGGCAAGAAGCGCGTTGTCGCGCCCGGAAAGCTCCGGCTTGAAGCCCAGGCCCAACGTCAGCAATGAGGCGGATTTACCCGGCGCAATAATAACCTGGCCGGAATTGGGAGCCAGAATGCCCGCCATAATGCGCAGCATGGTGGTCTTGCCAACCCCGTTGCGCCCGATGATGCCAAGCGTTTCACCCTCGTAGACCTTCAGCGACAGTTCGTGCAGCACGTGGTGCTTGCCGTGGTCGTAGGACTTGCGCCCCGAATGAAAAGTCAGCGAAACATCGCGCAGTTCCATCATCAATTTGTGGTCCACTGCGTTCATTCGGTCAGCGCCCGCAGCGCCAGGTACTGGCTGGCGCGACGCATAATCAACACCATGATGCCAAGCAGGCCGGCAAACACGGCGCCTATCGCGAACAGGTGGAGCATGTCCGGGGGCGTCGCGTACATCAGCGCCTGCCGGTAGGCATCGAAGATGAACGCCAGCGGGTTCACCGCGAGCAGCAGCGCCGTTTTGTCCGGGTCTCCCAGGTCGCGTGCGTCCCAGAATATGCCCGAAGAAAACATCAGGAAAATCATACCCAGGGAAATCAGCGGCGCGAAGTCGCGCACGATACACACCAGCGTTGCGCCGAGGTAGGCGCAGGCCAGAATCATGATGTAATTCACGAGTATGACCGGCAGCACGTACACCCACGTGACAGTGACCTGGTAACCACCGTAAATCAGGACGGCAAACAACAGGCTAAACACCGCTACCTGCTTGTACAGGCCCTCCTGCACCGACGCCAGCGGAAACAGCGTTTTGGGCACGTTCACTTTTCCTATCAGGCCTTTGCCGGCGACGATACTGTTCGAGGCCTGAATAACTGATTTGGCAAACCAGGTGTAGGCGAACTTGCCTACCATCAGGAAGAAAAGAAAGTCGGGCTGCCTGTTGGACAGAATGACACTGAAAACCACATACAAAACCGCCACGTAGAGCAGCGGCTCAATCACCCACCAGATATAACCCAGGAAAAACTTGGTGGCGTCCGCACGCAGCGCCATGCGGGCCATGACATCCGCGAGGCGGAAGAATTGGGAAAAGTGCATCGGACAAGTGTCTTCATTATTACTATCTGAGGGTGGCGAGTGTACCAAAAACCCCCGGGAATGAGCCAGCCACGGTATAAATACAAAAGCCACCGGGTACAATGACACGATGACAGGCACTCCACGCACCCAACACCGCGCACGCAAACGCTTCGGCCAGAACTTCCTGGTGGATGACTATGTCGTGCAGCGCATCGTGGCCGCCATCGCTGCGCGCGACGATCAGCACCTGGTAGAGATCGGCCCGGGACAGGGCGTCCTCACCGGCCCACTGCTGGAGTCGGGCTGCCGGCTCGATGTCGTGGAACTGGACCGCGACCTGATCGCCGGACTCCTTGCGGCGTTTGTCCGTAACCCGCGCTTTACCCTGCACCAGGGCGATGCGCTGCGTTTCGAATTCGACACGCTCGGGGAGCCCGCCACCCGGCTGCGCATTGTGGGCAATCTGCCCTACAATATTTCCACGCCCCTGATTTTCAAACTGTTGCAGCACACCGATCGTGTGCAAGACATGCATTTCATGCTACAGCGCGAAGTGGTCGACAGGCTCGCAGCCACCCCCGGCAATAAACTGTGGGGCAGGCTCGGCATCATGGCGCAGTACCATTGCCGCGTAGAGCACCTGTTTGACGTGCCGCCGGATGCATTTCGGCCCGCGCCGAAAGTCTGGTCTGCCGTGGTGCGACTTGCGCCGCACCGGACCTCCCCCTGGCCCGACTGCAACGAACACGCGCTGCGCGATGTGGTACGCTCGGCATTCGCCCAGCGCCGTAAGACCTTGCGCAACAACCTGAAAGCCATTATCAGTGGCCGGCAACTCGAAGCGCTGGGGATTGACCCGGGCGCCCGTGCGGAAACCCTGAAACTGACACAATTCATAGAGATCGCGAACGCCAGGCATGAGCAAAGTACCGTTTGATCCATCGCAGGTGACAGTCGAGGTCATCACCGCGTACCTGGCAGAGCACTCTCAGCCAGACAAGGGCCAGTTCTCCTTCGCCTACACCATCACGGTGGCGAACCACTCGGAGGTGCCCGTACAGTTACTTTCCCGACACTGGATAATTACCGACGCAGACAACGAAAAACAGGAAGTGCGCGGTGACGGTGTGGTGGGTGAGCAGCCGGTTATCCCTGCCGGAAAAGCGTTCCGCTACACCAGTGGCGCTACCCTGGCAACGCCGGTGGGCTGCATGGAAGGTGAGTATTTTATGGTGGTGCGCGAGCCAATGGACATAGACCCCGCCGACCTGCCCACCTTCGAGGTCCCTATCCCACCCTTTTCGCTGCACACGCCCACCGCGCTGAACTAGGGGGCCTGCTGGCATGGCAACCTACGCTGTCGGTGATGTGCAAGGCTGTCTACAGCCACTCAAACGCCTGCTCGAGATGGTTAACTTCGACCCGGCCTGTGATGTGCTCTGGTCGGTGGGAGACGCGATCAACCGCGGTCCGAAATGCCTCAAGACCCTGCGTTTTCTGTACGCGATGCGCTCCAACCTCGTGATGGTGCTGGGCAACCATGACCTGCACCTGCTGGCGGTCGCCGCCGGCGTGCGGCCTGCGAGCCCCTCGGACACACTCGACAAGATACTCCAGGCTCCGGACCGGGAAGAACTCCTCAACTGGCTGCTGTATCGCCCCCTCATACACCACGAGCGCGGCTACACGCTGGTACACGCGGGGATTCCGCCACAGTGGACGCTGGAACAGGCGATCGGCTACGCACGCGAAGTGGAGACCGCCCTGCGCAGCCCCGGCTGCGCAGAATTCCTTGGCAGCATGTACGGCAACGAGCCGGCCCTCTGGTCGGACGACCTCACCGGCATGACGCGGTTGCGCGTCATCACCAACTACCTGACACGCATGCGCTATTGCACGCGCAAGGGTCTGCTGGATCTTGAAAGCAAGGAAGACAAACCCAGGCCGGGAGTCCAGAATATCGGCGACAAAAAGGTCTCGGCCTGGTTCAGCCATAGCAACCGGAAAACGAAGCACGAGCGCATTATTTTTGGCCACTGGGCGTCTCTGAAGGGGCTGACGGACACCCCCAACGCCATCGGCCTGGACACCGGCTGCGTGTGGGACGGGGCTCTCACCCTGTACAACCTCGACACCGGCGAACGCACGCGCTGCGAGTGCCTGGGCGGCCGCTGCCGCAACCAATCGCCATGACTGAAAGCCCGGCAGCCGCTACACTGCGCGCATGAAAACCTATCTTGTCGGCGGCGCCGTCCGCGACATGCTGCTCAACTACCCGGTTTCCGAACGCGACTGGGTAGTCGTGGGTGGAACACCAGAACAACTGCTGAACCAGGGCTACCGGCAAGTTGGCCGCGACTTCCCGGTTTTTCTGCATCCAGAAACGGGCGAGGAGTACGCGCTGGCCCGCACCGAGCGCAAGCAGGGCCGCGGACACAAGGGCTTCGTGGTGCACTGCGAGCCTTCGATCACCCTGGAAGAGGACCTGCTGCGTCGCGACCTGACCATCAATGCCATGGCAATGGACGCCAACGGCGAGATCATCGATCCGCACGGTGGCAGGCGCGATCTCGACGCACGCCTGCTGCGCCACGTATCCAGCGCCTTTGTAGAGGACCCCCTGAGAGTCTTGCGCACGGCGCGTTTCGCGGCCCGCTACGCACACCTGGGCTTCCGTGTAGCCGACGAAACCCGCACGCTGCTCGGCGACATCGTCGCACAGGGCGAACTGCAGCACCTCGCAGCCGAGCGCGTCTGGACCGAGCTGGAGCGCGCACTGGCCAGCCGCGACCCACAGGTTTTTGTGCGCGAGTTGCGCGCCAGCGGCGCACTGGCGGCATTGCTGCCGGAGGTCGATGTGCTGTTCGGCATACCACAGCGACGCGAGCACCACCCGGAAATCGATACCGGAGAACACGTGCTCATGGCACTCGAACAGGCAGCGAAGATGGACGCGGACAGCGACGTGCGGTTTGCCGTGTTGCTGCACGATGTCGGCAAGGGCCTGACCCCTGAGGCGGAACTCCCGCGCCACATCGGCCACGAACAGCAAGGTCTCAAGCTGGTAGAACTTGTCTGTAAACGGCTGCGTGCGCCAACCCGCTTTCGCGAACTCGCCCGGAGCGTGTGCCGCAACCACCTGTTGTGCCACACGGCACTGCAATTGCGCGGCGCGACTCTGTTGAAACTCTTGCACGCCACCGACGCACTGCGCAGGCCCGACCGTTTCGACGCTTTTCTGCAGGCCTGCGAGGCGGACGCCCGCGGGCGGCTCGGATACGAGTTACGCGACTATCCCCAGGCCGATTACCTGCGCGCTGCCCTCGCCACGGCACGCGCCGTGAGCGCGGCAGAGTTCGCCGGCGAACAGCTCGACGGCAAGCGCCTGGGAGAGGCTATCGGCCGCGAGCGCACTCGCCGCCTGGAAGCGCTGCGCCCGCAGCCGGACTAGGGCGCCCTGGAGATAACCCGGCCGCGCCAGAGAAAGTCCACCGGCCACACGCGCTGACGGCTCTGCTCGTACGCGTCCCACAGGGCCCGGTAACTCAACCCCAGGGTCGGATGACGCTCATCCGGCGCCAGTTCGGCGAGCGGACACAATACGAAGGCGTTATAGCTTATTTCATCGCGCGGCAGTGTCACCTGACCGAAACAACCCACCTGCTGATCATAGGTCAGAATGTCGATATCCAGTCGGCGCGATTCAAAGCGGGTGGCGTCCGGCGGCCGCCCATGCGCCACCTCCAGGTCACGCAGGGTCGCGGCCAGAGCCGCCAGGGGCAGGTGCGTCTCAACGCGTGCCACAAGATTGAGAAACGGTCGCCCATCGAAACCGACGGCCGCTGACTCGTAAACGGAGGAAAGCGCCAGCTCGCCAAACAGCCCGTGCAGGGCATCGAGACCAGCGCTAATGTAGCGCTCGGGCTCAATGTTGCTGCCGACCCCCAGGTACACGATCGCCATCAGCCTTGCGAGCCCCGCTCGATTACCACCCCCACCGCGCGCGCCTGGGGCACGGCACCGGGCTTGGCAATGCTCAGGCGCAGCCAGGGCACGGCAAACTCCTCACGCACGACCCCGGCAACCCGCTCCGCAAGGGTTTCGAGCAACTGGCATTCACTCGCGCGCACCACGCGGATAACCCGCTCCGAGACGGCGGCGTAATCCAGCGCGTCCTGGATACCGTCCGAACCGACCGCGCGGCCAATATCCCAGGCCATCTCGAGATCGAGCACCAGTGTCTGGCGCAATCTGCGCTCCCAGGGGTGTATGCCGATTACTGCATCGATTCGCAGGCCACTGATGTACACGGTATCCATTCAGGCGGCACCATCCAAAGGGGGTAATTCGTCCATGGGCCAGCGCGGTCGCACCCGCGTTTCGCTGCTGTCGCGCTGGCCAGCCAACAGTCGCTGCGCGCCGGCATAGGCAATCATCGCGCCATTGTCCGTGCAGAACTTCGGCGCGGGGTAATAGACGCGGGCGCCCTCTCCCGCAAGCCGCGATTCCAGCGTTTGCCGCAAATTGGTATTAGCGCTCACGCCGCCGGCTATCACCAGTGATTTGAGCCCCTCCTGCGACAGCGCCCGGCGGCACTTGACGACCAGGGTAGCAACCACCGCCTCCTCAAAGGCGCGCGCGATATCACAACAATCCTGCTGCGTGAGTCCGCCCTCGGCCCGGCAGGCATTTACCGTATTCAGGGTATGGGTCTTGAGGCCGCTGAAGCTGAAATCGAGCCCGGGCCGGTTCACCATGGGCCGGGGGAAGTCGAAACGCTGCGGATCTCCGGCTAACGCCAGGCGCGCAATATGCGGGCCGCCCGGATACGGCAGGCCGAGCATTTTCGCGGCCTTGTCGAAGGCCTCGCCCGCGGCATCGTCGAGGGACTCGCCCAGCATGCGGTAGCGGCCGATGGCGTCCACGCGCACCAGTTGCGTATGCCCGCCTGAGACCAGCAGCGCCACAAAGGGAAACTCCGGTGCGTCGTCTTCCAGCATCGGAGCCAACAAATGGCCCTCCATATGGTGCACACCCAGCGCCGGTACACCCCAGCCCCAGGCCAGGGCGCGCGCCAGCGTGGCGCCGACCATCAGCGCGCCGAGCAGACCGGGGCCCGCGGTATAGGCCACCCCATTGATATCCGCCGCCGCGCAACCTGCCTGGTCCAGCACTTCCTCCACCAACGGCAGGGTCTTGCGCACGTGATCACGGGAGGCGAGTTCGGGTACCACGCCACCGTATTCCACATGAATATCGACCTGGCTGTAAAGCGCGTGCGCCAGCAGGCCGCGCCCGGTGTCATACAGCGCGACACCGGTTTCATCGCAGGACGTTTCGATACCCAGGATCAGCATGCTGGCACTCCATGGAGGTGTACGGGGACCATCTGGCAAAAAAGCTGCGCATGATACTTGCTGCCTCCGCCTTCGAACCAGTGTGCAGCAGCCAAAATTAACACTTTGCGGGTCTTTGCAAAACCACTGCGGGCAGTTTAGAATGCGCGCCCTTTACCAGACTGTACGGCCTGCGCGTGGCGCGCACCGCACAGCAGAATGCACCTTACGAGGTAGGAACTGAATGCCCTCAATCAAGATCAAGGAAAACGAGCCCTTCGACGTGGCCCTGCGCCGCTTCAAGCGCTCCTGCGAAAAAGCCGGCGTTCTCGCCGAAGTTCGCAAACGCGAGCACTATGAAAAACCCACCACCGTCCGCAAGCGCGCGAGCGCCGCAGCCGTCAAGCGTCACCTCAAGAAACTCGCGCGCGAAAACCGCAAGCGCGTGCGTCTCTACTAGCTCTACCCACGCACAACAGCCTTTTCCAATGAGCGCGGAGTCCCTGGCCACTACCATCAAGGCGGAGCAGAAAGCCGCCATGAAGGCCCGCAACAAGGAACGCACCGCCACCCTCCGGCTCATCCTGGCCGAATTCAAACGCATTGAAGTGGACGAGCGCATCGAGGTTGATGACGCGCGTGCCCTCGTTGTGCTGGATAAAATGATCAAGCAGCGCCGCGACTCCGCCGAGCAATACAACGCGGCCGGGCGCGCAGAACTGGCCGCACAGGAGAATGCCGAGATCGCGGTCATCCAGGAGTTTCTGCCGGCACAACTCAGCGATGCCGATATCGATTCGATGATCACCGAGGCGCTGGCGGCTGTGGATAGCAGCGGTATGGCGGCCATGGGCGCGGTGATGGCCGAGCTCAAGCCGAAGCTCCAGGGGCGCGCCGATATGGGTGCTGTCAGCCAGAGGGTAAAAGCCAGGCTGCAGGCTTAATCCGTCAGCCGGGTCCGGCTGCGGGGTTATCACCTCAAGCAAAATCCCGAGCATCTAACCAATTCTGGCGTAACGCCAATACCCGCCGCAAACAGCCCCGCAGAGCGAGTGTCTCAGCCTCCCGAGCGCCGCGGGGCTTGCGCCACCGGGCCACGGACAACTGTTCAAGCACCCCTGCAGCGCCGACCAACCGCTCAAGCGCAATATCCGGCAGCGCCAAATAACGCTAGACTAGCCGGCTAAGCTAAGCTGGATACACATGGCTGGACTGATACCCCAAGCTTTTCTCGACACCCTGCTGGACCGCGTCGACATCGTCGAGGTGATAGACCGGCGCGTGAAGCTGAAAAAGACCGGCAAGAACTACAGCGCCCGCTGCCCCTTCCACGACGAGAAAACCCCCTCGTTCAGCGTCAATCCCGACAAACAGTTTTTCTACTGTTTCGGCTGCGGGGCCGGCGGCAACGCGATCGGTTTCGTCATGGAATACGACAACATGGAGTTCCCGCAGGCCGTCGAAAGCCTCGCGGGCGACGCCGGACTCGAGGTCCCGCGAGAAGCCGCCGGCGATGGGCGCCGCAGCCGGCAATCGGAAGACACCTCGAAACCCCTGTTCGCATTGCTGGAGCAGGTGTCGCAATTCTACCAGCATCAGTTGCGCCAGCACCCGGCGCGTGAATCTGCCGTGCGCTACCTGAAAGCCCGCGGGCTCAGCGGTGAGATAGCGCGCGATTTCAAGCTGGGCCTGGCGCCGCCGGGTTGGGATAACCTGCTGCAACGTTTCGGCGGCGATGACGAGCAGCGAGCATTGCTGCTGAAAACCGGCATGCTGGTGGAAAACGAGCAAGGTCGACTCTACGACCGTTTTCGCGACCGCGTGATGTTCCCCATTCGCGACCGTCGCGGCCGCGTCATCGCCTTCGGCGGGCGCGTACTCGGAGATGACAAGCCGAAGTATCTCAATTCGCCGGAAACCGCGATTTTCCAGAAGGGGCGCGAACTGTACGGGCTGTTCGAGGCGCGCCAACGCAATCGTCACCTTGAGCGCCTGCTCGTGGTGGAGGGCTACATGGACGTCATTGCCCTCGCCCAGTACGGCATCAGCTACGCCACGGCAACGCTTGGCACAGCCACCAGCACCACGCACCTGCAACAGCTCTTCCGGCTCTGCCCTGAGGTAGTGTTCTGCTTCGATGGCGACGAAGCCGGTCGCAAGGCGGCGTTCAGGGCGCTTGAAACCAGCCTGCCGAGCATGGAGGACGGGCGCCAGGCGCGTTTTCTGTTCCTGCCCGACGGCCAGGACCCGGACGACGCGGTACGCGCAGTTGGGAAAGACGGTTTCGAAGCGATGCTCGACAGCGCGGTACCGCTGGAAAATTTCCTGTTCGATTCCGTGGCCCGCGGGCTGGATATGGCCAGCCTGGAGGGCCGCGCACGCATGAGCAAACTCGCCCTGCCCTACATCCGGCAGCTGCCCGAGGGCGTGTTCCGCCAACTCATGTTCCAGACGCTGGCTCAGCGCACCGGGTTGGAACTCAGCAGCCTGATGCAACTCGAGGCGCCCCCTGCTCCGGCCGACCCGGTAGCCGAATCCCCAGCGACACTCGACGCGCCTCCGCCTGAGTTTTTTGCCAACTCTCCGCCGCAGCCGGCGCTGCAACCTGCGCGAAAGGCTACACAGAAGGGGTATGCAAACCTTGCGCAGAAAATCATCGCCCTGTTGCTGCACCGTCCGGACATTGGCCGCCTGACCGAACCGGCAGCGCTGCGCGAACTCCAGGGGGAGGACACTCAACTGCTGCGCGACCTGCTGGAACTACTCCACCGGCGCCCGGAATCCAGTACCGCCATGCTGCTCGGCCACTGGTACGGGACACCCGAGGGCGACCTGCTGAACCGTCTTGCCGGCCAGGAGCGCCTGGTCCCCAGGACCGGCATCGAACA
>Ga0102938_10001488_pt1 | contig 17655 bp, 10 predicted proteins | sample SalPonR2_B_D2_MG_FD_84516 | JGI IMG/M metagenome (GOLD analysis project Ga0102938, IMG submission 84516) | Salt pond soil microbial communities from South San Francisco under conditions of wetland restoration - Salt Pond MetaG R2_B_D2_MG | ecosystem: Environmental > Aquatic > Marine >...
ATGCTGTTCCAAGTATCCCAATCAATCCGAATATATTGACTCCAAGAAGAACCGTTATAATACCAATATTGACCGCTTTCTCCCACCGCCCAACCTTCGGAAGCGCTTACCATATAAATTCCCAATATATCTTGCCAACCCTGATCACTGTCCTCACTCCAGGAAGATCCGTCATAATATAAAATTTTACCGGAATCTCCCACAGCCCAACCGGTTCCATCGGACAACATAAAAATTTCATTTATATCTTCGGAAACCGGTCCGCTAAACTCGGTCCAAGTACTCCCGTCATACTCGGCCATATTATTATTACTGGAACCTCCGGCAAAACCGCTGGTAGTCGAAGAAAAGGAAACCGTTGTCCAATTTTCATTGCCTGTATCCGTATGTTCAGACCAACTTGAACCGTTGTAATGCAAGATCTTTCCCGAACTACCGACCGCCCAAATATCAGAGCCCGAGACCACATCAATTCCTTGCAAATTATCACCAACAGACGAACTGATACTATCCCAATCGTTGCCGTTATAATTTATAATTGTACCACTGTCTCCCACCGCCCAAATATTATCTGAAGAAACAAAATCCAAAGAGTTCAAAGCTTCACCGGTTGGTGCATTATAGACAACTGTCAAATCTTCAAGTTCCGGACTTTCAGACGGATTGTCACCGCGAGTCAAAGTCAAACGATACTGAATATATCGGGAATCGGCCGAAGAGATGTCTTCACCTGAAAAATCACTCAACTCACCACTCCAAGAACTCCAAGAAGAATCCGGAGAAGCCGTATTGCCACTCCTGGTGGCTACAGTCAGATCGCCTCCGTCCGATAAATTCTCCGTCCAAAAAATATTATCCCAAGTGTTTATTCCGGCTCCTCCGTCAATAACCTCTGAATTAAAAGTACCGGTTGAATCGTAAAAATTATTGTACTCATATATCCCCATTCCATCGCCAACCACAAAACCAAGGTTCTCATTTAATAAAAATATTCCATTCCAATTTTCACTGCCCGTATCGGTTATTTCAGTCCAAGAGGTCCCGTCATATTGAATAATCACACCATTTTCTCCGGTCGCCCAAATATTATCGGAAGATAAAATATGTAAATCGTTTAAATCTTCCCCGGTCGGTGAACTAACGGAATCATCCCATGCACTGCCGTCATAATGAGCAATCACTCCGTTTTCGCCCACCGCCCAAATATCATCGTTAGCCACCGCTTCCATAGCATACCAACGCTCATTTCCGGTATCCGTATCCATTCTCCAAGCCGGATCTAAACTGTATTCAAAAATTTCACTGTCATCACCAACTACAAAACCCAAGTTTTCGTTAAACAGATATATTCCGTTCCAATCTTCATTTCCGGTATCCTTATCTTCTGACCAGGAACTACCGTCATATTGAATAATCACACCATTTTCTCCGGTCGCCCAAATATTATCGGAGGCTAAAATACGCAAATCATTTAAATCCTCACTTGTCGGCGAACTAACGGAATCATCCCATGCACTGCCGTCATAATGAGCAATGGCCCCTTTTCTTCCCACTGCCCAAATATCATCATCAGCCACCGCTTCCATGGCATACCACCGTTCATTGCCGGTATCCGTATGCAAAGACCAACTTGAGCCATTATAATACCAAATCCGACCATTACGTCCTCCGACCCAAGCACTTGAAGAATCAACAACTGTGATCGAATAAAGGTCCGTACTATTTGGAACGGTGGTTTTGCTCCAAGTTGAACCATTATATTCAGCCACTGTTCCGCTGTCACCGACCACCCAGCCGGAATCAGCATCCAACATATCAACATCATTCCAATTTATCCAACCGGTATCCGAGTCCTGACTCCAATCGCTACCATCATAATGCCAGATTTTTTCACTGTCTCCGACCGCCCAAATATCGTCATCAGCGATTAAAGACAAACCGTTCACCCCTTCCCAACCAAAATTATATTCCTCAGTCCAATCAGTACCGTCATAACTCATAAACTTGGCATCTTCACCCACGGCCCAGCCACTGGTTTCAGAAGTTAAAACAACATCATATAAAGCTTGCCAATCACTTCCACTATCATCATGCTCAAACCAATCTAATTCACCACTATAACGCCAAAACATCCCCTTATCTCCACCCGCCCAAACATTATCAAAATCAAAAGCTTCCAAACAATAAATATCCTGAGCACTTGGAACGGTGGTTTTGCTCCAAGTTGAACCATTATATTCAGCCACTGTTCCGCTATCGCCGACCACCCAGCCGGAATCAGTATCCAACATATGAATATCATTCCAATTTATCCAACCGGTATCCGAGTCCTGGCTCCAATCGCTACCATCATAATGCCAGATTTTTTCACTGTCTCCGGCCGCCCAAATATCGTCATCAGCGATTAAAGACAAACCGTTCACCCCTTCCCAACCGAAATTATACTCCTCCGTCCAATCAGTGCCGTCATAACTCATAAACTTGGCATCTTCACCCACGGCCCAGCCACTGGTTTCAGAAGTTAAAACAACATCATATAGAGCTTGCCAATCACTTCCACTATCATCATGCTCAGCCCACTGGATATTTTTAGCCAGAATAACACTGCCTTCGTTTCCGGAACCACTTGTTTGTGTTCCATCAAAACTGCCGGCATTAAAATCAACATCCGTGGTATCTATGGCCAGAGTACCGGCCGCGTCTTGCCAACTACCATCTCCTCCGCCACCACTAACCGTGGCCAGTTTTATTTCACCGACTCCGCTGACATCCACTGACGAACTTGAATCATATTTAGTTGCATCCGACCAAAGGCTTTGACCGGATCCGCCCGACCAATCAGTTTGAGTCCAAAATACGGAATTCCAATCGGTTAGATACAAAATTCTTTGAATTGAATTGGTTACCCCCGGATTGGATGTCCACTCAACGCTCAAATCAACTCTTTTACTGTATATATCATTATAATCCCCGGGACAATCCACTATATTATCGGAATCATTTCGGCAAATATCGGAAAATGAAATGGTTCTGGTAAACTTCCCTATTGTCTCATCAGTTCCTTCTCCATCAAAATCCCATTGGTTACCACTGATGGAAACTGCACTTTGATCATATATAATTTCATTCCACGCTCTATCCTTAACAGCTCTAACAGCCTCGGCTCCCTGTTGAACTAAAGCCTCAGCTCGTATAAACTCGCCTCCTTTCAAAAGAGAAGTAAAACTCCCGGCCACCATGGAGGTCATAGCCGCGCTAATCAATGCAAAAACAGCCAAAGCAATAATTATTTCTATAATGCTCTGACCGTATCTTTGACTATAATGTTTACTGACTTTGGACTGTTCCGATTTCATTTATTTCAATGGTTTTACTTGAACCGATTGTTTGAGAAGCCACTTCGATCGTTCCGACCATATCGGGATTTCCCAAACCTTTGGAAAAATTAACCTCATCCGACTGACCTGAACCCGACAAACTCCATTGAAGTTCAACTTCTCCGCCTAAATCAAAATTGCGATCATAAGAGGCTGTTCTGGTGGAATAAGAATTCCCTTGATAAGCTACATAACTGTCGGAAAAAAATTTTATTCCATGAGCTGAATCACTAAACCGCGCCATAGATTTTTCTTTGGATATCCGCAAATTTTGTATCAATAAACTGGTGGATTCATTTATTTGACTCTTTACCTGCAAACTGCCATAAATAGGCACGGCAACCACCGCCAAAATAAGACTAATGGCAATAACCATTAAAAGCTCCACCAAGGTAAAACCTAACCTATCTTCTGATATTACCCGTAATTTCATATATTGGAGTAATTATGGATAAAGCCAAAAAGGCCACCACCGCCCCGATCACAATAAGCAAAGCCGGTTCAATTACGGTGGAAAGAGACTTGGTGGCATTGTCTACCTCTCCGTTGTAAAAATCTCCGAGATAAAACAAGGTTTCTTCCAATCTTCCCGATTCTTCACCCACTTTTATCATTTGTATAACAATGGCCGGATACAAATCTTTAAAATCAGACAAAGAACCGCTTATTTTACTTCCTCGGGACACATGAGAACTCACCTTACTCAAACTTTTCCTAAAATAATAATTATTTAAACTGTCCTTGCTTACTTCCAGAGCTTCATCTATATTTAAACCACTTTTTAACAGCATAGCCAAAGTCCGACAAAACCGCGCCAAATTAGTATCACTGGAAATCTTTTTTATCAAAGGGATCTTCAACAAAAGCCAATGCGTTACCGGACGAGAAAACCTTTGTCTGGCCAACCAAACCAAAAGAAAAACAAATCCCAAGATCCCGGACAACAACCAACCTCCGTAATCACGAATAAGATGGGAAAACCAAATCAAAAACTTGGTGGTAACCGGTAAATCCATTTGCAACCCCTCAAACAAAGGAGTTATTTTCGGTAAAACAAAAAAAGCCAAAGCCATTCCAAGTCCAAAGGCCACAACGGAAACCACGATCGGGTAAAACATGGCTCCTTTTATTTTTGATTTTAATTTCCTTTCTCTTTCCAATTGTTCAGCTATATTGGCCAAATTTTTTTCCAAATTACCGGAAACTTCTCCCGACTTGACCACATTTATAAAAAGCCCTGAAAAAGTCCGAGGATAATAGGAGAAAGATTCAGACAAGCTTCGCCCCGCTTTAACTGATGATAAAACTCCGGTCAAAACTTTTTTTAATTTTCCGCTTGATTGATCTCTGATAATCTTCAAAGCTTCAGGCAACGGCAAACCTGACTTAAGCATTATACTTAAATGTTTAGCCAAAAGAACTTTTTGTGACAAACTGACTCCGAATATGGATATTTCCATTTGAAACAAGCTCTTTTTTTCTTTTGTTTGTTTTTTTGATTTTTGTTTTTTCATATTTTAAACCTATTCCTGGCTGGATCTAAGGACTTCTTCCAAGCTGGTTTCTCCATTTAAAGACTTTTCCAATCCATCCTCCAGCATGGTAATCATACCTTCCTCTCGCGCCGTTTCCAAAATTTCGCCACTGGAAGCTCTTTGAGTAATCATTTTTTTTATCTTGTCGGAAATGGGCAAAACTTCAAAAATACCTGTTCGACCTCTATATCCGGTATCTCCACAAGCTTCACAACCTACCCCCTTGTAAAAAGTAAGTTTGGCAGGATCTTTTTTTCTTTTATTTTTCAAAGCTCTTTTAAGAGCCTTATCTTCTTTAAACATTTTTTTGCCCTCTTGGCCCAAATGATAAGACTGCCGACATCTTTTACAAAGCTTTCTTACCAACCTCTGAGCTATAATAATATTAACGGTTGAAGCCACCAAAAAAGGCTTTACATCCATATCAAGTAACCGGGGCAAAGTGGTCGCCGCATTATTGGTATGCAAAGTGGACAAAACCAAATGTCCGGTCAATGCCGAATTAACAGCTATGCCGGCGGTTTCCTTATCCCGAATTTCTCCCACCATGATAATATCCGGATCTTGTCTAACGATCGCCCTGAGTCCTTTGGCAAAAGTCAAGTCTGTTTGTCTATCCACCTGAATTTGCGAAATACCTTGAATATTATATTCAACCGGATCCTCAATAGTGGAAATATGAACCTTGGCACTGTTAAGCAACTTTAAAAAAGAATATAAGGTCGTGGTTTTACCGCTACCGGTCGGCCCGGTGACCAAAACCATTCCGTGCGGTTTTTTTATGGCCTTTTTGGCTTTTTTCAAATTAGACCTGGAAAAACCCAAGTCAACCAAACCGAACTGACGATTCTTGGCGGACAAAAGACGCATAACCACATTTTCCCCCTCAGTAATCGGCACAATGGAAACGCGAACATCCACGGCCTCTGATTTAACCTTAAAACGCAATTTTCCGTCTTGAGCCCTACGATGTTCATCCGTCCTGAGCCTGGCCAAAACCTTTATTCGAGATAAAATCAATTTATGCAACTCTTTGGGAAACTCTAAAACTTTATGCATTACACCGTCTATTCTAAAACGAACAACCACTTTTTTTCTCATAGGTTCAATATGTACATCCGAAGCCTTGTTATAATGACCGTATTCCAACAAAAGATCAACCATTTTTATAACCAATTCATCTCTCTGATTTCTACTGATTGAATCATCTTCCAAACTCTCAATCAATTTGGAAAATTTTTCTTTCAAAGAACCTTTGTACAGCTTCAAAGCTCTTTTCCAGTCGTTCGGAGTTATATAATAAGCTCTAACTTCCTGTCCTGTTCTTTTTTCAATAAAATTTATTGTTTTAAGATCATTCGGATCAGTCATGCCCACACCGACATAATCTTTCATTTGATCAAAAGCAATCACCCCCTTGTTAGCGGCCACCAATTCCGGGATTAAATGTAAAACCTCTTTCTCAATTTTTTCTCGACGCAAATTGACATAATCAAAGCCAAAATCTTCGGCTATCAAATGCCCAAGCTGAGAGTCCTTAATCAATTGCTTTTCAATCAAAGCTTCTCGCAAATCTTGTCCCTGAGCCGAGGCCCTTTTTTGCGCTTGCTCAAAATGCTCCTCTTTTATATGCCCCGGGTCAACCAGTAATTTTCTTAATTTTTCCTTTGAAACCTTCATATTATTTTTTGGATAAGCAGTATTTAACTTTTTCCACGACTTCTTTCATGGAATGATCGGTTTTTACCAAATAGTCCAAAACACCCAATTCCTTCCCTTTTTTAATATCGGATTCCTGTCCCAGATTGGAAATAATAACCACCGGTATGTTTTTCATGCCTTTGTTCATCTTCATCTCTTCCAAAACCTCAAATCCGTTTTTTTCCGGCATAACAATGTCCAATAAAACAAGATCCGGTTCTTTTTCCTTTATTTTCTTCAGTGCCTCAACCCCATCATAAGCCGGAATCACTTCAAACCCGGCTTTTTCCAATCCGGCTTTATAAGCTTTGGATATAAACCGATCGTCTTCAGCCAATAAAATATTTTTTTTATTTTCACTCATAAATTTCAATTTTAATATATTTAAAAAATTTTTATCCTTTTTGCTTATATATAAATCGTACAAGCTTTCACTGTTTTTCGCAAGGATATAAATTTTTATTCAACCTTAACTTTTGGCTATGCCTTTTTCACCTTTTTTCCTGCTCATGCCTTTTTGCGGTAATTTCACATAAAAAGTCGTACCTTTTCCTCGGCCTTCCGACTCAAACCAAATCTCTCCACCCGCCTCTTCCACAATCATCTTATTAATATATAATCCCAATCCCGAACCTTCCGGACGCGCTTTTTGCGCTTTATCCGATCTGAAAAACTTGTCAAAGATCCGATCTTGCTCTTTTTTGGGAATACCTATTCCCTTATCCTTGACACTCAACAAATAATCATTTTTCTTTTTTTGCAATTTGACTTTTATCTTACAACGATCCTTTGGTGAATAATAAATAGCATTGGTTAAAAGATTATGAATCACCTGCCTCATCAAAACGGGATCCAAAGAAATCTTAGACAACTTTTTCTGCGGTTTTTCAAAATCAATACGGCAATTCTTGTCTTCACTCAACACACCTGAATCATCAATAATTTTTTGAATAAAATCTTCAAACCTGATTTTTTGGGGTTCCACTTTCATACGACCGCTCTCCAGCCGAGAAACATTCAAAAGCTCATTTACCAAACTGATCATCCTTTCAGTGGACTCACTGACATCTTCAATATAATCCTTTTGCTGTGCGGTTAATTCTCCGGCTTCTCCATCTGCCAAAAGTTCAATAAAAAGTTTGATTGAAGTCAACGGAGTTCTAAGTTGATGGGAAGCCACGGAAACAAACTCCGATTTCATCCTATCCACCTTTCTTTCTTCGGTTACATCACGAAAAACCACCACACAACCGGCAACTTGACCGTTTTTATCTTTTAACGGAGCCGAACTGTCGGCCACGGGTATTTTTTCCCCTTTTTTATTTATAAGTAGCGTATGATTGGTCATAAATTGCGTCTCACCGGTCTCCATGGCTTTGTCAACAAAATCATTATTGGTTTTTTGATCCTTCTCATAAACAAAACGAAGAACTTGATCATATTTTTCACCCAAAACATCTTCAGCACTAAATCCGGAAATGTCTTCAGCCACTTTATTGAATAAAACAAGTCTGTACTCTTTATCTATAACAAAAACCGCATCGCCAATGCCCTGTAAAATAGCTTTTAATTTATCCTTCTCCCACTGAGCCGTTTTTTTCTCTTCTTCCACATCTTCCAAAATATTCATAATGGCCTTTCTTTGTTTTTCCAATTCTTGATAATTCCTCTCAATCTCTTTAGTCTGATTCTCAACCTTCAAATCAACATGGGCTCTTGCCTTTTTAACGGCTTTGAGCATTTTATTAAAGGCTTTACCCAATTCTTCAAACTCATCCCCGGTTTTAATAGTCAAACGAGTATCAAAATCTCCTTTGGCAATGGAGCGAACCCCTGATAAAAGCTTTTTTATGGGCTTAAGTACCTTGGATGCTAATTTAACGGAAACAGCAAAAAGAATACTTACTATCAATATGTAAACAAAAAAGCCCCAGGCAATACTGGAAAGACTAAATAGCCTTATGGGGGACATGGAAATTCCCAGAAAAAAATTATAATATTGACCGGACTTTAATTCCAAAGGATAAATTATAACCTTTATATCTTCCCCTGTTTTATAATCAATTCCGTTTTTAATCAGCTGGCTTCTGGCTCCCAACCAAGGACTTTCTATCCTTTTTCCCCACATCTCCGGATCATTGGCCAACTCTACCTTGCCGTCGGAGCGTACCACCCACCAAAAAAGAACATCCGGAGATTTTTGCAGTTCATAGAGAATTGAAAAAGGCCATATCCCTTTTTTATAAGACGACTCTATGCTCTCGGCAACAATTTTAACCATACTTCTTTTTTCTTCAACAATGTGTTTTCTTTGTGTTTGGACTTGCAACAAAAAGCCGATTACCAAAGCGGAAATCGTGGCAAAAGCAAAAATCACTACTATTCCCATTATAATTTTAAAAGAAAATGACTTTGTTTTTTTTATCGGCATGAAAATTCAATATGGTTAGATAAATTTTATAATGTATATCCGTTTTTATTTCAAGATTGTTTTCATCTATTCTTCACAAAAAATAATAACCGAACTGACCAAGTTTTGATGAGTATTTCCCACCCCCTCCAAAAAAAACTGTTCCCCGAAAGTAAACATCCCCAAATAGGGAGCCTTAATTAACTTTTCGGAAATCAAAGCGGGTATTTTTGTCCTTTCTGTTTTGGGAATGGCCCCCAAAGCGCCACCGCAAAAATCATAAAGAGCAAAACAAACACTATCTTGATCAATCTCCTTTTTGTTCAAAGCCTTTTCAACAACCAAACTGGTTCTATTCAACAAGGTCTCCCAATCTCCGTGTCTGAAAACTATCTTATCACCGGCTCTAACCTCGGCAAAAACCTCTAAAGATCCCTTATCCGCATCAATGGAAGCGGGATGAATGGTAAGATAGTTTATTTTTCCATTGTTAGCCAAGACCTTGGACAAAGGATATATATTTGATTTATTAAGAATACTTCCCCCACTGATTAATTCTTGAGAAAATTTACCACCGGTCCAGTTATTGTAAACTTCGGCCGCAGGCCGATTGTCTATCTCATAAATAATTCTCCCCTCGGCTCTGGTTATTAATCCGCCTTGTTCAGACAAATCATAGCCCGATTGACTGGCCCAGCTTATTTTTATATCATCACGAACTTTATTATCAATATAAACCATGGCCAAACTGACTCCCTCGCTATAAATACGCCCATTGGCAAATTGTCGCCATTTATTTTTTATTTCATTGTCGGCGCTACTCCCCCCAAACACCGGTACATCAGGACCAAGTATCTTTTTTATTTCCAACAACACTTTTTCTTCAAATCCGGGAGCCGAAGTCATGAAAACCAATTCCGGTTTTTCTTCTGAAAAATCAGCAGTGGCCAAGCCAATGGCCTCTTCCACCGCTTTTTCCGGAGAAGAATAATCAGCAAAAGAACTTCCCCCAACCGCAAATTCTATTTTTTCACTGACAACCCCCAACAAAGATAAAGAACCGGATTCCCCTTGATGATAACCGTCATCGGTCAAGGTCGCCAAATGCGAAGTCCCCCCAAATATTTGTACCGACGGCCAAACAGTATGTATTTCTCCTATCACAGTACTGTAATCAATTCCTTCCGTTGCTTGAACAATCAAAAAATCAGGAGACTGACCGTTTAACCCCAACCGAATGGAATACATGGCTTCATCAACCGCTTTTTTGCTATCTTCATTCACACTCCAACCGGAAGCTACCTTTATTTTCTCAGATTCTGATTCAGATACTCCGTTTTGTTTTATAACATACGCCGATTTGTTTTCTATTTCCAAAAATTTTAATAAAACAACAACCAAAGACAAAGCCAAAACGGAAAGAAGGATCACTATAATCCAGATTTTATTTTTTTTCATAATTTTTGGTCGCAAGGCGTAAGCCTTGGGTTTATTTGTTTTTTAATCTTTTTAATTCTTCTTCCAGATCTTTAATTTTTTCTTTGAGCTCCATCATCTTCAGTTCCCTGCCGGTCATAATCCGGTTAAGTTTTTTTAATCTCTCCGTTCTTTTCTTAACTTTTTTGTCAATGTTTTTCTTGGTTTTCTCCACCTCTTTGGCCATTTTATTAAAAGCTACAGCCACCTTTTTTACTTCCTTTTCTCCCTCTTCGGGGACAAACACATTATAATTACCCGAGGCGATACGATCGGCTGACTTTTTTAATTTTTCCAAATGATTCAATGAACCGGAAATAAAATAACTGATCAAAACAATGGCTCCGACAGCACAAAAAGCCACAAACAAAGACAAATAAAAGGCTATTCTCTGAGCCTCTTTGGAAAAAGGAGCAACTCCTTCAATTATCACAACAAAATAAGGATACTTTTTTATATGAGAAAAGGAAACAATCTCTCTTCCCACGGAGGCTTGATCGTCTTCTTCATAAATCAGGCTTTGTTTATTTTCATAAATAGCCTTTTGCACCTTTTCATAATGTAGTTCTTTTACCTCTTTAGGGTCTATGTTTTTTTCCTTCCACAAACTCTCCGCCGTCTCCTCACTCAAAGATCCCAAGGATTCAATATTCATCCCTTTTTCCGAAGAATAAAGAACCAAAGCCTGATTATTGGCCAACTTAATTGTTCTTTTTTCATCGGTTAAAGATTTAATTTTTTCATGGATGACTTCCGGTCTTAATTTTATCACGGCCACGCCGATCAGATTGCTTTCAATGTCCCTAACCGGCGTAGAAAAATAATATCCCCACTCACCGCTGGTGACTCCCAGCTCCACACTTAATTCCGAATTTCCTTGCACAGCACCTTGAAAATATCTTCTAAAACCATAATTTTCCCCGACAAAACTCGGATCAGTGGAAACCAAGGTCTTTCCCTTAAGATCCATTAAATATATGGCGGAATATCTATTGCCTAAATTGAATTTTCTCAATAGACTAACAGTTTTGTCTAAATCTTCTTTCAAGGGGTCTTGCAAAATGTTAATAACTTCACTTTGCCTGGCAATAGTCTTGACCAGAGAGGTGGAAAAATCAAAATTCTGAGAAAAACAATCAGCAACTTCCTTGTTCATATCTACCAAATGATTTTTTTCATTCTCCAAAATACTTTTTTCGGAATATTTGTAAACAAAAGCCACCGCAGCCAAACCGCAAATAAAAATAATCAGCACTATAACCAATAATAATTTATTTTTTAAGCCCAAATTCATGAATTTATTTATTATTGTTTTTATCTTTTTCCAACTTTTTTATCTTATTTTTCAATTCAATCATTTTTAGCTCCCGACCGACCATTAATTCATTAAATTTTTCCAGCTCCTTGGTTCTTTTTCGCAATTCATCTTCAGCTATTTTTCTTTCGGTGATTTCGCGAGATACTCCTAAAATTTCTTTTATATTATTTTTTTTGTCTCTTAAAAAAGATACATTCATGGAAATCCAAGCCAAAGAACCATCTTTTTTGTATTGTTGTATCTCCAATATCCTGGTTCTATCTTTATCCACCGACGGATCTCGGTCTTTGGCCATTTCTTCTTTTAAAAGTCTTTTTATTCTTTTTAAAGTTTTCTTGGGATATTTTTCTTCTACTGATAAACCGTAATACTCTTCCGGACTATAACCCAAAAGATCTTCCACTGACGGAGTAATAAACTTTACCCCAAGTTTTAAATCAACAATCCAAAGCATATCGGTCATATTATTCAAAATCCTTTGCAGTCTTTTCTCAGTCTTCTTTCTGTCAGTAATATCTCTTATGGCCGCTACTCTGGATTTACCATTATAATCATCAATATTTCTTGCTTGAATCTCCGCTATGAACTCGTCTCCATTCTTTTTTTTCAAAAAAGCTTCATATGGTTCTTCAAATCCGGTATTTATTTTTTTATTAACTTTTTCTTCAGACTTTTTGGACACAAAAAGTTTTATCAAGTTTTTTCCCAGTGCCTCATCCCTCGTATACCCGAAAATCCTGGAAAAAGATTTGTTAACCTCTTTTATAACCTTGTCGGTATGTATAATAATTCCTTCAAAGGTCAGACCGGAAAGCTTCTTAAATCTTTCTTCTCGGCCTTTTAAGGTTTTTTCCAATTTTTTTCTTTTGGTTATATCCAATAGAGAAGCTACACTTTTACCGGTTTCCGGAATCATCTCAACATCCAGAATCACTTCATGTCTTTTACCTTTTTTATCCAAAAAACCAAATTCATATCTATTCGGTGCCTTTGCCCCGGGAGATCTTCTGTTCCGGTGATAAGCTTTCATTCTGTTCATGTCTTCTTGGCAGACAAAAGAAGTCCACTTCATTTTGTTGACTATTTTTTCCTTACTATAACCTGACAACTCTTCAAAACCGCGATTGCAATAAGAAATAATTTTGTTTTTCTCCAAAATAACAGTCGCCGTTCCGGTATGTTCCAAAACGGTTTTATATTTTTGTTCAGCTTTTTCAAGGGCTTTTTCCCTTTTTTTCCTCTCGGTAATATCTCTAACAATAATCACTTCTCCGACCACCTCTCCTTTATTCTTAATCAGGCTGGCGTTAATCTCAGCAACAAGATATTTTTTATCCGCCTTTTTTATTTTAATCTCATAAGGATCTATCTCGGCGCCTTTCATTCTTTCGGAAAAATTCCTTGCTATTTTTTTCAAATCTTCAAAAGAAAAAAGGTTATTTAATTTTCTTATATCTTTTCCAATAAAATCCTTTTTATCAAAGCCGGTCATTATTTCCATGCTAGAATTCAAGCTCAAAATATTTCCTTTGGCGTCCACTTCCAAAATTCCATCACCCGCAGAATTGACTAATGTCTCATAACGCTGTTGGCTTTCTTTTAACTTTTCTTCCGCTTTTTTCTGAGCGGTAATATCTTCCGATACCCCCTCTATACATCGGCCTTCATCGGTAAGATGCCCGGAAAACTTTATCCAAACCACTGATCCATCCAACTTAACAAAAGGAGCTTCAATTTTTTTTACTTTACCCTTTTTCTTTATAATCTCAAGCATTCTTTTTCTATCTGAAGCATATAGATAATGATCAGCGATATTATAATCCGATTCAAAAAGCTCCTTCCGGTTTTTATATCCGGTAAAATCCACCAACGCCTGATTGGCCTCCAACATTTTTCCGGTTTTAACATCTGTACGAAAAAAAGCCACCTGTGAATTTTCAAAAAACTTTCTGTATTTTTCTTCGCTTTTTTTCAAGGCTTTTTCCAATTTTTTTCTTTCGGTTATATTTTCCGCCACGCCTTCAATGTATTTACCGTTTTCACTTAAACGAATAGAAAACCTGAGCCAGACTTCTTGACCGTCAATGCGAATAAAAGGAGCTTCCTCCCCCACCATTTTTCCGGTTGTTTTTAATTTTTTTATAAGCTTGGCTCTGTCTTCTTTGTTTTTGTAATGCTCGGAAATATTATAATTGGCCTCAAAAAAAGCTTTTTTATTCTTGTATCCACTAAACCGCGCCAAAGCCTCATTAGCCTCCAACACCTCTCCGGTCTTCATGTCCGTTCTAAAAAAACCGACTTGAGCATTTTCAAAAAAACGCCTGTATTTTTTTTCACTTTTCTCCAAAGCTTTTTCCAGTTGCATTTGCTTTGTGACATCTTTATATACGGAAAACAAAAAACCGTCTTCTCCCTTATAAACCCAGTTTTCCCGCCAACCGATCAATCTCTTATCTTTATACTCGAAAATCGGATGATGCTTTGTCTGACCCGTCCGCCAAACTTCTTGAAAAACCTCAAATAGTCCGAAGTCCTTAACCGCAGGGAACACCTCGGTAACCTTTTTGCCGATTATCTCCTTTCTTTTTATCTTATCTATTTGTTCCGCTCGCGAATTCACATCAACAAAAACAAAGTTTTCTCCGTTTTTAATCGGTTTATATACGGCCACGGCCATATTCATGTTGTCAAAAAGATTTTTGTATTGTTGTCGCTTTTGCTCCAAAGCCTTTTTTGTTTCCGCCAAATCCGTAAAATCTTCAATAATAATAACCAATTTTGTTTTTCCTTTTAGCTTTATCGGTACTCCGGTAAATCTTTTTTTTACTTTTTTGCCTCCGGAGACCGAAGCCGAAAAAACCACCTCGGTTTTAAATCTACGCCCCTTTAAGCCTTGCTTTACTTGTTTGGATAAATCTTTATGTCGGCATAAAGTTATCTGAGAAATATTTTTCCCCAAAATATCTTTTTCCTTTTTTCCAAAAAATTTCAAAACACTTTCATTTACAAATTCAATTTTTCCCGAACCATCCAACACACATAGTCCGTGTGGAGATTTTTTTATAATCGCCCAAGGGTCTTCTCGCCTTTTTACCATGTTTTTTTGGTCTTTTTCCGTTAACATAAAAAAACCCAATCCCTTGTCTGCTTGATCGGGATTAACCTTGAAAACGGTTTTGAATTTTTTATATTCTCCGGATTGAATCATTATCTCGTATTCGGCGCTGTGACTTTTTGTTTTTCCGGCAGACAGCCTTTTCATCGCGTTCTTTGCCTTGACTCTGTTTTTTGCTTTTATTTTTTCAAGCCAAAAATCATTTTTTTCAATAAAATCAGTTTTTTTGTATCCAAAAACCTTACCAACCTCCGGACTGATATAAGTAAATTCAAGGCCCTTGTCCGTAATTTTGAAAGAAAAAAGAACAACTGGAAAAAGTTGTTCTTTTCTGGAATTAAAAGTTTTTTTTTCAGATTTGTTTTTCCTATTTTTTGTTTTCGTCATAACTCCGTACTTCAATTTTTCAAAATATTCTCAACAGTTACGCTCTGAAAGTTGATTATATATATACTATACCACAAATAAACCAAAATATAAAAACTTATCAACAAATCTGTTTACTTTTTAAACTTTTTATTCCGCCTATAAAAACAAATTCCATCCTGTAATCTCGGCAAAAAAAACCTTTATAATAATTCCGGCATAATATAAAATTCAAGATTTTTATAGTTTGAAATCATAAAAAATATTCCGGGGAAAGATAATTTTCACCTCAAGCGTCCTGCTATATTTCATGATCATGTCTGAGACTTTTCAAATATTATAATTTTTATTTTTCACGAATTTCACAGATCAAATAAAACTTTAGAATATTATAGCGTTTAATTACTTTAAACCTTTTTGGAAAATAACTTTTTGTACGACAAAAATCCAATAGTTGTTAAGTAAAAAATAATACATATGATTACGGTCATTATAATACCAGGATATTCCCCATTAAATCCGTCGACTGAAGAATGTTTCAACCATATGCCCGCATAGGCCCATATTAATACTGAAATATAAAAAATATTTTTGTCTTTTAGCGCTCGGCCGACACCTATTATCGCCCCAATCAAAAGAACTATAATTGTCCAGACCACTTCGGAAAGACCAAACCCGTTCCAGCCAACACTTACCAAAAAAACAGTAATGTTAGCAATAGTAGCCACTGTGATCCAACCAAAATACACACTGAAAGGTAAACGAATGAATATTGTATCAACAAGAGAATACTTTTTCCGGTTTATTACATTGGCAATCTTTATTAAATAAAACAATAACACAAACATAATCAAAACCGAAAGCCAGACAATCCCATAATGCCAAGCAAAAATCCATAAAATATTAGCAATCGAAGTTATAATAAAATATATCCCCACCAAATAAAATGTTTTCTCCATTTTTTTCTTTCTTTGCCTGAGAATAAACTGATAAACAGAATAACCAAGCAAAAGCAAATAAATTAATCCCCAAATGGAAAAAGTCACGCCGGCCGGTGTGAAAAGATTGGCAAAAGAATCTGAAGCCTCTCCGGTTGTTACTCCACCAATCGGCAAAGCGTTAGCTAAATAGTTTACAATCACCATGGCAACATAGGCAATAACCACAAAAATTTTTAAAATTAAATTTTTTTTCATAATTTTTTATAAATATTTTATATATTTATCATATCATATTTTCTACTTTATCTTAAAACCTCTTTTTGAATATGAAAAAACGACGCTCTCGCGCCGCTTAATATTTCTTGGCTCGGAGACCTGGACTCGAACCAGGATTAACAGGACCAGAACCTGTCGTCCTACCATTAGACGATCTCCGATTAATTAATTTTTTTGTTATAAAATATGTTATCTTTGAAAATCAAAATCTGTCATCTCCGCCTTTGTAAATCTGCCTCGGTAAGACGGGCTACCATTAGACGCCTGCCTTTGGCAGGATATCCGATTAATGGATCTATTTTACTACATCAATTCCCCGTCAAATTCCTTGGCCACATTTTCAGCGGTTTCATTTAAATCTTTTTTTACCGTCGAAGAACCGTTACCGTTGGAAAAATCCGATATGGAAAGACTCGGTTCAATGGCGGTCTCCACCGCAGGATCAAATCCCATGGTTTGCTTCAAGGCTTGACGCAAAACATTTTGACTGTCCACCTTTTCCAACCTTTGACGCTGAAGTTCAAACAAAAAACCAATAATTATTTTGTCAGATTGGCAACTTATCGGCTTACCCATGCGAAGAGACATATAAACACCATAATCCTCCAATTTGACTTTTTCCAAAATCCGGGCCCATCTCTTTAACAATTCATCCAAGTCAATATTATCTGATTTATTTATTTTTTTCAAGTCTTGATGATCTTTTCCACTATTTTCTCTATTTTTATCTTTTGATAAATCTTTTTTTTGTTCATTTTTCGATTTTTCCACAATTATTTCCTGTTTTTTTTTCTCAAAACCTTCTGAACTACTTTTTTGTTCAAAAGACCCTTTTTCTTCCTTTTTTGGTTGTTCATAGACTTCTCTTTTCGTCTTATTTTCTAAATTCACTTCTGATCCTCCTCCCGAATCGGTCATTTCAAAAATTACCATTTCCAAAGGTAACTGGGAAATAAAATTATCATCAAAAGATTTTCGGGCTCTAAGTATTTTTTTTATCAACAAAGAAACATTTTGCGTTGAAATCTCAGAACTTAAATTCACCAATTTTTCTACAATATCATCAGGAAACTCAAGGCTTAATTCTTCTAAACGATTATTTAGCTTATAAATCAAGACTTGTCGACAAAAAAGTAAAAA
>Ga0102938_10001489_pt1 | contig 17653 bp, 13 predicted proteins | sample SalPonR2_B_D2_MG_FD_84516 | JGI IMG/M metagenome (GOLD analysis project Ga0102938, IMG submission 84516) | Salt pond soil microbial communities from South San Francisco under conditions of wetland restoration - Salt Pond MetaG R2_B_D2_MG | ecosystem: Environmental > Aquatic > Marine >...
ACTATATAATGTTAAAAGACTAGAAATTTTTAAAAAAGTTTACTTTAAATCTTCTCTTCCCTACTTATCTGCTGGTTTTTCAACAGCATTAGGTATAAGTTGGAAGGTGATTGCAGCCGCAGAAGCCTTAAGCTTTCCAAAATACGGTATAGGAACAATGCTAATTGATTCGAAGAATTTTCTCCAAGTATCTAATCTGCTGGCTTGGACTGTAATAATAATTATATTATCCTATTTATTTGAATTTTTTTGCAAAAAATTGTTTAGTAGAATAGAGGGTTGAACATATGATTAAAATAAACAAGTTGAAAAAAAACTATGAAAATAAAAAAATATTTAATGATTTTAATATGAATATAGAGCCTAATAGTATTACCTGTATTTTAGGACCTTCAGGTGTTGGAAAAACTACTCTTTTTAACATTATATCCGGTCTTACAGATTTTGAATCTGGAGAAATCGAAGGCATCGATAAAAAAGATATATCATATTTATTTCAAGAACCTAGACTTATACCTTGGCTAAGTGTATATGAAAATATTGAAATTATATTGAAAAATGTGTATCTTGAAAAAAAACGCCGCCAAGTAATAAACTACTATTTGAAAATTGTAGATTTAGAGGATTGTGCTAAACAAAAACCTAAAGAATTAAGCGGCGGCATGAAGCAAAGATTATCTATTGCAAGAACTTTTGCATATCCCTCTACTCTACTCCTTATGGATGAACCTTTTCAAGGATTAGATATAAAACTTAAAAATATTATAATTGAATCTTTTTTAAAATTATGGAAAGAAGATAATCGTACTGTTATTTTTATAACTCATGATATTGATGAAGCTTTGAAGATAGCAGATCAAATTTATATAATTCAAGATAAGCCGGTAAAAATAAGCCAAGTAGTACATATCGTTGATGATCATAGTAGCAGAGATATTTTTAGCAGCAAATATTTAAAAATTCGGGAAAAAATTACAAAAATTTTGTCTGATTAGTTTTGATTAAAATTTTCTTTGTTTTCTTTATTGAATCTATGTATGTAGTATCTAAGTTTATGTACGTTAACACCCTAAATTTCTTCATTCTTTCCTCCAAGCTAAACTCTAACAATTGCAAAATCCACTTCCAAACGATATAACTAATTAAACACATTTTCTATTATATCAACAATTCCATCTATCATATAATAAGCATTTGTCTCAATAGCCTCATAAGAAACAGAAGATGGATCTTGCTCATGAATATATATATAAAACGGACCATAAGTATATACCCATATTTCAGTTGAATTCATATTTCCTTTTTCAAGTTTATTTCCATTATAATCTTCTGATGAAGCACTAGCTATATAAGCATTCTCATCACTTACTGGATACTTGTCCGTTATAGCAATAATCATCTGATGACCATTTTCTAGGGCAAACTTTGATAATAAATAGAACTGATCTTGATTCCATGCAAAACTTTGTGTATCTGCATTAGGTATAGAAAATACCTCTTCAACTTTTTTATCAAGATAAAACATTAATTCATCTTTCTTTTGATTTCTAAGGAAATAAGAATTATCCTTGCCAAAATAAAGATTTAAAGCTCCACCATCCATATCTTTTGGACTTAATTCAATAATGATAGGGTCATATCCATCAGCAGTAAAAGTAAGAGAATATGAATCTTGATCTCCACCTATAAGATAAGTATGGTTGCAATGATTAGTATAATTACCACTAGATCCGTCTCCAAAGTCTACATGATATGGGACCGATTGACCATCTGAACCAAATACACCAGCCCTAAAGTCTTGACTCCCCTTAGACCAATCATAATTATCAACCTCTTCATAAACCTCTACAGGAAGGGCCTCATTTATAGTCACAGTAACTGAATCTTCAGAAACAGATTCAGTTGAATTATATTTTCCCTTAATACTTATCTGATCACTTCCAAACTGACTCGCTATATATAATCCATTAGAATCAATACTAGCATTTTCGCATGACCACTCTACACTATCTGGTCTTTCATATTCCTCACCATTTTGACCTGTTACAATCTCATATTCAAATTGATATTGATCATTTTGATCTAATGTTAGATCTCTATCATTATCAATAATGCGAATTTCTCTAATTACAATACCTGTATAATCTATGTTCACTGCTTGTGTTAAGTCAAGTAGGTAATATGCTTCTTCTCTTATTTCTTCATTTCCTGATTTATCAACAAGAGTCGTTACAATACTTACAATATCCTCATCCATATTTGATTTCGGATATAAATGGTACATTCTTGATAATAACTTGAGAGATTCTTTTCCATCAAAAGACTCTTCATAAATTATTTGATCCCCTATCTTAAAAGCTGACTTTGATTTTTTAGTATCATATATATCCTTATTGATATTTACATTTACTTCAACAATATGGTTTACATCTAAATCATAATGAAGCTTTTGCAAAAGATAAGTATACTCTATAAGCCTATTTTGCATCCTCTTCATATAGCGTTTCATAATAGTTTCTTGCAATGGTAACATACGTAATTGCTTGTACTCAGCAGTAATCAAGGCTTTATCAGCAGGTTTAAGGCTTTCAAACGCTCCTAGTTCAGCCCTTATTTTTTTATTATCACTAGACCAGAATTCAGCAAGATAGGTATCCATTTCATTATCAAGATAATCCATTGCCTCTTTCAAACTACCACCATAAGTTTCCACTTCCTCTACTAGTTTGTCATATCTATTAAACCAGTGGACATCACTTTTACTATTAGATCCATTATAATATAAAGAATAGGCAGTCTTAGTATCATCCTCTGCATACCACTTCATCTCATCCTGATACTTCTCATAAATAAACACAAAATTTTCTGCAAATATTGATGCAGGACCCAATAACTTTGGTGCAATTTCAAAAGTTATAGCCTTTAATGTCTCATATCCTGATTTCGAATAATTTCCCTTAGCTGCATTATCAATAATTACTACTAAATTATTAAAATAGCCTAGATAACCAAATAACTGCAGCTGAGTTTTCATAAACTTACTCGCGCTGTTTGCATCAGTTACCTTGGCTACATCTTTAAATGAATCTAAATTGTTATGCTTTGATAAATAGAAATCTGAGGTATTTAATACCTTCCCATTAGGAAACTCTATCTCAGCCAACTGTTGAGCATTTGTCAAATCCATACTTGCCCCAGCTATTTTTAGCCACTGCTCATATGGATCAAAAGCTGTCTTGAACCTTCCAACTTCTTTCACTATCAGTTGACCAAACTCTATTGGTTTAGCTTTTCCACTTGCAACAGCTTGAGTATAAGATTTTATTTCTTCAAGGTATTCTTTATCTGCTCCTAGTGCATGCATACTGTATTTACTAGACGACACTAAAGGTGTCATTTCGTATGGTTTCATCAATGGATTATCCAAGTGCTTATCATTATCAGTCTGATCCTTTCTAATCATAACCTTAGTAAGATGGTCTGTGACTAATACCATTTTGCCGCTATCTTCGTCAATATACCAAGCTACATCTAACCATTCTTCGCTTTCCTCGTCAAAATATAGAACTTGTGCCCCATTTAGAGCGCCACCTATGTAATCCTGTCCATCTAAAGGTATATCAATATGTAAATAATCTTCAAAATGCTGAATTTCTTCATTATTTTCATCAGACATTGTAATAATATAACCCGTCCTAAAAAATTCATCTACTTCATCTAAACTATAAAGAAGTTTTTCAACCTTTAAATCAATTGGTTTATCATCTACATATGGGGGTAGCTGAATATCAATATTGCATAAAGTTACTTCCTGTTCCTTTGTAACTTGTTCAATGTGAACTTCTTCAGTCATTACAATCTCTTCTTTCATATCATGATAATTATTTACCTGAAAGTTAGTAGGTTCATTTCCTAATTTTTGACTACTACATGCTGTTAATTGTCCAATAACAAGGGTTAAGCATATAAAAATGCTTATTTTTTTTTTATATTTATCATTTTTTCATCTCCTCGTATACTATGTTTAGAAGCACTTTTATTGATGCTTCTAAGCATGAATTTATTTTGTTCAAATTGAAGTACAAACAAAGCTAATATCAGCAGTATAATTATAAATTGTCATTTATGAACGGTTATACCAAAAATTTTCATACACTTCCCGATAAGGGTAGTTTTTACAAATTTTCATGATTACAGATCGTGAACTTTTTATGATTTTTCCTCCAAGAAACACACGCTTTAAGCGAAACGTCTTAATTTGTTGCCTATATTCAACGGGTATTAAAAAATCAAACTTAAACAACAAAAATAAGTTGTATGAGAGCATCATAAGTTAAAATACAGCTTTATTGGCCCAAAATGATTTTAAGATAAGGTATCCTACATACATATCATACTTGGCTTCTTTGATGTATTTTTCTGTATTTGTCAATTCCAATAAAATGTCCACAGAGCATTGTCAAATTATTCCCCCCGGTGCCTCCACAAACAAAGGTTTTAGTTTTTGATTTATAATGTTATTATTACTATATTTATAAGCTTTTGACTATCCCAAAAATCACCTCATCAGATTTCTTAAGGTGATTTTAGTAGGTATATTATCTTAGGCATAAATTTAAAATAATGTTATTTATAAATGACTTTTATATCATTCTCTAATGCATAACTTTCTACATTAGTTCCTTTTTTACAAATAAATGTGACCTTATCGCATTTTTCAAAGGCAGTTCCGCTTATAAAGTCTACATCACCTTCAAATGTAACTTTCTCTAAATTTTCACATCTATAGAATCCTTGATCATCAATATAATTAACGGAACTAGGTATTGTAATTTCTGTAAAACTTAAACAATCTTGAAATGCCATAAATGATATGGTTTCTAAAGAACTAGGCAGAGTAACATTATTTAATTCCTCACTAAGTTCAAATGCACCCTCTCCAATTGTTTTAAGTCCTTCATTAAGATGAATATTTTCTAAATTTTCCATCATTCTAAATGATTTATATCCTATTTCAGTAACTGATTCTGGTAATGTAATGTTTTTTACAAATGAATTATCATGAAAAACATCATCACCTATACTAATAACTCCATTAGGTATAGATACATCTTCTGAGTTACCAAGATAAGCTTTAAGAATGTTTTCTTCAATCTCAAATTCTCTTAAATAAGTTCTTTCAAGCATAATTACTGCCTGCTCTCTTGTAAGTGAGGATTTAGGATTAAGGTTAACGCCGTCCCCGTTCATAATTTTAAAATCATTCATTATACGTACATGTGTATAAGCCCAAGTAGATATATCTACTTCATCATTATAATTCTTTTGAAAATTATAGAAATTATCTTTTTCAAAGATTATACCTGCAGATTTCATAGCTCGTATCAACATAACGCATAGCTGCTCTCTTGTAAGATTGGCATTTGGAGCAAATAGATTATTACCAACACCTTCAACAATTCCTGCATTATATGCCTTAATTACATTAGGATTTATAGTATCAGTGAATGGATTTCCACTTTCTAAATCTTGTTTTCCACCTATTTTATCATAAAGAACAACAGCAATTTCACAAAATTCTTCTCTTGTAATATTATCCCCCATATCTTCACCAATTTTTTCTGTTATGAATCCATCCTCATCAGCTCTTTCTAACTCTGTTATAGCCCAGTCACTAGCACCATAATAGTCCCCTGCAAAGGCAGTATTGTAACTACCCAGTAATAATGTTAAACATATAATTACACTTAATATTTTTTTCATAATTTCCTCCTTCTATTCATACCAAAATGGCATGTATTCTCCATCATTAAAGCTATTCTCTCCACGATCTATTATTTCATATTTATCCATCCAACTTTCATTATAGACATTTTCATCAAAGTCTATAAATGATATCTTGTAAGTTGTTACATCTCTAATAGGTTCGTTTTTACTTAAATTTTGAATCTGATAGTAGTTTATCTCTGTGAATTCTCCATTTTTTATTATGTATTCATAAACATCATATAGGGCACTTACAGAAATATTATTGGGATCATAGAAAGTATATGACTTACCACCTTCTAGTGTTTCTAGGCCTATTAGGCCTACATCATCAAAATTGAAAAACTTTTTTTCATAACATGATTCATCAAATATCTCTACTTTTTCTAATTCATCGCAAATGGTATAAAACCTATTATCTTTTACTTCTCTTATTGTTCTTTTCTCTCCAGAATCAAGGATGATTTCAGAATAATATATAGGATCTTCTATACTCATATCACCTACACCCATTGTATATATTGTAACCTTATCGCCATCATCTGAGCTTAACAATATTCCGGTTTCATTTGCTGGGATTGTATTGTCAAAGGCTTCAAATATAGTTTCTACATCTCCACCTGATATAGAAAAAACGAATAATGTTATGTCTTTATAGTCAACATCTTTGGGTGCTGTAAATATACCCTCATCTATATCCTTTTTAACCATTGAATTCGCTACTTTTTTATCTATTAAAAGTCCTTCATTGTCAAAAATTAGCTCTTTAACTAATACTCCAAACTCTATATCTATCCATTTTTTATGAAGATTTCCATTAAATAATGTTTCTATATAAACAGATGGTTTGTCATCTAGAAGAGTTATAAAGTAATTTACTGCTTCTTCTCCTTTTTGAAAAACAAGAGGGTTATAGGTAGGTGCTTCTATACCATCAATACCATTGTAGTTGCAAGAATTCCCAGACCTTGCATTGGTAAGCTCCGCATCTTCTTCAATATAACTACCCACCATAATATCTGTAACTTCATAGTAAAGTCCTTCTCTCTCATCAAAATACCTATAATATTTTTCATTGTCATCCACTATGTCAGCTTCAAAAATACTTTCCCCTTTTAAATCGACCATAATGTCCCTTTTATGCTCCATATAGTCTAAGTCACCCAAAAAATCATTCCATTTATACTTTGTTCTGTCATATTTTATCTCTAACCCATCAAAACCTTTGTGAATCAAGCTTTTTCCTAGTTCCAAAGAAGTCTTTTGAGAGTCAAAATATATAGTATCAGTTTCTTTAGGAATATAATGATATGAATCAATTTTAGTTTCTGGTGACACAAAGCCTTCTTCAATTGCGAATTTAACCTTTTCGTTATTAATAGGTATAATTGGGCTTATATTAATACTTTCTATAAATGATGGTGTTCCCCCATTATCTTCATTTATATTTTCTGTATTAGATTGATCCTTATTGTCCTCTATGCTCTCGTCCTCAATTATATTTTCATTCTCATCTTGTTCTGTTTTTTCATTCTTATCTTGCTCTGTCTTTTTATTTTTATCTAATTCTTCTATAGTAGTTTCATCATTTTCAAGTGCATTTTCGATATTACTATCTTCTATATCTATTTGTTCATCGTTTCCACAACCAACTACAAGTAAAACTATCGTAATCATTGTTAAGAGTATTAATTTATTCATATAGATTCCTCCCAATAAAATCCTTACTTCAATATATTAAAGCTACTTTGATTTTGGTATAATGGAAAATAAATATAAAGGTGTTTTTGATTTTTTATTACTCCATCATTTCCATCATTGCATCCATATCTACATCTTGAAAATTAATATCTGATGGAGCTACGAACATATTTTTATCTATTTTTACATCTTTTTCAATCTCTACAGCCTCTAGTGTCATAAGTAAATTTTGTCCCATATATATTTCGTATTTTAATGGGATATTATATTTTACTGAATACCACATCTTAACAAGCATATCTCCCATTTCTTCATCGACTTCAGTAGTTTCAATATATATTACCTCTTCTTGGCCTAATTTTTCAACTCTCACTATATTAACACCAGCAACATCTTCTGCTATACCTGAAAATTTAGTAGTTAGATCTATAGTTAAACCTGCTTCTTCAGCATATCCTTTATCAGCACCAATAATTCTCATGCCTTCTCCTTCTCCTTCTACATAGCTATACATCATTTCTTCATCTGTATTATATATCAGTACACTTTTACCCATGCCCTCTACGACTGTCTCTGTTCTTGTATTATCACCATCATAGTAAGATGTAGAAACTGTAGTCATGCCATAACTAGACATCTCCATTTTCATTATCATAGTATCAGGCCTATCATCCGAAATAGAATTAAGCAAGTCTATACCCTCTAAAGAACTATCTATAGATGTTTCTTGATTTATCGGTTCTTCACTTTCTTCCTCAGGCTCTTCTTCCTCAGGCTCTTCTTCCTCATTTATTTCTTCTTGGTCTTCTGTTGGATTAATGTCTTGTTCTTGGTTGGGCTCTTCCGTACTTTCTGAAGGTTCACCTCCACCACATCCAACTAATGTAGATATCAAAACTAAGGTTAGAATAGCTATAAAAAATTTATTTTTCATTATTACCTCTCCTTGTATTTTATTCAATACTAAATGTTAAAATTTCCACACTTGTTCTATTTACTAAATCTGTACTTAGTACCACATAGAAATCTTTTACAGTTTCATCATAATACAGTCCAAAAGTTTCACTTTTTGTTTCTCCACTTTCTACCCAATTCCTATTCTGATAACTGTAATCTTCATATTTAAGCTCTGTACCATCAACTGCACAGACCTGCCTAATAGTACTCAAACTACTAACACTGACGAATTCTATGGATTTATCAGAATTATTTACCATAGTCATATCTAAAACCATAAGGCCCATACCTTCTTCATCATAATTTGAATTATATGTATTTTTAGGCTCTATCCTTACTCCATCAAATGTGATTGATACATTTTCAAATTCTATAGTATCACCAATAGAGTATTCACTAGTTACACCACTATTTTCAAAGAGCTCTTCATAAGTTTTATCCAAATTATCAAGAGTAATTTTTATAGCATCTTCTTTTCCCATCATAGTTCCCAATTGTAAAATGTATTCATCAGAGTTTGTTTCCGAAATATCAAAGGCAATTTCTCCCATTCTTTTGTTTCCACCGCCTAATACAACCCCACTTAAAACATCTTCTTTATAGGCTGGGGACATTAATTCCATGTTAGCTTCATTACCATTATTATCAAACAATTCAACATTCATTAGTGGATTAAAATCAAAATGATCAACATTACTGTTGTAGGCTTCCATTTTCAAAACAAGCTGTTTCTGCCCTTCAACTTCTTCCATACGTACTCCAATAACACTATAACTCATATCCCCTTGACTATAAATTTCTCCACAACCAACCAAATCACTTGATGCAGTATCTTCTTCATCTTCAATATTATCATTTGATTCAGGAATCTCTGAATCAAATTCTTCTTCACTATCTAATTCTTCCGATAAATTTGCATTATTTTCTGCATCTTTGTCTGAGCAAGCCATAGTAGATATTGCAAATACGAAAACAAATATTAATACTAGTATTTTTTTTCTCATTATTTTCTCCTTTTAATCTGAAAATTGTATTTTTGTTTTTTGATAATTATTCACCAAAAATATTTTACCACTATAAATAAAAACATGGAATATGATACTGGTCATAATAATTTAGCCAGAAAGAACTATCTTTTAGTCACATGGCCAATTAAAAAAGATATAAGTATGGTTGTTCTACTACCATACTTATATCTTTACTACAAATTAAACTTTAACTTTTACATGGGTATTGTTATCGTAGATGTAAAGCCCTCTGATTTACGTGATGAATATTTAGCTTTTCCCCCTACTAGTGATAATCTTCCATCTATACCCTTTAATCCGTTACCTTTCACTATTTTTTTTACACCTTCTCCATTATCCATAACCTGCATTGTTATTTTGTCATTTAAAATAGATATGGATATTAAAAACTTATCCGCATTTGAGTGTTTTAAAACATTTGTAGATAGTTCTGTTATTACTTTTTTAACTATATCATATGTTTTTTCTTCAATAAATTTATTTTTCCCTTTTAAAAACAGACTCACTTTAATACCACTTATGTCAACTAAATTCATCATGCTTTTTAATTCTCTTTCTAATATAGTGGAATTATAAACCGCATGAATGTTTTTATCCTCTATGCCTTTCATTTCATCAAATCCATTTTCTATAGAGCAATGTGCCTTTTTCAAGCTATCACATACTCTATATCTATTATTCTTATAAAACATCTTACTCACTTCTAATAATTTTATAGTTACTACAAGAGAATGCCCTAATATATCATGCAATTCTCTAGCTATATAATTTCTTGCTCCTATATGAGATGATTCTTTTAGCAGTAAAATTTGATTCCCAAGTTTGTTATTAGATATCTCTAATTCTTGATTTTCTTTTTTTAACTCATTTTTAGTATATTGGTATGATGAGATATCAGTAAAAGCAATTATATATCTCATTCGACTAAAATTTTTTATGTAACTAACATTATACTTATAGTATTTATTCTCATACTCTACTACAAATCCATTTTCAATTTTACTCACTAAATCTAATTGTTTTATTAAAAAAGGGTATTCATTCTCATTATTAAAACTATTGTTGAACTCATTATTCTTATATGAAATTTCTAAATCCGAATCTAGTATTAAAATAGGTGTATCTAGCCTACTTGTTATCTTATACTTCATCATTGGGGAAAGAATAAAAAACTCGTATTTAAAAGTTGCATATACAAAAAGCAAACTGGACCAAGTATAAATAATGGGAGTAATATCAAAAATCAAATTTCCTATACCAATTTTTATAAATAAATTTTCTAATACTCTACTGATATAAATAAAATTAAAGACTAACGGTATAAGTATGGCAAATGAAATGACATTCTTTTCTAACTTTTTTAAATTAATAAGCTGCTTATTGAACTTAATACCACATAGAACCATACCTATAATAATATACAAATAATTAATAACCACTAAAACATAAAAAAATTCTCCAAAATCATCCTCTATAAAATTGAAAAAACTATAAAAAAGATGATGATATGGATTCGTTACTACAAAACCAAATTGCAACAATGCTACCACATAAATTAGCATTCTTATCGGTTTTTTTATTGGCCTACCTTTATAATAGATATAAGCAAAATCTAAAAAGCTAACCCCTAATAAAATTATACCAAAATAGTAGAAAACAACAAAAAACCACCTTAATTCAACCGTAGGTGATACTGTTTTAAATACCTTTCCTACTAGCCAAATAATCATAGATGCTTGAACTACAAAAAAAGCTTTTAAAGAAGCGTTATGATTAGCTTTCATATAAATAATAATAAATGCAATTACATTTACAATTATTGCAAAAAAATTCCATAAAACTATATTTGCAACATTGATACCTATTTTATATTCCATAATTTAATCCCCTAAACTATACCGTTCTCAATTGCAAAAATAGCTATTTGAATTCTATCTGTCATATTTAATTTTACTAATATCTTGCTAACATTATTTTTGATTGTACCTTGAGAAAAGTTAAGTGCACCAGCTATTTCTTTATTGCTACATCCAGATGCAATATGCTTTATAATCTTAAGTTCTCTGTCTGTTAAAATATCCTTATATTTAGACTTATAATTACTTTGCAATTTGAACCTATCTACCATAATTTTTTTAACACTTTTATTTATTACTGTTAAACCATTATTAACGCATTTAATAGCCCGAGCTAAGTCTTCATAGCTTACATTTTTTACAATATAACCATCTACATCATAAATAAATGACTCCATAATATTGTCTGGATTTTCAAATGTTGTAAGCATTATTATTTTTATATCATTATATTTTTCTTTAATAATCTTACTCGCACTAACCCCATCTAGTTGCGGCATTTCAATATCCATAAGTACAACATCTGGATGAAATTCTTCACATAATAAAATAGCATCATTTCCATTTTCACCCATGCCCACAACTTTTATTTCATTATCATTTTCTAATAAATATGAAATAGATTCTCTTAGTAAAAGTTGATCATCAATTAAAATTATTTTTATCATTTTAACCTCCAAAGCGTTCTCTGTATGTAGAAACTGTATTCCTTATATCATGTAGTATTTCATTGCTCTTTGATATAGCAACATCAATCTGTTTTTCAAACAATGGATCATCTATTTTTTCTTTAATCTCCACAATCATTTCAGATAATTGTTTCATTTGATCTTCTCTTGAATCTATAATCTCCTGAAGTAAAGTATTTATTTCTTTCTCTTTTTCTATATAGTAAACAATCTTTGAATAGTTCTTTAATTGACTATTTGTAGTTTTTGACTTTTTCTTTTTATCTTCTAATTCAAATAATAATTCTATCAATTCAGTTACTTCTGTAATAGTTATTATGTAACCTAACAATTCACCTCTTTCCCTCAATTCACTTTTTTTATAAGTAAGATAATGTTTAAGTTCATCTTTTTTTAGCAACAGGTAATCTTTCCCTAAATAATCAAACTTAACGCTAACATCTCCATCAAAAATTTTAGTTGTATTATTGATATCTACTTTTCCTCTTTTTATAAAAAAAGAAGAATCTCTAACAGATTTATTATTGTAAATTATATCTCCTTTTACATCAATTACAAATATATACTCCGAAATCATATCTCCAATTTTATCAAATCCTCCAAAATATAAACCCGTTTCATCAAATAAATACATACTTAAGTTCAAAAATATATAGAAGGTATACCAGATAGCTATTTCGACAAAGTCAACATAATAAGACGCTGTAATCACTGCTATAATATATATTAATAAGGGAATCACCATGAAAACAGTTATAATGAGAATTATTCTTTTATTATCATAATTTTTATTTATTTGTATTGAAGAATTTGAAATTTTCAAGATGAAATATATGTTTAAGATTATATTGGTAAATATCAAAAAACTATAAAATCTACTATAGAACATATTTTCAAACCTATATAGTTCTAATAATATACTGTATCTAACTAAGTAAATACAAAACAAAAAAAATATAATACTACTTATTTGTTTACCTATATTCTTAATTTTTATTAATCTATTTTTTTTAACAAAGACATAATAAGACATTAAAAAAATAAAAATAATAAGAAAAACAGCCTGAATATTTCTAAAAAATTCTGCTATTTTAATATCTAAAATTACATTTTCAATAATTTTAGAAGTAGACAAAATAATAATTATCAATAACATAATGAATGTAATTTTATTATTTTTTTTGTTTTCAACTCTATAGTAGCTGTAAACAATACTAATAGTAGAAAATATTGCTAAAAATAACATTAGTAAAACACTGAAAAATTTGAAATAAGTATAATATCTATTTCCAGTCATTACATCCTCCCCGATAGTAAATTTGTAAAACGGAAAATCCTCATAAAAATACTTTGAAATATTTTTACATGATTTTATTTTCCATTACAGGCTCTTTCATTCAATAATAGTTACTTCTTCTAAATATAATATTTCGCATGCACCATTACCAGTATCATTTCTTGTTCTGCTTGTTTTCCACAAAGATGAATAATTAGCATTATTAAAATCCACATCTACAAGAACTCCCTTTAATTTAATATAATCGCCTTCATTTATTTTTTTAACTTCTTTTAAAACTTCTTTATTTTTATGAATTATATGAATATTTGCGGAATTTTTAGATATATAGTCCTGGCTAACAGCTAATCCAGATTCATATCTATAATGATACCATCTTCCACTTTGAGAGTATTTTATAAAGCTATCTATTTCTTTTTTATTCAAATCACCCCATGCGATTGCCAAATCATATTCTGATATTTGTGATGGAAAATCCGAATATTTCTTTTTTGATTTAACAATTCCTAACAATTCATACTCCGCTCTAGCTAAAAGTTGCACTTCCCCTTCTTTGCCATTATGTTTAATCGTATTTTCATCCTGAATATCTAATTGAATAGGTACAGCAATATCCCCTTGATAAAAATCCTTATTATTTATTAATGCCCTACCGAAAAGCAAAAAAGTTAATAGTATTAGAATAATTAGTATCTTTGATAATTTACTCATGAATCACACTCCTACTTATCAATAGACCTATTAATTTTATCTTTTTCTTCAAATTATTACAATAATAAAAAACATATTTATCTCAGTCTTTTTAATTCCTAAAAAATTCATTGATTTTCTTAACCTATTGTAATAGTACTAGATCTAATTCTGTATTAGAGCTATAGACTCACCAGTACCGTTCTTTTTCTTTTCCATAATACATATTTCTCCTCCATTAAAATACTATTTATTACTTTTTTACAGTCAAAAGATTAGCAAAAATAGGTTGATTATTAATTCGAATTTAAATAATTACATACATTATATAGACTCAATACCAATACATCAAGTTATTAAATTGTTATTCTGAATAGGCTTTAATTAGAATTTTCTTGTAAAATATTAATCATATGCTATAATATAAATGATTTGTCTTGTATCTAATATAGAACGAGAACAAGGAGGAAATTAAAATGAATAGTATTTTTTCAGAAACACGCAAACTCACTTTTTTAGGAGTTATGCTAGCATTAACGATAGTTTTTGTCGCAATAACTGCAATACCAACAGCATCAGCAACAATGGCACTTTTACTTTTTATACCTACTATTGTAACATCAATAGTAATGGGTCCAAAGGCGGGAGCTTTGATGGGATTTTTAGCAGGAGCAACAACAATGCTTAGGGCCATTATTGCACCTCTTAATCCTTTTGATGTTTTATTTATTAATCCTTTGGTATCAATTTTACCTAGAATTTTTGTAGGTGTTGTCCCATTTTTAGTTTACAAACTTATAAAAAGTTTAATGAAAAATGAAACTGGTGATAAACTTGCAATTTTACTTGGTGGTGCTTTCGGTGCAGCTACTAATACAGCTTTAGTAATGACTATGCTTTATTTAGTATATGCTAAAAAAGTTGTTGAAATGGTAGGGGTTGGCTTTAAAGTTTTTTTAGTTACCATAATAACTACTAATGCTATCTTAGAAGTTACTGCAGCTGCTATATTAACAGTACCAGCTGTACTAGCATACAGAAAAATATCTAAACAATAAGGAGAACACAATGTTTTTAGCAATTGATGTAGGTAATACTAATATCAATTTAGGAGTTTGGAATGGAGATGAATTTCACGGTCCTTGGAGAATGATTACAAGCAACAAAAAAACTTCAGACGAATACGGTTTATTTATAAAACAACTACTGAAAGAAAAAGAAATCGATACAGACAAATTAAAAAGCGTTATTATATCTTCAGTAGTTCCAAATATTATGTATTCATTAAGAAGAGCTGTAGAAAAATATCTGTGCCTAAAACCTATCATTGTAGGACCTGGTAGCAAAACAGGACTGGCCATAAAAGCAGAAAACCCTAAAGAAGTAGGTGCTGATCGTATAGTAGATTCAGTTGCTGCTTATGAAATTTATGGTGGGCCAGTTATAGTAATCGATTTTGGTACTGCTACTACATATGATGTAGTGAATGAAAAGGGAGAATTTGTAGCAGCTATCACATCGCCAGGTATCCAAATTAGTGCTGATGCTCTTTGGAGCAAAGCTGCCCAACTTCCAAATATCGCAATTGAAAAACCCAAAAGTATACTAGCTAGAAATACAATAACTAGTATGCAGGCAGGACTAGTATACGGATATATCGGACAGGTAGAATATATCGTAAAAGAAATAAAAAAAGAGTTGAATATGGATTTTATAAAGGTAGTAGCAACAGGAGGACTAGCCAATATTATATACGGCGAAACTAAATATATAGATGACTACGACATGCTTCTCACCATGCGAGGCCTTAAAATTATTCACGAAAAAAATAGACCAGATAAATAAAAACAAGAAAAAGCACAAATACAAAGATAGCAAGGTCAAACCTTGCTATCTTTGTTAACTGAAGGAGTTAATATGAATTTAGTTAAAAATTTTATTCAATACTATAAACCACATAAAGGATTATTTTTATTAGATATGGCTTGTGCATTAGGCATAGCTACATTAAATCTTATATTTCCTATATTTTCTAGAACATTATTAAATAATTATATTCCAGATAGAAATTTAAGAGCATTAATTACAGCTTCATTAGTTATGTTTGTTTTATACATACTTAAAGGAGTCTTTTACTACATCGTAAACTACTGGGGTCACGTACTTGGAGTACGTATGGAATATGATATGCGAAAAAAACTTTTCGAACATCTTCAAATAATGGATGTGAGTTTTTTCGATAATAGACGCACAGGTAAGCTTATGTCAAGAATTGTAAATGACCTTAACCTTATTGCAGAATTAGCCCACCACGGACCTGAAGATTTATTTCTATCTGTAATAATGTTTATTGGTTCCTTTCTTATTTTATTAACTGTTGAAGTTAAATTAACACTCATAATATTTGCCTTTCTACCTTTTATGCTTTGGTTTTCTATAGTAAAAGGTATAAAGATGAGAGGAAATTTCAGACAGGTTAGGAAAAAAATTGCTGATGTAAATTCCAATATTGAAAATAGTATATCTGGAGTTAGAGTTGCAAAATCCTTTACTAATGAAGAACATGAACTTGAAAAGTTTGATGAAGGTAATATACACTTTAGAAATTCAAAACAAAATGCTTACAAAACAATGGCTGAATTCCATACAGGAATTAATTTTTCAACTAACTTTTTAAATCTTTTAACTATTGCTTTAGGTGGATATTTCGTATACATTGGGAATATTAGCTACGGCGACTTAGTTGCATTCATTTTATATATAAATTTCTTTATGGAACCTATAAAAAGACTAACAAACTTTACCCAACAATTCCAAGACGGTATGTCCGGATTTGAAAGATTTTTAGAAATTTTAGATATTCCACCTAAAATTAAAGATGTAAAAAAACCTACAGAACTTAAAGATGTAAAAGGCAATATTAATATAGAAAATGTATCTTTTGCATACGACGATGACGATGGATCTAAGATTTTACACAATATTGATATAGATATTGAAGCCGGAACTACAATGGCTATAGTTGGACCTTCCGGTGGAGGAAAGACAACCTTATGTCATCTAATTCCTAGATTTTACGATGTAACAAAAGGAAAAATAACAATTGATGGAATAGATATAAAAAACGCTTCAGTAAAATCTTTAAGGAAAAATATTGGTTTAGTACAGCAAAGCGTATTCTTATTTACAGGTACACTTAAAGAAAATATAAAATACGGAGATATAGATGCTACTGATGAAGAAGTAGTAGAAGCAGCTAAACAAGCAAGCATACACGAATTTATAATGTCTCTTCCTAATAGATATGATACATATATTGGAGAAAGAGGAGTTAAACTTTCTGGAGGTCAACAACAGCGTATATCTATAGCAAGGATTTTTCTTAAAAACCCTCCGATCTTGATTTTAGACGAAGCTACCTCAGCTTTAGATAATGCAACTGAAATACTTATACAAAAGTCTTTAGAAAGATTATCAAAAGGTAGAACTACACTAGTTATAGCCCATAGATTATCAACAATACAAAATGCAGACGAGATTATCGTTTTAACCGATAAAGGAATACAAGAAAGAGGAAATCACAAAACTCTTCTTAAGAAAGATGCTGTATATGCAAACTTATACAACTCACAATTTTCAAATTTTATGAATATTACTGAAGAATAAAAA
>Ga0102938_10001490_pt1 | contig 17633 bp, 16 predicted proteins | sample SalPonR2_B_D2_MG_FD_84516 | JGI IMG/M metagenome (GOLD analysis project Ga0102938, IMG submission 84516) | Salt pond soil microbial communities from South San Francisco under conditions of wetland restoration - Salt Pond MetaG R2_B_D2_MG | ecosystem: Environmental > Aquatic > Marine >...
AGCTCCGCGGTGGCGCCGAGCATCGCGCCGGTCGTGATGGTGTTCTCCGTGCGCTGCAGCTCCGAGTCCTCACCGAACAGTCCGCCGGACGTGATATTGGTGAAGCTGGCGCGGGACTCGCGCCGGAAGCGCCACTTGTTGTCGTATTGCACCGCGACTCTTGCGCCGACCGGCACATCACCGAGATCCGTGCGGCCTCCGAGAGAGGCGGCGAAGCCGAAGTCCGGATCGAGCTCCGAACCCATGATGTTGTAGTTGTTCGGCAGCGACTCGGCCACCTGCTCGTTCTGCGCCGGGGTCAGCGCGCTAAGCGGGGTGCGGCCGTTGTTGGTCAGCGTCGCGGCGATGTTCGGGATATCCCGCCCGCCATCGTCGTAACCGAGGTCGTCCGAATCACCGCCCTGGTAGATCAGCCCACGCTCGGTCGTGGAGCGCGTGTTGTAGCCCACGCTGGCCGACAGGCTCCCCTCGAGTTCCTCGGGCACACCGCGCGTTTCGATGCGGATGGCACCCGCGGAGAAGTCGGCCGGCAGGTCGGGGGTATAGGTCTTCTGCACCGAGATTCCGCCAATCAGGTCGGTCGGGAAAATATCCAGGCCGATCGCCCGTCGCGACGGGTCCGGGCTGGGAATCTCTGCGCCGTTCAACAGGGTGGCCGAGAAACGGTCGTTGAGGCCCCGCACCACGGGCAGGTCCTTCTGAATGGTCACGCCGGTGACGCGCTGCAGGGCGTCCGCGGCGGTCGAATCACCGGCGAGCGAAATCTCTTTGGCAGTGATCACGTCCAACACGGATTCCGCGCTGCGTTCGTTCGCGATGGAGGTGTCCGGGATGTAGCGGCCCGTCACCACCAGCTCCTCGATGCCGCCCGCGGCCGCCGCGGCGGAGCGCAGAACGATATCGAGCGAGCCCTCGACGCTGGCCAGGGCGCGCACGCCCGGCAAGGTCAGGGCGGGATACTCGGGATGATCGACGCGAAGGTCGAAAACACCGCGGGCCGTCTGGAGGCTGAAACTGCCGTCGTCCGCTGTCAGGGTCTCGTCCTGCTGTTCCGGCACGCTGACGGTGGCCCCGCCGAGCGGGTTCCCGGAAGGGTCGTAAACCGTTCCGCCGACAGTCGCGACGCCCTGTGCGCCCTCGAACTGGCGCAGCTGTACGCGGGGCTCACGGCCGATCCCTAGCAGCGTGACCGATATCTCGGCGGACTGGCGAGCCGCCAGATCGAAAGGCACCGTCGCGACGACCCGCCCGGAACGGGAGAAAGTGAACTCGTGAGCGCCCGCGCCGACGACGACATCGAATGCACCCAGTTCGTCGGTCTCGCCCAGCCGCTCGCCATCCAACTCGACGGTCACGCCCTCGGCCGGGAGACCCCGGTCGAAAACGAAGACCGCCACGTCGCCGGGACCATACTGCGCTGCGAAGCCGATGCTCGAAAACGCAAGGAGCCAGACTGCTACGAATACCCGCATGATTAACGATCCCCCGGGGGCGGTGAAGACTAGATTTTGCTGGCGCGACGGTCGGGACGACCTGCACCGTTCGGTCGAATGCCGCGCAGTCTAGGGGGGATTTATGAAGCCGGTGTTACAGCTGGATGTCGAATCGGAGTAACACCACGTGCCGCTGCAGCCGTGCTTGCTGCACTCACGTTACATCGAGCGCGCGAGCTGCTCCTTGCGTGCCTGCTCACGGTCGATGTGCTCGATCCATTGCTGCGCACTGGGCGCGTTACGCTCGAAACCGGTTGCGGCGCGGAAGCTGCGGCGTGCACGGTCGAGGCGATCCAGGTTGAATTGCGCCATGCCCATCAGCATGTGGGTTTCGCCTTTCGCCTCGACATTCTTTTCCAGGGCGGTTTCGGCGGCCTCCAGCGCGTTCTGCCACTGCGACAGCCCCGCGTATTGCTGCGCGAGGCGCAGGTAGAGTTCCGGATCGTCCGAGCTCGCTGCCGCCGCGCGCAGGGCGTCGATGGCGTTCTCGCTTTCCTGCGCCAGCATCCAGGCCTGCGACAACAAGCGCATATTTCGCGCCTTCTGCTCGATGCGGCCATTCTCCATGCCGTCTTCCAGCACCCGCGCCGCCTTGTAGGGCACGTCCTGCTGGAGATAGAGCTGGGCGAGCAGCACCAGTTCCCGTTCCTGGGTCAGCAGACCCTGCTCGTTGGCGATCTCGTAGGCCACGAGCTGCTTCTTCTCCTGCCCCGTCTGGCCGTACATGGCGGCCAGCTGGACCCAGTACTCCTTCCGCGGGTAGTCCGTCAGCAGCGCCTCGAGCGCCTCCACCACGCGACCGTAGTGGCCCAGCTCGAAATTCAGCGCGCGCGACATGAGCCACCAGTTCTCCTTGATCGGACGACCCCGTTCGCGGGCGAGATTCATCGCGGTGTTTAGCGGACGCAGGGCTTTTTCGTGCTCGCCCTGCTGGTAGTACGCCTGTGACAACAGCACATAGGCGTCGGGCCCTGCGTCGGGCACCAGCCGGAACCAGCGCTCCAGGTAAGCCGCGGCTCCCGAGTAATCCTCGGTCACGAGGGACAGCTGTGCGATGCCGTAGAGCGTGCTGATCTCCAGCGCCTCCGGGATGTCGGGCTGCGCCAGCAGCTTGCGGTAGGCCTCGACGCTCTTGTCGTACTGGTCCTGGGAGTAATAGATGAACGCGTAGAAGTTGTAGAGCTGGGCCAGTTCGTAGCTGTTGAGATCCTTGCGCTGTTGCACACGATCGAGCAAGCGGACCGCCTCCGCCGCGTCGCCGTTGTCGGCCGCCGTCTGCGCGGCGCTCAGTTCCCGGTAGACGCTCTCGCGCATGGCCGGGGTGGCGCGCGTCTCGCGCTTCTGTGCGCCTGGCTGCTGCGCCTCGACCGCAGGCGCCCAGGCCAGCCCCGCGCCGCACGCAGCTGCCAGCACGAGCGCCAGCACACGCGCTCCAGTCCGCGCTTGTTCTCGCGTACCCGACAGAATGCTCGACATGTTGCTGACCATGCTCATCTCTCGATCTGGAAGACGATGCGGTTCTGGACGCCGGCCACTTCGATGGCCTCGCCGTCTACGACACGCGGCTTGTACTTGAACTTCAGTGCGGCATCCCGGGCCGCTGTGTCGAACATGCCCGGCGGCTCGGCCTCGACGACCCGTACGTCCCGCACCGTGCCTGCGGTAGTGACCGTGAACTCCACCACCACCCAGCCCTCGATGCCGCGCGACAGGGCACGCTGCGGATAGACCGGTGCCACTTTGACGATGGGGAGGTAATCGCCGTCGCCGCCGCCAAGGCCGATACCGCCGAGCTGAACGTCGGTTGTCATGGGCGCCGCACCGATGCTGATGCTGTCCGACAGCGGATCGATCGCATCGGTGCGCGGCTGCGGCTGGTCGGGAGGGGGCGCCGTCGGCTCGGGGGGGCGCTCGGGCTTGCGGTCCTTGCGCTCGACGATTTCCTCGCGCTGGGCCTGCACGAAATCGACGAAATGCCTGACGCCCGAATCATCCAGGTCGCGGTTTCCCATCGTGATCAGCGCCTGCATGGCGAACACCAGCAGGAGGGTAATCAACAGCCCTCCGGGGATCGCGATGGCATAGCGCGACAGCATGGTGGCCGCCTACTCCCCGCTCGTCGGCGCGGCGATCGCGACGTCATACACGCCGGCCATGCGCGCCGAGTCCATGACGCCGACCAGTATCTCGGTGCGCGAGTCCTTGTCCGCCTGGATCACCACCGTGCCCTGCGGATTCTCGGCGTGCAGCCGTTCGATGTTCGCGCGCACGGCGCGCGCATCCACCATGCGGCGGTCGATCCAGATCTTGTCGTTGGCATCGATGGCGATGAGGATGTTCGCCTTTTCCTTGGGCACGGAAGTCGAGGCATCCGGCTTGTTCACGTCGATGCCGGCCTCCTTGACGAAAGAGGCCGTGACGATGAAAAAGATCAGCATGATGAACACCACGTCGAGCATCGGCGTGATGTTGATCTCCTGTTCTTCTTCTTCGCGGCTGAGGACGCCGAGCGGCTGACGCATCTGGAATGACTCCCTAGTGATCCATGGTGAGGCTGTCGCGCAGTTTCTCGACCGCGCGGTCTGCCTTTCGTGACAACAGAATCCCGGCGAACACGCCGGACAGCGCGCCGACCATGCCGGCCATGGTGGGCACCGTGGCCATCGCGACGCCCGACGCCATCGAGCGCGCATTGCCGGTGCCCGAGACCGCCATGACCTCGAAGACCGCGATCATGCCGGTGACCGTGCCGAGCAGGCCCAGCAAGGGGCACAGCGCGACCATCGTCTTGATCAGCGGGATACCCGCGTTCGCCTGCAGCTTGAAACGCGACACCAGGGCGTCGCGCACCTGCTTGGCGTTCCACGACTGCCGCTCGGGCCGCGTCTCCCAGCGATGGCGCACGGCCTGCTCGAGGCCGCGGCGCTGGCGGCTGAAGAAAATGATGCGTTCGAGAATCAACACCCACATGGCGAAAATGACCACCACGATCAGATCGAGCACATCGCCGCCGAGCTCCAGGAAATCCCGGATCGCCGCGTACTGGTCGAACAGAGCTTGCATCCCGGCAGGACTCCGCTGCTCAGGCCGCCAGGGCCTGGCGCGTGCCGCCGTCGCCGCCGAGCTCCTCGGCGCGCTCGGCGATCACGCCGGCTGCCTGCTCCTGCAGAACGTGCTGGATGCGTCGAGCGCGGCCGTTGACGATGGTATGCAGGAACACGATCGGGATGGCGACCACGAGACCGAGCACGGTGGTCACGAGCGCCTGCGAAATTCCGCCCGCCATCAGCTTCGGGTCGCCGGTGCCGAACAGCGTGATCGCCTGAAAGGTCACGATCATGCCGGTCACGGTGCCGAGCAAGCCCAACAAGGGTGCCACCACCGAGATCAGCTTGAGAAACAGGATGCCGCGCTGCAGGGCCGGGGTCTCGTGGAGAATCGCCTCACCGAGCTTGAGCTCCAGCGTTTCCGTGTCCTTGCGCCGATTCTCCTCGCCCACCTTGAGCACCCGGCCGAGCGGGTTGCCGCTGTCGAGCTGCTCACGCTTCAGCTGCGCGGAGACCTTGCTGCTCGCCAGGCCAAGCGAGATCAGTCGTTCGGCGGCCAGCAACAGCCCGAGCAGGCCAAGGCCGATGATCACGTAACCGACGATCCCGCCCTGCTGGATGCGCTCCACCAGGTTCGGCTTCTCGGTCAGCAGGGACAGGATCTGGCCGCGGGTCGGGTCGAGGGCGAAATTCACCATCTCCGTGCCGCCGGCCGCATCGTCGAGGTTGGCGACCGAGCGGACGAAACGGCCCTGGTCCGGCTGGCGCGACATCACGGAGACGTTCCCCGTCTGCGGTGTGAACTGGAGATAGTTGTCGCCCGCGATGATGTTGAAGACGCCCACCCGGGTAACCGCCGCCTCGGCCCGCGTGCCGTCGAGTTCGATGATCTCGGTCGGGAAACGCACCACGCGTCCCTGCTCGGTCATCTCGCGCTGCAGCTCGAACCACAGGCGCTCGACTTCCTCCATGGACGCGAGCCGGGAAGTGGTACCCATCTTCGCCGCGAGGTCACCGAGGAACGCGGTGCGCTCGGGGTACTGGATGTTCACCAGTGAGTTCTCGAACAAACCCTGGGTGTCGCTGGAAACCTGCTGGAGCACGCCGAACAATTCGCGCAACGATCCGAGCCGCTTGTCCAGCGCGGCCTCGAGCTCGCCGATAGTCACCTCGTTCTCCTCGTAGGTGCCTTCGAGTTCCTCGCTGGTCCGTTCCAGTTGAGCGCGACGTTCGCGGGCCTCGGCGAGCAGACGCTCCTGGTCGGCGCGCGCGCCGCGGAATTCCGCTTCCCGCTGCTGGAAAGCCTGCTGGTCCCGCACCTGGCCCTGCTCGACCCGACGCAGCAGTTCGGCCATCGAGGGTGCCTGCTCCTGGGCGCCCGCAACGCCCGGTACGAACAGGTTGGTGGAGACGACGGCGCCGGCGGTGAGGAGAGAAGCGGCGAGGAAGCCGGAAAGAGGGGAACTGCGCATCATGACGTCACCTCGGGGGCCGGAACCGGCAGCAGGAGCAGGTCGGGGGCGACCTGCTTGTTGGCCATCCGCAGGCCCAGGCGGACCTGGTTGCGCGCCTCGCTGGAATCGAGCGCCTGCCATTCGCCGGCATCCTTGTTCCAGACCCCGGTCCGCTCGGCATCCACACTCTGGTAGTACAGCCCGACGCGGCCGACGCGCAGGAAATTCACTTCGCGCAGGCCGCCGTCGAGTTCGAGCGTGCCCTTGTAGGCGAGCATCGTGCGGCCGTAATCGATCTCGATCTGGTAGGCCTCGGTCACACGCCTGAATTTCTCGGCGACGGTAACGTCGGCCCGGGCCATCAGCTCCTCGAGTCCCGCCACGCGCTCGCGACGCTCTTCGAGCAGGAACGGCACATCCAGCGCGACGAACTGCTCGAGCCCCTCGATCATGCGGATCATGAGCGGCGTGATCTGGCGCTCCATGACCGTCACCTGGTCGATCGATGCGCCCAGGTCCTCGATCTCGGTGCCCTGGGCCTCGACCTGCGATGCAAGCAGGTCGGTGTAGACCTCCAGCCCGTCGATCTCCTTCAGCACCGTCCGGTACTGGTTTTCCAGGCTGCGGGTCGCCTCGACGACGTCATCGATGCGGTCCTGGGAGGCCTGGGCTACGCGGATCCGCTCGTCACCCTTGTTGATCACGTTGTCGAGATCAGCGGCGGAGACGAGGGTGACGGCGCCAGCGGCCACCGCTAGGGTCGCGGAAATCAGCAACGACTTGAAAGGCTTGCGGCGAGATAGCATGGGGGCTCCCGATATCCGGCGATATCCGTATTGGTCAAGAAAGCCTGCCCTCACTGGTGCGCGACGGGCCCAGCGGATCGAGCATCGGCATGGATTTGCGATGCGCGTATGTTAGGAAAGAAATGTTGCAAACATGTTTCAGCCGCCACGGCGGCTGCAGCGAGACGCGGGGTCAGCGGGAGTCGGTTGCGCCGGAGGCACGGGGGAGCGAAGCCAGCACGCGGCCGGCCGACCGCAACTGGGTCCACAGCAGCCGCCAGTCCTCGTCGCGCTGGCGCGCGCGCAGGCAGCGCAGCAGCCGCACCCGGTCGGCTTCGGGTTGTTCCTTTAACATCGCGGCCCAGAGCGCATCGTCCACGTTGTAGGTCCGGCCTTCGGCGAGGCAGACCGGGATGACACGCGCCAGGGGCACGTCCAGATCGGCGGCGACCCGGGCCATGGCCGCGACGATCTGGCCGGCCTTGGCGCCCTGGGGCGGATCAAGCACGTAGGGCGGATCCCATTCGCGCATCGGGCGCAGCTGGTCGATGTGGGTCATCACCACCAGCATCGGCGGGGCGCGGCGCGTGGGATCCGCGAGCGAAGCACGCACGCGGTCGAGGCGCACGCGTTCCTCGGCCCGGTCGGCACGGTTGGCCGCGCTCACCCAGAGCAGGAGATCGGCTTCCCGTGCGATCCCCTCGAGGGCCCGCTCGTCGAAACGCTCGCCGTCGAAGCCCGGCGTGTCGAACACCAGGGCCCGCAATGCGCCATCGCGATCCAGCCGGAAGGGCAGTATGCCGGTGGTAGTGTCCGGCAAGACGTCGGTTGCCGTCGTCACTTCGCCGAACAAGGCGTTGATGAGGCTGGATTTGCCTGCGTTCGCACGACCGAGCAACAGGATGCGGAGCGGTTCCGCGGCTTCGGCGGCCCGGTCATCGGCGGCAGCCTCATCGCCGGCCAGGCGGGGCACCGGGGCTTCCAGCGGCACTTGGTCATCGAGTTGCACGAGTCCGCCGTACAGCTCGATCGCGTGATAGCCGAGCTTGCGGATGTATTCGCGCAGCAGCCAGGTCTGCACGCGGTCCGAGCCGTGCTCGAGCAGCTCGCCGAACACCGCCCGCCGCAGCTCCTCGACGACCGCCCGCTGCGGCGACAGCACGGCCCGGGCCGCCCGGATCCACCCCTCGTGCCGCCGGAACAACTCTTGAAGGGTTCGAGCATGGGCCACGGTGCCCAGCGTCAGGCGATGGCTGAACGGAATCGTGCCGACCACTTCCTCGCGCAGTTCACGGGCCGCGCGCTCGACGATCAACAGCGTGTGCGGCAGGGTCATCTGCAGCAGGGGCTGGCTGGCGCGGGGATGAAAGTGCCCCGCCACCATGACGAGGACCTTGCGGGCGAGACGCATCAGGCCCGCCCCGTCACTCAGCGGCCACTCCGCCGGCGTGGCGTCGTTCGCCAGGGCCTCCACCTTGCGCCAGCACTGCTCCGCGTCACCGGGCCAGTGGGCGCCCGGCTCGGTGATCGTACGATCCAGGGCGCGCTGCTCCCGCATGACGGCCAGCTTGTTCAGCAACAGCCCGCTCGCCGCCGCCAGCGCCACGCCGAGGAGCCACCACAACATCCCGCCCGCCTGCCAGAGCCACACGGTGCCGAGCACCGGCAACACGACCAGAGGGGCGAGCGCCACCACGATCGCGATGAGCCGCGGCCAGCCGAACTGGGCGATAAGGTCCTTCACCGGTCGGGCGCTTCCGGCGGCGGGAGGCGCTGGATCGAGCGCTGCTCCCGCACCATCCGCCGTCCCGTTTTCAAGGCATCACGATAAATGGAACGCAGCGTCTCCGCCTCGATCGCCTGCCCTTCGCGGCGGCGGGCGAGGTACGCGCAGGCGGCCTTGCCCAGCGCGTAGGTCATCGCGCCGCTGGCGCTCGCACCCCAGACCGCCCCCACCGTCTGGCCCAGGACCGGCACGAGCTTGGCGACGCTGCGCCCCGCCATTCGCAGGCCGTAACCGACGGCGTAACCGCCACCCAGCAGACCGAGGAACTCCGAGCTGCTGCGCGCGTTCCAGCGCATCCGATAGATCCCGGCGAGCACCTTCAGCAGGCGGGCCTGCACCGCGGGCACGAGCGCCAGGTCCACAACGGGCACCGCGCCGATGGCGGCGGCGGCGAGGCTGTAGCCGACGATATGGGGGTGAGCCGCGCGGCTATAGAGATCGCTGACCTCAGGGTCGGCGCGCAGCCGCGCCTGCAGGCCCAGCGACGAAGTCTCCTCGATCGCCTCCCACAGGCTGTTGAGGCCATATTCCACCGGCGCGTAACCGTCCTCGGGAAGCGTGAAATCGACGGGCACGCAATGCACTGCGCCGAATCCGGGCAGCGCCTCGAACTGCCCGCGCTGCGCGAGCAGCAACCGTCGCAGTGCGTCCGGGACTCGATTCATCCAGTCGGCGTGGTCGAAGGGATAAGGCACGACGTGCTCCATGCCCTGCGGATAAGCCTCGTGAAGGCAGGTCTGGACGACCAGCACCGGCCATTGGGGATGCCGGCCGCGCACCTTGCGCAACACATCCAGGAGCACCCCGGGCCGCGTGTCCGTGACCTTGACCACCGCCATCACGAGGTGTGCGCGGGACTCGCACAATGCGATGTCATCATCGGGGTCGTAATCGACTTCCCCGAGGCCGCGCGTATCGAGGAAGCTGACCACCGGGGCGTCGGACGGAAAATCGTAGCGGCTGGCCGTTCGCGTACAAGGCTGGAAGCCATCGCCGATTGCCGCGCGCGAACTTCCGGTGAGTGCCCGCACGATCGAGGTCTTGCCGGATTGCGCCTTCCCCAGCAACCAGATCACGGGCGCGGGCTGGCGCGACGCGGCTGCGCGCACGGCAGGTTCCAGCCCTTCGAGTTCGGCCTCCGGCTGCGCCAGCGCCTTTTGCAGTGCACGCCACAGGGCGCTCCAGCGACCCGACGGCTCGTTCACGCCACGCGCCCCGTGCTGCCGGCTCCCGCGTCATCACCCGGGGGCGGCGCGGATTCCGCCGGCCCGCCGTGGCGCCGGATATAACGGCGGTCGATCCAGTTCTTGAGCCACCATACCCAGCGGCCCTGGAGGCTCCAGCGGCCCCAGACGCCGATCGCATGGCGCGGCCCCGTCGAGAGCAGGAACAGGGTCCGTTGCCGGGGACGAAATGCTTGCAATTCCTTACCTTGGAGCACGGCCACGAGGTTGTCGCCGACCACCGGACCGGCACGCACGGCATTGACACCCGACCGTGTCATCGGGACATCTTTGCGTGCCGCCACGTCCCCGGCCGCAAAAACGCTCCGATGAGACGTGCTGCGCTGGTGCTCGTCCACGAGCACGAAGCCCTGGGAATCCAGCGCCAGGCCCGACGATGCCAGCCAGGCGGGCGGCCGGGCCCCGGTGGCGGCGACGACCCAGTCGGCCTTCAGCCGCTCTCCCGATGCCAGGCACAGGCCCTCAGGCACGCCGGTCGCCGGTGAGCGATGCACCGGGATGCCGCGTCGCTTCAACAGGCGCTCGACCCGCCGCCGGGCCCCACGGGCATGCTCCGGCATGACGCCCTCTTCCGCGGCCACCAGCTCGACAGCCACTTCGAGGCCATCGATGCGCAGGGCGTGGCGTGCTGCGAAGGCGAGTTCCACGCCGGCGGCGCCGCCACCGGCGACGACGAGCCGCCGGCAGCTCCCGGCGCGTGCCGCGGCGAGGATCCGCGGCCACTGCGCGACGAAGGTCTCGAGGGGTCGCACGGGCAACAGTGCCGCGCCGGCGCCCTTGAGCGCCGCGACCTGTATCTCGCTGCCGACATCCAGCGACAGCAGTTCGAAACCCATGCGCCGGCCGGAGGCCAGCGATACCGAGCGGTCCCCGGCGTTCATGGCGTCGATCCGGTCGAGCACCAGTTCAACGCCGGCGGCCGCGGCGAGCGGCGCCAGGTCGAGGCGGCACTGGGCAAGCGTGTAATGACCCGCCATCCATCCGGGCAGCATGCCGGAGTAGATCGGGAAGCGGCTGGGCGTCACCATGACGACGTCGCCGTCGGGGCCGGGCCGACGCACCAGCGCTTGCAGGGCCTGAACATGGACGTGCCCCCCGCCGGCAAGCAGGAGACGCCTGGTTTCAGGCATCGGGTCCCGGCTTGTCATCCGCCATGGCCAGCACCTCACCGACGATATCGTTCATGGTGATGATCCCCGCGAGCTCATCCCTCTCCAGCACCACGACCCGACTGAGACGCTGATGGGCCATCAGCCGGGCGACATACTTGACGTCCATGGACGGCGGCACGGTGATCACCGGCTTACGATACACATCGTAGACGTTGACGAGGTCGATATCGCCCTCCTCCGCGACGATGGTGCGCAGGATGGTGGCGTAGGTGATGATGCCGTAGGCGTCGTGCGCATCGCGCCGCTCGACCACGAGCGATTTCACTCTCCGGCTTCTCATCTTCTCGATCGCGTCGCGCAAGGTGGCGAGCGGCGATATCGTGACCACGTCGGTCTGCATGATGTCCTTGACGAGCATGGGGCCTCCGGAAAGAAACGATAATCTTGGCAACAGGTGAACCAGGACCTGGCGGTGTTCAGATCTCTTCGCGGATCTGCTCCGCGAAGCTTTCGATCTGGCGCATGTCGATGCCCGCGAGGTGCTCGAGCGGGACCGTGAATACCACGCCCTTGGAGTGTGTCTTCAGCTCCAGGTCCTCGGTCAAGGCTTTCATCACCCCAAGCGAAAGCTTCTTCTCGAGGATGCAGATCACGAGCGTCTGGCTGCCCTGGTAGGTCAGGCCGAAGAACGTCTTCTTCTCTTCCGCGCCGGTTCCCCGGGCGCTGACGATAGTCATGCCTCCGGCGCCCGCCTGGCGGGCGACCTCGATGGCTTTCTCCTCGAGATCTTCGGCGACGATGGCAACAAGCAGGGCAAATTTCATGAGACGAGTCCTCTTCGCCGGTTGGCGATTTCCACGAGGATGGCGTAGGCCATCACGGATATTATCGGAAATATGGACGCGAACGCGATCAGGCCGAAGCCGTCGATCATCACGTTGCGCCCCTCGATCTGCGTGGCCAGGCCGATCCCCAGCGCAGTAACCAGCGGCACCGTGACCTCGGAGGTCGTGACGCCACCGAGATCGTAGGCCAACGGCACGATGTAGCGTGGCGCCAGCAGCGTCAGCACGATCACGATGGCGTAACCACCCATCACGTAAAAGTGGATCGAGTCACCGCTGATGATGCGATGAACGCCGATGGTGATGCCCACCGCCACCCCGACGGCCACCAGCATGCGGATCACCGTGGCGTCCAGCTTGCCGCGTGCCGCCTCCTCGGCCTGGCGGCCGATGGCGATGAGCGCGGGTTCGGCCAGGGTGGTGGCGAAGCCGATCGCGAACGCGAAAAGGTAGACGAATAGCCAGCCGTCCAGCGCGATGAGTTGCTCGGCCATGCTGCGTCCGATCGGAAACAGACCCATCTTGAGGCCGACGACGAAGGCGTAAAGGCCGATAATCACCAGCAGGAAACCGACGCTCGCCGTATGCAGGTGGGGCAGGGGCTTGCGAATGACCAGGTACTGGAAGACCAGCACCACCGCGATAATCGGCAGCACGTCGCGAACCATCGTCAACAGGTCACGCAGCATGCCGATGGCGAAACCTCCACCGGCGACGACCGCGGCGGCGGATTCCGAATGCGGCGCCGTCGGGAGGGACTGCGCGACTTCCGCCGCTTCACCGAAGGTGTAAACCAGGATGCCGTAAGCCTGGACCGAAATCATCGGCACCATGACCGCGAGGCCCACGAGGCCGAAACCGTGCAGAAGGGCGCTGCGTCCCCGGATCGAAGCCGCGAGGCCGATGCCGAGGGCCGCAATCAACGGCACGGTGACGATATTGGTCGTCACGCCACCGGAATCGTAGGCCAGGCCCACGATCTCCTCGGGGGCGAAAAAAGTCACGGCGACGACGAGGAGATAGCCGCCGATCATGTACCAGTGCAGCGGATGGCCGAGCAGGATGCGCACGATCCCCAGCGCGACCACGGCGCCGACCGAGGTGGCGACCAGCAGCCGCAGTGTCCAGCCATCGACGCGTCCCGCGCTGATGATCTCGGCCTGGTCCGCGACGGCGATCAGCGCCGGTTCCGCGATCACGGCGGCGAAGCCCAGGCAGAAGCCGAAGATCATCAGCAAGGGCAGGGAACCCTTGCGCGCGAACTCGTTGGACAGGTTCTTGCCGATCGGGAAGATGCCGAGCTCGAGACCCTGCAGGAAAAGGCCGACGCCGACTACGACGATCCCCAGGCCGATCGCCATCGACAGGCTGTCCTCCGGCACCTGGCGGATGATCAGGAACTGGAACACGCCCACGACCACGATGATCGGCACGAGATTGCGCGCCGCGTGGCCGAGCAGGCTGAGAAATCCGCCGAAGTGACTCACGCTTGGCGCATCCATTCGCATCCAGGGGCCGCAGATGACAATAGCACCGGGCCGGATCGCTCGTCAGCATGCGGAACGTGGCACGGCCCAGGAGCGAACCGGGTGCGCGCTCGCGACCCGGCTGCATCCGGGCCCTCTTTCAATCGAGCAGGCAGTCTTTCCTCAGCCCCTGGGACTCGAGCAGCCGATGCAGGCGGCCGAGCGCCTCCATCTGGATCTGCCGGGTGCGCTCACGCGTGACGCCGATGGCCTCACCGACCTGTTCCAGGGTGGCCGGCTCGTGACCGTGCAGCCCGAAGCGCCGCAACACCACTTCGCGCTGTTTCCCGGGGAGCCGCTCGAGCCAGTATCCGATGATCCGGTTGACGTCGCGGTCCTGGCAGTCCTCGCCGCTCTCGCCCACCGACTCGTCGGGGAGCAGGTCGAACACATCCCGTTCGCCGTCCTCGGACATGATGCTGCCGCTGCTGACCTGCTGGTCGTGGAAACCCAGCATGCGGTCCACCGCCGCAGGTTCCCGCTCCAGCATTGCGCCGATCTCGTCCGCGGTGGGCGCCCTGTCGAGTTCCTGCTGCAGGCGGCGAGCCGCCCGCAGGTAGACGTTAATCTCCTTGGCGACATGAATAGGGAGTCGGATGGTCCGCGCCTGGTTCATGATGCCCCGCTCGATGCTCTGGCGGATCCACCACGTCGCGTACGTCGAGAAACGGAACCCCCGCTCGGGGTCGAACTTCTCCACGGCGTGCATCAGGCCGAGATTACCTTCCTCGATGACATCGAGTAGCGGCAGGCCCCGGTTCAGGTAACGTCGCGCGATCTTCACGACGAGGCGCAGGTTGCTGACGATCATCCGCTTGCGCGCGGCCTCGTCGCCCTTGAGGGCGCGACGTGAATAATGGATTTCTTCCTCGGCCGTGAGCAACGGGGAGAAACCGATCTCGGCGAGGTAAAGGCGGGTAGCATCGGGTTCCGCGGCAGCGCCGCGGCGGGTACGCGTCGTTTCGCTCATCTCTCGATCCTTGCTGATATCCGTTCTACAGAGATCCCGAGAAAACGTATGGCCACAATGGTCAACCGCGTTGGCCGCACTCCATGCAACTGTTTTGTTGTGCAATTAGTTCTAGCGCTATCCTCGTCAAAGCAGTCGGAGTACTTACGGTGCTCGGTGATCGGCGGCTGGTTAATGTAATATTAACTTAGATGCATGTAAGTGCGTCGTCACACGAATTTTTTAGCCGGGGTCGGTTTTTTTCGCAACCTCCGGAAGCCAGCGTCCCAGGTCGGCGCCCGTGGGTTCCTGGAACACGCTAAGACCGAACTCCGGCACGATCGCATAGAGGTGATCGAAGATATCCGCCTGGATGCCTTCGTACTCGACCCAGGCCGTCGTGGCGGTGAAGCAATAGATCTCCAGCGGCAGACCGGTGGGCCCCGGCTGCAGCTGGCGGACCATCTGCGTCAGCCCTTGATGAACCCGCGGGTGCGCCGCCAGGTAGGCCACGACATAGGCGCGAAAGGTGCCGATATTGGTTACCCGCCGCGTGTTCACAGGATCCCTGCCCTGGGCGAGCAACACCTCGTTAAAACGCTCCAACTCCTCCCTCTTGCGCTCAAGATAAGCATCGATCAGGGCGAAGCGCCGCAACCCGTCGCGCTCGTCCTCGCGCAAAAAGCGGATGGACGACTGGTCGATATAGAGCGCGCGCTTGATCCGGCGTCCGCCCGTCTCGTTCATCCCGCGCCAGTTCTTGAAACTCTCGTTGATCAGCCGCCACGTCGGGATCGTCGTGATGGTCCGATCCCAGTTCTGCACCTTCACGGTGTGCAGGGCGATGTCGATCACGTCGCCGTCGGCGTTCAGCGCCGGCATCTCGATCCAGTCGCCCACCCGCAGCATGTCCTGGCTCGACAACTGCACCGAAGCGACGAAGGACATGATCGTGTCCTTGAACACCAGCAGCAGCACCGCGGTCATGGCGCCAAGACCGGACAACAGCAACAGCGGCGAGCGATTCAGCAACACCGCGATCACCAGCACGGCCGCAAAGATGAAGCCGATGATCTTGACCAGCTGGAGATAACCCTTGATCGGCTTGTTGCGTGCGCGCAGCGGGTCGAGCCGTTCGTAAATATCGCCCAGTGCATTGAGCAGCTTGCCCAGCGACAACGCGACGGTCAGTATCATGTAGGCGTTGGCGAGGTTGCGGATCAGCGTGACCGCGGCAGCCGGCAGGCCGGGGACGTGGGCGATGCCGATAAAGACCACCACGGCCGGCACGACATGCGCCAACCGCGCCACGACGCCCCGATCAAGCAATGCGCCGCCATAGGCGCTCGATGACCCGGAGACGGCCTTGATGAACAAGCGCAACAACACGCGCCGCGTGACGAAATCCGCCGCGAAAGCTGCGACGGAGAGCAGGACGACGAAGATCGTCGTTTCCAGCCATGGCGTGGCGGATAGCGGTTCGAGGAAGGTCTGCAATGCGTCCATGGGGCGCTATTCTAGCCCGCCTGCCGCGGCCCCCGTCAGCCGGCTCGGGCCCTCGTCGCCATGAGATCCGTCCGACCCATCACGCCTTTCCTGCCGGCCGTCGGGCTGGTTATGCTGTTCGCCCTGCCTGCGGCCGCGGTGAACCCGGACATGACGAAGCAGCTGCTGATCGACGACTTCAGCGATGCCGATGCGGTGTCGGCCGTCGGGACGCGCTGGGAAGGCCTGACCGACCGGGTCATGGGCGGGCGCTCGGACATGGAGATGACGATCCGCGAAGGTGACGACGGCGGCCTCCTCCACATGAGCGGCACCGTGCGCCTCGAGAATCGCGGCGGATTCATCCAGGCGCGCCTGCCGCTCGATGTGCGTGGCGGCCATTTCGATGCCAGCGACTGGTGGGGCGTACGCCTCGAGGTGCGGGGCCGGCCCGGACCCTACTACGTCCACCTGCGCACGCGGCAGAACTGGATGCCGTGGCAGTACTTCCGGGCGCGTTTCGAGGTCGGGCCGGAATGGCGCGAGCTGTCGATCCCGTTCAGCGAATTCGAGGGGGTCTCGACCCGGCGCAACCTCGACGTCCGTGCCCTGAAGTCGATCGCGGTCGTCGCTTACGGCGAAGCATTCGAAGCGGAGATCGAGGTGGCGCGCATCGAACTGGTGGCGCCCTAGGCGATGGCGTATCGCCCGCCGCCAGGACGCGCGACATGAGTCCGGAAGACGCGCGCGACCGCTCCCCCTTCCAGCCCCCGGAAAGCGAACTGTCGGAGAAGTTCATCCTGACCGGCGGCCCCGGCGGACAGCATGTGAACCGCACGGAATCCGGTGTCCAGTTGCGCTTCGATGTCACCGGGTCGGATTTCATCAGCAACGAGGTCAAGGCACGACTGCTCAAGCTGGCCGGCAGCCGCGCGGACTCGAACGGCGTAATCACGATCGAGGCGCGAGGCCATCGCAGCCAGCACCGCAACCGGGAAGACGCGCGGGCGCGCCTTGCCGCGCTCATCGAGCAGGCCAGCCGGGCGCCACGGCCGCGCGTGCCGACGCGCCCCACGCGCGCCTCCCGACTGAAACGTCTCAGCGCGAAGCGTCGCCGCGGCGACGTGAAGCAGAAGCGCGGCCCGCCGGGCAGCGAAGACTAGCCCTGTTTTTGTCCCGGGTGTTTACGGCAACAGGTCAGCGATATTCCGGATTGGCGTGACCGAAATGCTCGCCGGCGTCCCAAGCGGGCCTTTGGTTGCCGTACGCGGGCAGACCGCCGGCATCCTTGAGAAGGCGCGCCATGTGGAGCAGGTTCCAGGTCATGAACGTCGTATTGCGCTTCGTGAACTCGTTGTCGAAGCCCACGAAACCTCCGTCGTCGCGCGGGTCGCCGTAACTCGGGCCGGGTCCCGCCTCCCCGATCCAGCCGGCGTCGGCCTGCGGGGGAATTGTGCAGCCGAGATGCTGCAGGGCGTACAACACGCCCATGGCCACGTGCTTGATGCCGTCCTCGTTGCCGGTGACCAGGCAGCCGCCGACCTTGCCGTAATAGACGTACTGGCCCTTGTCGTTCAGCTGCCCGGACTGCGCGTACAGGCGCTCGATCACGCGCGTGCAGATCGAGGAGCGCTCGCCGAGCCAGATGGGCGTGCCGATGACGAGAATGTCGGCCGCAGCGACCCGGGCAAAGATGTCCGGCCAGTCGTCACGCTCGAAGCCGTGTTCCGTCATGTCCGGCTGCACCCCGGGGGCGAGCACGAAATCCGCGGCACGCAGATGCTCCACGGCAACGCCCTGCGCCTGCATGATGCCTTGCGAGACCTCCATCAGCGCCTGGGTGTGTGAGAACTCGGGCGACACCTTCAAGGTGGTGTTGATGAACACCGCGCGCAGGTCGTCATAGC
>Ga0102938_10001491_pt1 | contig 17629 bp, 15 predicted proteins | sample SalPonR2_B_D2_MG_FD_84516 | JGI IMG/M metagenome (GOLD analysis project Ga0102938, IMG submission 84516) | Salt pond soil microbial communities from South San Francisco under conditions of wetland restoration - Salt Pond MetaG R2_B_D2_MG | ecosystem: Environmental > Aquatic > Marine >...
ACGCCCAGAGGCCGACCCGGGCGAGCACCCGGAGGTCGCAACCCGTTGCAACGGCCCACGAACGCCCCACCCCGAGCCATCCAGCAACGGATCGCACCAACCACGGACTGCACCAACAACGGGTCCGGCAACGGGTCCGGCAACGGGTCGTCGAGCTCCCAGGTCGTCCAGGTGATGGAGGCACGGTGACAGCTGCGAGCCAGCACAGGGTGACCGTCCCGCGCGCCGCCTTGCGCGAGCTGCTCGCCGAGGTGGAGACCTGGCAGCCCCCGACGGTGGCGGTCGGGGTGACCGACGCCACCAACACCTTGGCGGTCCACGGTCCCACCGACCAGGTGCTGTGGTTCGCCTCGGTCACCAAGCCCCTCACCGCCTACGGGGTCCTGCTGGCCGCCCAGCACGGCGAGTTGCGCCTGGATGAGCCCGTCGACGTCCCGTTCGGCCCCAAGGGGGTCACGGTCCGCCACCTCCTGGCCCACGCCGGCGGTCTCCCGCGCGAACGCGGTGGGTCGATGACCGCAGCCGAGCGCCGTCGCAGCTACTCGGACTGGGCCTACGAACTGCTCGGCGACCTCGTGGCGAACCGGGTCGGCACCCCCATCGAGGAGCACCTCGAGGTGGAGGTCTTCGACCCGCTGGGCATGACGCGGACCCGGCTCGGCGGCCCGGCCGGCCACGGGGTGCATGGGACGCTCGACGACCTGCTGCGCTTCGCCCGCGAGCTGCTCGCGCCGAGCCTGCTCGATCCCGACCTGCTCGCCGAGGCGACCACGGTGGCGTTCCCGGGCCTGGACGGTGTCGTGCCCGGCTTCGGTCGCTTCACGCCGAACGACTGGGGGCTCGGGTTCGAGCTCAAGGGCAGCAAGGGCGACGCGACCGACCACTGGATGGGCATCCGGCTGTCGGGCCGGACCTTCGGACACTTCGGGCTGTCCGGCTCCTTCCTGTGGGTGGACCCGGAACGGGGGGTGGCCGCCGCCGAGCTCGCCGATCGTGAGTTCGGCCCCTGGGCCCGCGAGGTCTGGGGCCCGTTCAACGATCGCCTCGTCGAGGTGGTGGCGCCGTGAACCTGTTGATCGTGGGCTGTGGCGACCTCGGCACGGAGTTGGGACTGCGTGCCCTGGCGGCCGGCCACCGGGTCCACGGGCTCCGGCGCCGGGCCGAGCTGCTGCCCGAGGGGTTCCACCGGATCGCGGCCGACCTCGACGCCACCCTGCCACCGCTGCCGGCCGACACCGAGGTGGTCGCGTTCACGACCGCGGCCGACCAGCGGGACGTCGACGCCTACCGCCGGGCGTACGTGGACGCGACCGGGCAGGTGCTGGACGCGCTGGCGGCGCAGGGCTGCACGCCGCATCGGGTCCTGTTCACCTCCTCGACCGCCGTCTACGGCGTCGAGGACGGCAGCGTCGTGGACGAGGACACCCCGACCGAACCGACCAGCGCCACCGGGGCGGTGCTCGTGGAGGCCGAGGAGGCGCTGTGGCGGCGGCGACCGGATGCGGTGTCGCTACGGCTGGCGGGGGTGTACGGCCCGGGCCGCATCCGGCTGCTCCGTCAGGTCCGCGACGGCACGGCGATGCGACCCGAGCGTGAGGTCCACACCAACCGCATCCACCGCGACGACGCCGCCGCCGCGCTACTGCACCTCGCGGGGCTGCCGTACCCCCCAGCTCCCTGCTACCTCGGTGTCGACGACGAACCGGCACCGCTCGGCGAGGTCCTCACCTTCCTCGCGAGGGAGCTGGGGCTGGACCCACCCCCGGTCGGCGAGGTGTCACGACGTCGCGGTGGTGACAAGCGCTGCCGCAACGCGCGGCTGCGTGCGAGCGGGCTGGAGCTGGCCTACCCGACCTACCGGGAGGGCTACCGGGCGATCCTCGCCGGGGTCGGCCAGCGCCACCCGTGACGTGGGCCGGAGCCCGAGCGACCCACGCGACCGCTGAGGAGCCGCGTTAGGCTGGCCGAGCTGCGCCGGCTGGGAGCGGAGGCTGCCGGTGCATCTCGGATCCCGCGCGCGCCGCGGGTCAGGGAGCCGCAGCAGAAGCCGCACGATGACGAGAGGGAGCCACGTGCCGAGGCCACCGCGACCGGGGGACCTGATCGCGATGGAGCGCGATGCGTGCATCGAGCACCTCGAGCGGACCCCGTACGTGCGCATCGGCTTCGTGGTCGACGGCGAACCGATGGTCCTGCCCGTCAACCACCTGGTGTACGAGGGCGCGATCTACTTCCGGACCGCGCCCGGTTCGAAGCTCGGGTCGGCGGCCGCCGGCAACACCGTGGTGATCGAGGCCGACGAGGGCGACGAACAGCAGCGGATCGGCTGGTCGGTCGTGGCCAAGGGCAAGGCCGCCATCGTCCTCGAGGAGACGGAGATCGAGGCGCTGCTGGCCCAGCCCTTCGAGCCCTGGGCGCTGCCGGCCGACCGCTCGTTCTGGATCCGCGTCGACGTGCAGGACCTCGAGGGGCGCCGGATCATCCGCCCGGCGTGAGCTCCACCTCGCCGGTCTGCACCTGCCACAACGCGGCGTAGCGCCCGTCGACCTCGAGCAGGTCCTCGTGGGCCCCCGCCTCGACGATCGCCCCGGCCTCCAGCACGTGGATCCGGTCGGCGTGCCGCACCGTGGACAGCCGGTGGGCGATCACCAGCGTGGTCCGGGTGTGGGTCACCCGCGACAGGGAACGCTGGATCGCTGCCTCCGTCTCGTTGTCCACCGCCGAGGTGGCCTCGTCCAGCACGAGCACCGCCGGGTCGCACAGCAGGGCCCGGGCGATGGACAGCCGCTGGCGTTGCCCTCCGGACAGCTTCTGGCCGCGCTCGCCGACGACCGTGTCGTAGCCCTCGGGCAGGCCGGCGATGAAGTCCTGCGCCTCAGCGAGACGAGCGGCGGCCACCACCTGCTCCCTGGTGGCGTCGGGACGTCCGTAGACCAGGTTCTCGCGCACGGTGCCGTGGAACAGGAACACGTCCTGGCTGACCAGCGCGAAGGCGGCGCGCAGGTCACGCTGGCGGAGCTCGCGAACGTCCTGGTCGTCGAGCCGCACCACCCCGGCGGTGACGTCTTCGAGGCGCAGCAGCAGCTTGACGAGGGTCGACTTGCCCGCCCCCGTGGAGCCGACCACCGCGTGTGTCTCACCGGCCGGGACGTGTAGGTCCACGCCACGCAGCACCTCCCCGCCGGCGCGGTAGGCGAACCGCACCTCCTCGAGCGTCAGCTCGCCACGCGGCGCCTCGAGTGGCCGGGTGCCGTCGGTCAGGCCGACGGGCTCGCCGATCAGATCGAGGATCCGCCGGGTCGAGGCCATCGCCCGCTGGTACTGGTCGAAGGTCTCCCCGAGCCGGGTCAGGGGCCACAGCAGGCGCTGCACGATGAACACGAGCACGCTGAAGGTCCCGGCCGCGATCTCCCCGTTCAGCGCCTGCAGGCCGCCGATGATCAGGATCGCGGTGAACCCCGCCAGGATCGCCAGGCGGATCAGCGGGACGAAGGCGCTGGAGAGCCGGATCGCCTCCCGGTTGGCCTGCCGGTAAGCCTCCGAGGACGCCGCGACCCGGGCGAGCTCCCGCTCCTCGGCCCCGAAGGCCTTGATCGTGGCCAGGCCGCCGAGGTTGTTGGCGAGCGTGCCGTTCAGCTCCCCGACCCGCTGACGGACCAGGGTGTAGCGCGGCTCGAGCCGACGCTGGAACCGCAGCGTCCCCCACAGGATCGCCGGCATCGGCAGGAACGCCATCACGCCCACCAGGGGCGACAGCACCAGGTAGGTCACCCCGATCAAGACCACCGAGGTGGCGACGTGCAACAGCTCCTGGGCGCCGCTGTCGAGGAACCGCTCGAGCTGGTTCACGTCGTCGTTGAGCACGGCCAACAACCCGCCGGTCGAGCGGTCCTCGAAGGCGGCGAGGTCGAGCGCCTGCACGTTGGCGTAGGCGTCGAGGCGGGCCTCGTGCTGGATCGTCTGGGCGAGGTTGCGCCACAGCACGTCGGCGACGTACTCGGACGCGGACTCGACCAGCCACACCACGACCGTGAGGCCGGCGAGCACCAGCAGCTGGGTCCGTGGATCGGTCACGCCGGTGGTGCGGGCGACCAGGGAGTCCTCGCCGACCACGACGATGTCGACGGCGATGCCGATCAGGAACGGCGGTGCGATGTCGGCGGCGGTGTTGACGATCGAGGCGATCGTCGCGCCGACGACCTGCCGGCGGTGGCCCCGGGCGTAGTGCCACAACCGGACGATCGGTGCCGCCTCGCCGTCGGGCGCCGCCCCCGCGGCACCACCGTCGGCACCGCCCGCCGCCCCCGCGGCTCCACCGTCGGCACCGCCCGCCGCGCCGGGCCGTGCCACCTCGCCGTCGGGCGAGGTCACTGCTCCGTCGCGCCGGCCAGCAGGGCGGGCAGGCGGTCCGCCAGGGCACGGAAGGCGGCGCCGCGGTGGCTGATGGCGTCCTTCTCCGCCGGCGTGAGCTCCCCGTTGGTACGGCCGTCACCGGTGGCGTCGGCGACGAACAACGGGTCGTAGCCGAAGCCGTGCTGCCCCCGGGGCGGATCGACGACGTGGCCCGGCATCTCGCCCCGCACGACCACCTCGCTCCCGTCGGGCACGACCGCCGCAGCCACGCAGACGAACCGGGCGGTGCGCTCGTCCGGGGGCACGTCGGTCAGCGCAGCGAGCAGCTTGGCGTTGTTCGCGTCGTCGTCGGCTCGTGGGCCGGCGTAGTAGGCGCTGTCCACCCCCGGGGCCCCGTCCAGGATGTCCACCGCCAACCCGGAATCGTCGGCCAGGGCTACGAGCCCCGTGGCGGCGGCGCAGGCGTGGGCCTTGATGAGCGCATTCGCCTCGAAGGTGTCCCCGTCCTCGAGTGGGGAGGGGACCCCGAGGTCGATCATCGACACGAGCTCGACCTCGACGCCGTGCGCGGCGAGGATGGCCCGGATCTCGACCAGCTTGTGGGCGTTGGCGGTGGCGACCACGACCCGTGGCGCCGCGCTCACTGCGGCATCACGGCACCGAGGCCCTGAGAGGTGGTGGCGGCGTCGGCGTCGGCGTCGGCCACGGCGGCCACCGCGGCCCGCTGGCGGGCGAAGAGGTCCTCGCACCCGGCGAGCGCCAGATCGAGCAGCGCATCCAGCGCCGCGCGATCGAAGGGTGCGCCCTCGGCGGTGCCCTGCACCTCGACCAGACGGCCGTCGGCGGTGGCCACGACGTTCATGTCCACCTCGGCACGCACGTCCTCCTCATAGGGCAGGTCCAGCCGCGGCTCCCCGTCGATCACGCCGACGGAGATGGCGGCGACCTGCCCCGTGAGCGCGTGCGACTGTCCGCTGGCGGCCAGCGCCCGTGCCAGGGCCACCCAGCCACCGGTGATCGCGGCGGTGCGCGTGCCCCCGTCGGCCTCGAGCACGTCACAGTCCACGGTCACGGTGAGCTCCGCCATGGCATCGAGGTCGACCACCGCCCGCAGGGACCGGCCGATCAACCGCTCGATCTCCTTGGCGCGGCCCGAGGGACCGGAACGGTCCCGGCGGGCCCGACGGTCGGTGGCGCCGGGCAGCATCGCGTACTCCGCGGTCACCCAGCCGCCGGTGCCGCGGAACGGGGGGGAGCCCTCCTCCACCGACGCGGCGCACAGGACGTGGGTGCCACCGAACCGGATCAGCGCCGAACCGGCGGGATGGCGCTGGGCATCGGGCAGGACCGTGACGGCACGCAGCTCATCGGGTCGACGGCCATCGGCGCGGGGCATGGTGGCACCTCGGGGGCGAGCGGAAGGTCGGGAGCTCGGGGCCGCGACCCTACCCCTGCGGCTCCACCCGGTACCGGACGAGGTCCTCGGCCAGCTCGACGGTGCCCTCGAAGATCGCGGCGGCCTCGGCCAGCGCCTGCTCGCGGTCGGTGGCTCCGGCGAGGTGGGTGAGGATGAGGCGCTCCACCCCAGCCTCGTTGGCCACCTTCGCGGCCTCCGCGGCGGTCAGATGGATGTCCGGCGGGTAGTCGGCGGGATCGCCGACCCAGGTCGCCTCGCACAGCAGCAGGTCCGCCCCTCGGGCGATCTCCACCAGGTCCTCGCCGCCCGCCGAGTCACCCGAGTAGACCAGCGTGACCCCGTCCACCTCGATGCGGGTGGAGACCGTCGGGACCGGATGCAGACTCCGGGCGAAGGTCAGGGACACCTCGCCGATCTGGACGTGGTCGCCGTGGCCGACCTCCTGGTGGGCGAAGAGGTCGTCGAAGGACATCGGGGCATCGCCCGAGAGCAGGCTGGTCAGCAGATCGTGCACCTCGGCGGCGGCGTACAACGGCATCCGCCCGCTGTGGTCCGGGTCGAAGCGCAGGTTGTAGTAGCAGCCGATCAGGTCGATGCAGTGGTCGACGTGTCGGTGGCTGATGACGATGGCATCGAGGTCGCCGAGCCGGTGCTCCCGCTGGAGGTTGCCCGTCGAGCCGTTCCCGGCGTCGAGCAGGATCTTCTTCCCCGCCGCCTCGACGAGGTAGCCCGAGCACATACGTCCGAACCCCGTGTGGGAACCGGCACAGCCGTACACCGTCAGATCGATGGCCACCGCACCCGCTCCCCTGCCGTCACGACACGGCTGGGCCGCAGCCTACTCATGCCCCGGCAGGCCGGCGGGAAGCCGCGCCGTGCCGCCCTTGTCCGTACATGAGACGTTCCTGCGACTACCGTTCTCCGAGGGGCAGAGCGGACGGGCGGGGACAGCAGCGGCGGGAGTGGTGGGGATGGCGATGGATCGGCTCGTGGACCGACTGGGCGCGACCTCCCCGTTCACCGGGCTGGACGAGGCGGTGCTCACGACGGTGGCCGAGGCCAGCCGCGTCCTTCGGGTCCGCCCCGGCGAGCACCTCGTGGAGACCGGCGAGGTGGCCGACGCCCTCTACGTCGTGCTGTCGGGCCACTTCGCCGCGGTCGCCGAACCGGCTGATCCCGACGACACGGCTCTGGCGCGGCTCGGTCCCGGGGCGGTGATCGGCGAGATCGCCGTGCTGACCGGCGGCACACGGTCGGCGACCCTGCGCGCCCTCGAGGACGCCGAGGTGGTGGCGATCGACGGCGAGCGCTTCGTCACCCTCCTGGAGCAGGAGCCCTCCCTCGGAGCGCAACTGGCCCGTACCGCCTCCGATCGCCAGGTGGCGACGCGGCTACGGCAGCAGCTCGCTGAGCTGTTCCCGGAGGCCGACGTGGCGCAGCTGGCTGGCGGCCTCGAACGCACCGATGTCGTCACCCTGGCTCCCGGCGAGGTGCTGTTCTCCGAGGGCGACGATGCGGATGCCGCCTACCTGGTGATCTCCGGACGGGTACGGGTGCTCAGGCAGGACCGTGATGGGGCGATCGTGGAGCCGGCCTCAGAGGTCGGAAGCGGGGAACTGATCGGAGAGCACGCGCTGCTGGCCGATGCTCCACGCGACGCCACCGTCGTCGCCGCACGCCGCAGCCAGCTGGCGCGCCTGCCGCGCTCGGGCTTCGAGGCGTTACTGCTGGACCACCCTGCCACGATGTTGGCCGTGGTCCGCCGACTGGTCGCACGCCAGGAGGACACGCGGCGTGAGTACGCCCGCGCGCGGATGGGGAAGGGAGCCATCGCGGTCGTCCCCGTCGCACCCGAGGTCGAGACCGGGCCGCTGCTGAACGCGCTCGCCGCGGAGCTGTCACGCACCGGTTCCGTGCGGACCGTGTCGGCCTCCGACGTCGATGCGGGGGTGGGCCTCGACGACGCGGCGCAGGCCAGTCGTGGGGAGGCCGCGGAGCTCAGGGTCGAGCGGTGGCTGGACGAGCTAGAGGCCGAGACCGACCTGCTGCTGCTCCTGGCCGACCCGACCCGCACCCCCTGGTCGGAGCGCTGCATCGACCGGGCCGATCAGGTGCTGCTGGTCGCGGAGGCGTCGGGCGACCCGGAACCCTCCTCCTCTGAACGCGCCCTGCTCCCGCTGCGCCACCTCCCCCACCAGCGGATCACGTTGCTGCTGCAGCACCCCGCCGAGGCGGACCGGCCCCACGGGACCGCAGCGTGGCTGGCGAACCGTGACGTCGATGAGCACCTCCACGTGCGCACCGGCCACACCGGCGACATCGAGCGCCTGGCCCGGTACGTCAGCGGACGCTCGGTCTGGCTGGTGCTCGGAGGCGGTGGCGCGAAGGGCTTCGCCCACCTCGGTGTGGTCCGGGCGATGGCGGAGGTCGGGGTCCCGATCGACGGGATCGCCGGCGCCAGCGTCGGCGCCGGACTCGGGGCCCTGGTGGCCATGGAGACCCCGGCGGACGAACTCGTCGACCGCACCGCCGATCTGTTCCGCCGTGTGCTCGACTACACCATCCCGGTCAGTGGACTGATCGCTGCGGAGCGCATCGCACGCGCCATCGAGCGCGGGGTCGGTGACCGCGACATCGCTGACACCTGGCTGCCGTACCGGTGCGTCTCGACGAACCTGACCCGATCGACGACGGTGGTGCACCGTCGCGGTGAGCTCCAACGGGCGTTGCGGGCCAGCCTGTCGATCCCGGGGGTGATGCCGCCGGTGGCCTTCGGGGAGGACCTCCACGTCGACGGCGGGGTGATGAACAACCTGCCGGTGGACGTGGCCCGACGTGAGGCGCCCGGCGGCACCGTGATCGCCTCGGATGTCGCTCCGGTCCTCGGCCCGGTGGCCAAGGGCGATCATGGTCTGTACGTGCGCGGCGGCGGCGTGCTCGCCCGGCGCCTCACGCCGGGGCTGCGGGCGCCGCGGGTCCCGAAGCTGATGCCCACCCTGATGCGCTCGTTGCTGGTCGCCGCCGCGCAGGCCCGCGACCGCGGCATCGAGGAGCGGCTGGCCGACCTGCACCTGCAGTTCGAGTTGCGGGGCGTGGGCCTGTTGGCCTTCGACGTCGTCGAACCGGTCGTGGAGCGCGGCTACGAGGAGGCGCTGGACGCTCTGCGCACACTCTCGAACGATCAGCGTTCGGAGAAGCCCCCTGCGGTGACCGGAGACGCGGGCGCGTGATCACCGACGGTGTACATGCAGCTACTCTCAGTTGAACACTCGTCCAGCACCGTGCCGGCCTCATGGAAAGCACTACACGAGCGACGGCCGCAGGAGTAGGTTGATCTGAGACATGCGTCCATCTGGCCCTACCGGGAGAGAGCGCAGGTCAGGGGTAGAGCCAGATGGCCACGACGTCCTCGCGACCCGACATCCGATCGACACAGCGCGCCGCACGGCGCTCGTCACACGCGGCTGGTGCCGCGATCACACGAGGTGAAGCCCCATGACACGCCAACCGACCCGGGCCCTGGCTCGACGCTCTGCACTCGGGCTCAGCCTGCTGCTGATCGTCTCAGCTCTCGCGCTCCCGGCCGTCGCCGAGGACGCCACGACCGACCGGTCCTACGTCGCTGCCCTCGATCCCGGCGAGGTCTGCAACGGGGTCGAGCAGGCGTTCACGCTGACCCTCACCAACACCTCCTCGCAGCAGCGGCTCGGCTCCGCGCGGATCGACGTCCCTGGTGCGGTCGCGCTCAGCACCGACGACCTCGAGGTGACCGTCTCGCAACAGCGGGGCCCCAAGACGGACCCGATCGTCGCCTACGACGCCGATGCCGGGGTGATCAGCCTGGACGACCTCTCGGCGGCGCCGGGCGCCGACGTGATCCTCACCTTCACCGCGACCGCGACCGCGACCGCGACCGGAGACAACAGCACCTCGGTGGAGTTCACCACCCAGGCCAAGCAGGCCAACGACTTCAACAGCACGAGCGAGCCGGCCAACGAGCTGGTGCTCGTCGGCGATCAGCCGACGACCACGATCGTGAGCTGCGGGACGCTGGCCTTCCTCGTGCAGCCGGGTGACACCAGCGTCGACGTCGCGATCCCGGGTGCGGACGGAACGGGCTCACCGCAGGTCGCCGTCGTCGACGACCAGGGGAGCGTGATCACCGGCGCCTCGGCCACGATCACGGTCACGCGCACCGATGCCGCCGACAGTCTCGGCGGCGGCACCACCCAGGCCACCCAGAGCGGCGTTGCGACCTTCGACGACCTCACGACCACCCCGGCCGACGTGTACACCCTGACCGCGTCCGCCGATGGCTATAGCGACGTCGAATCGGAGACCTTCGAGGTCTTCGCCTTCGGCGACATCTGCCTCGAGGGAGACCAGTGCACGACCATCCTGAACGATGATCGAGACAGCACGACCTCGCTGAGCGGGACCGCGGTCGGCGGGACGGGTGCGCTCATCGGAAGCACTACGACCAACGGTGACGAGGCCTGCGGTGCCGTCGACGCGGAAGGCAACCCGGTCGACTACGACGTCGCCGACTACAGCTACCTGCCGAACCAGGTGACGATCGGCGCCACCAACCTCGAGAACAAGCTGGTCGAGTTCGCAATCAGCAAGCAGTACGACCAGAAGCAGGCCAACAACGGCGTCTCCTTCTACCAGGTCTGCGCCGAGCCGCTGGCGCCCTTCACCGAGTTCTCGACCTTCGTGGACATCTTCGGGAACCGGGTCGTCAACCCCGACGACGTCGAGAACCTCGAGCTGCTGGAGCTCGACGCCGATGACGTCGGAACCACGTTCCAGACCAGCGGGTTCCTCCCCGACTGCGCCTCGGCTGACGACACCCCGTGTGTCGAGTCGCGGGTCAAGCGCAACGGCGGTCCCCTGCTCACCGTGCGCTGGGGTTCGCGCTGGGCGATGCGCTAGCCCGACAGACAGCAGGCATCGGCCGGTCACCCTCGCTGGGTGACCGGCCGCGGTCATGCTCGGGTCGGTAGCTCGAGCTCCGGTACCCACCCGACCTCGAGCCGCTCGAGGATGGAGCGGCTCTCCGCACGCCAACCCTCGATCCGCCCTGCGTCCGGATCGTCGGGCAGGCCCGCGACCAGGCTCGCCAGCCCGTCGAGGGTCAACGCCACCTCGTAGTCCGCCTCGCGTGACCGGCCGGCGGTGAGGCTCTCGTCGAAGGCCTTGCGGGCCTCACCGGTCGCGCCCCGGCTCAACGACGCGAAACCACGTAGACGGTGGAGGAGTGGGCTCTGATTCGAGACCCCACCGAGCGCCTGGTCCTGCTGCAAGGCCTCGTCGACGACGGCCATCGCCCGTTCCGCCTCCCCACGCAGCAGGTGGCACTCCGCGATCACGGCCAGCGTGTCGACGTCGTCGGCCTCGGCACCGACGTCCACGAAGGTCTCGTGCGCCGTAGCGAGCAGATCCAGGGCATCATCCGTCCGCCCCGACCTCGCCGCGACGCGGGCGAGGTCACGCTGGGCGATCGCGATGCGGACCCGGTGGCCCGCTGCCTGCCCCATGCGCAACGCCGAGGTCAACAGCTCGGCGGCCTCGTCGAGGCGGCCCTGATCGCACAGCAGCTTGCCGAGGTTGAAGGTGGCAAACGCCACGCCGTCCTGGTCACCGATCTGACGGCAGACCTCCAGCGATCGCCGGGTCTGCTCACGCGCGGTGGCCCAGTCACCGAGGTAGTAGGCGAGGCCCGCCAGGTTGTTGGTGACGACGGACTGGCCCCGGCGATCCCCGAGCTCCTCGTAGAGCGCCAGGGCCGCCGCCGAGTGCGTCGCCTCCTCGATCCGCCCCAGATCGACGTAGGCGCGGTCGAGGAGCCGGTAGGCATGGGCGAGGACCTCACGGGCGTCGGCCGCCTCCGCCTCGGCGATCGCGCGGTGACACCAGCGCAGCGCCAGCTCGTGACGGCCCTCCTCCTCGCAGAACTGGGCGTACCACACGCTCAGATCCGCACGCTGTGACGCCGCCTCGGGGCCGTCGAGCTCCTCGACGAGCTTGAGCCCCCGGCGGATCCACCGGCGGGCCTGCGAGTACTTGCTGAGCCAGCCGTGGCCCTTGGCCTGCTTGAGGACGAGTCGGCTCTCCGCGACCGGATCCGGCGGCAGGAGCCGCCGCGCGGTGCGGTAGGCCTCGGCGGCCTCGCGGTAGGTGCCCATCAGCTCACGGACGTCACCGAGCGCCTCGTGGGCCTGCGCCAGCTCCACCGGGCTCAGCCCGTCGAGCCCCCGGGCGGCCTCGACGGCGCGTTCCAGGAAGATCGCCGCGTCCGCGTTGGCGTACACGGCACGCGCCGCTTCGGCGGCAGCCAACGAGCTGCGCCAGGCCTGGTCGGAGCGGCCGGCATGGAAGTAGTGGAAGGACAGCAGCGCCGCCTGCTGCTGGTTGGGGTCAGCCGCCGCTGCGATCACCTCGGCGGCCTTGCCGTGGAGGTCGCGCCTGAGCCGGTAGCGAAGGCCCTCGTAGGCCGCATCACGGATGAGCGCGTGCTGGAAGCGCACGATCTCGCCCTCGTCGACCAGGAAGTCCCTGAGTTGGCGCAGATCGCTCGGATCGCCGCTGGTCAGCACCGCGGCGGCCAGGTCCCGGGGGAAGCTGTACCCGAGGACGGAGATCTCTCGCAGCACGCTGCGGCTGGCGGCAGGGAGCCGGTCGATGCGCGCGGTCACCAACGTGCCGATCGAGTCGGGCAGCGAGTCGACGCCGCCAACGTCCCGGGCGGCGCTCACGAGCTCCTGCAGGAACAGCGGGTTGCCGCCGCTGCGCTCCACGAGCTGCGCCATGTCGTGGGCCGCCAGCGGTGCAGCCTCCGTCGCGGCGTCGGCGAGCGCCGCGGTGGCGGCCGGACCGAGCGGGGTCAGGGCCATGGTGACCCGGGGGATCTCCGGTGCCGGGTCGGCATCCTGCTCGCGGCGGGTCAGGCACCAGACCCACGGCCGCTCCGCCAGCCGGGTCGCCACCGCCCGCAGCGCATCGTTGGATGCTTCATCCATCCACTGGGCGTCCTCGATCGTCAGCAACGTCGGACCTTCCCAGGCCCAGCTGAGGAACCGCGTCACGACCTCGTGGAGCCGAGGCCGCAGGAACCGCTCGTCGAGCGCCGCGGTCGCCTCGGTGGCCGGCAGCTGCGTGCCGAACGCGATCGCCAGCAGCGGTGCCCACTCGAGGAGATCGGGAAGCTCGCGGCGCAGCAGCGCCACCAGCTGCTCGGCTGCGTCGGGGACGGTCGCATCGGAAGCGATGCCGGCGACGGTGCGCAGGAGCTTGCGGGTGGTGCCGTACGGCACGGAGGCGCGGTGCAGTTCGCACACGAGCTCGACCACCGGCCGATCGACGGTCCGCTCACGGAACGCGGCCATGAGCCGCGACTTGCCGATGCCTGCGTCACCGATCACATCGACCAGGCAGCCGGTGCCCTCGCGTGCCTGTGCCAACGTCTCGTCGAACGCGGTCAGCTCCTGGTCCCGACCGACGAAGGGCAGACCGCCGACGGCCTTTGGCCGGGTGCCGAGGGCCTCGCCCACCCGTGACGCCAGCACCGGCTCACTCTTGCCCTTGACCGCGAACGGATCCAGCCGGTCGCTCTGGAAGGCGGTCCGTGAGCTGTCCAGCACCTCATCGGTGGCCAGGACGGTGCGGGGCAGAGATCGCCCCATCACCCTTGCTGCGAGGTTCACCGCGTCACCCATGACCGTGTACGCCCGCCGGTAGGACGGACCGATGTCACCGGCGAAGACGTGGCCGGTGTGCACCCCGATCTGGAGCCCGAGACGCGACGGCTGCTCGACGATGTCATGCAGCGCCAGCAGCATGCGCTCCTCGTCGTTGCCACCCGAGGACGGCGCCCCGGTGACGAGGATCACCTTGCCGCCGCCCGCATCGATGTCGGTGCCGAGGAAGGTCACCCCGTGGGTGTCCACCGCGGACTGCACCCCGGACACCATGGCGTCGAGCGCCACCGCAGCCGTCGCCTCACCCTCGTCGGTCAGCAGCGCGTCGATCCCGCGGAACTTCAGGAAGGCGACGGTGACCCGGCGATGCTCGGCATCACGTCCGGTGCTGGTCAGGTGGTGGCGCAGGGCGAGTGGGAGCGCGCGCTCGAGCGCGCCCGGGTCACTCTCCTTGTCGACCGTCGGGGGGCCGGGGTCCGCTCCCGGGGGTGCCGCGGCCAGGAGGGAACCCGGCCCGCACGCCTCCCCGACGACGGCCGGATCGAGCAGCGCCCGCGTCGAGGGGCTGACCACGATCTGTCCGGCGCCCGCGGCACCCTCCATCGTGACGGTCTCGGTAGCGCCCGGTCCGGTCACCACGAGCTCCCGGTGCGAGCCCCCCGCGAGGAACAGGTGGATCTGCCCGCTGTGTACCCCGATCGACATCTGGAGCGCGACCGGCCCGGCCGAGGTCTGGAGCTTGCCGAGATCCCGCAACGCCTGCCGCATCCCGAAGGCCGCCCGACAGCCCCGGTCGGTGTGCTCCTCGCCGGAGAACAGCAGCAGCAGCGCGTCGCCACCGAACTTGAGCAGGCTCCCACCGGCGCGGTAGGCGACCTCCAGCAGGGCGGCGAAACAGGAGCCGATCGTGTCCGTCAGCTCCTCCGCACCGATACGACCGGCCTGGGCGAGCCGCTCCGACAGTGCGGTGAACCCCGACACGTCGACGAACACCAGGGTGGCATCCAGACGCTGCCAGCGCTGCTCCTCGGCGGTCCGCAGCCACTCCACCTGGACCCGCGGGACGTAGGCACCGAGACCGCCCGGTGCCCCGCTCGGCGCTGCGACCGCACCCATCGATCCGCCCCTCGCGCTCCCCCACCCGCTGTCTGGTCCGTGGTGACGCTACTCGCTCAGGCCCACAACGTGCCGGAGATCGAGGTGGCGAGCTCATCGAGGTCACCGGGCGCGTAGGCCCCGGTGGACAGGTACTTCCACCCCCCGTCGGGCGACATCGCCACGATGTCCGCGCCGTCGGGTAGCCGCGCGGCGACGCGCTGCGCGACGACCAGGGAGGCTCCCGTGGACACGCCAGCGAAGATGCCCTCCACCTCAGCGAGCTCCCGGGTGGCCTTGAGCGCCTTGCGGGAGTTCACCTTGATCCGGCTGTCCAGTACCTCGAGGTCCAGCACCTCGGGGACGTAGCCCTCGTCGAGGTTGCGCAGGCCGTAGACCAGGTCGCCGTATTCCGGCTCCGCGGCGTAGACCTTCACGTCGGGGTTCCAGCGCTTGAGCCGCCGCCCGACCCCGGTGACGCTGCCGCCGGTGCCGAGCCCGGCGACGAACGCCGCGACCTCGGGCAGGTCGGCGATGATCTCCGGAGCGGTGGTCTCGTAGTGGGCCAGCGCGTTGGCGGCGTTGCCGTACTGGAAGGGCATGTAGGCATCGGGGTCTGCATCGGCCAGTTCCCGGGCGACCCGGACGGAGCCGTTGGAACCCTCGGTGGCCGGCGAGAACACCAGCTCAGCGCCGAACAGCGTCAGCAGCTGCTTGCGTTCCTGCGAGGTGTTCTCGGGCAGCACACACGTCAGCGGGTGCCCCTTGACCCGGCAGATCGCCGCCAGGCCGATCCCGGTGTTGCCCGAGGTCGGCTCGACGATGCGCTGACCGGCACGGAGCGTGCCGCTGCGCTCGGCCTCCTCGATCAGGTACTTGGCGACCCGGTCCTTGACCGAACCGGTGGGGTTGTGCCCCTCGAGCTTGAGGTGGATCGTGCACCCCGGCGGAGACAGCCGCGGCACGGCGACCAACGGCGTGTGGCCGACGGCCTGGGAGATGTCACCGAAGCGCACGTCTCAGGCCGGCGCGCCGCCGGCGACCGCCGGCATCAGTGCCACCTCGCTGTCGGGAGTGACGGGGGAGTCGAGACCTGAGACGTAGCGGATGTCCTCGTCGTCGACGTAGACGTTGATGTAACCGCGGACCGATCCGTCGTCGAACAACTGGTCCTCGAGACCGGGATGCGCGGCGGCGGCCGCACGCAGCACCTCGCCGACGGTGCCGCCCTCAGCCGTCAGCTTGGCGGCGCCATCGGTGTGCTTGCGCAGGACGGACGGGATACGGACGGTGGCCATGCTGAGACCTCGAGGTGGTGGGGTCGACCGGAGCAGCGGCCGGTACCGGCCGCGACGTCGGGCGCGAGGGTAGCCCGCGGTGCGCGCGCTCAGTCGCCGAGGCGGCGGCGTTGGACGAGCCTGGCGGGGGTCTGCGCCAGCCGTGAGCCGGTCTGCTTGACCCGGGCCTCGGGCAGGTCGCGGTGGTGTCTGAGCGTGCCACGATCGAGCTGCTCGTCGACCACCTCGAGTTCGGCGCTGGTCAGCGGCGGGAACGCCCGCAACGGCCGGGCCTGGCGATCCGGGAAGACGATCCAGTGCACGCCGTCGGCGGTGGTCCACCGGGCGACGAAACCATCGACGTCCCGGGCGGAGCCGTAGGCGAGCAGGTGGGGCCGCAGCTGGCGGTCGAGCTGGCGGGCGGCCTCCAACGCGATCGGGGAGTACCTCAGCGCCCGGCTGGCGAGCAGCGGCCACGCCATCACGCCACCTGTTCGTCGAGCAGGAGCACGGCCCGCTCGGTCACCTGGCCGTCACGGATCCGGAAGGCCCGGATGTCGGGATGGTCGCGGTCCTGCAGGGTCACGATCAGGTAGGTGGCCTCCGGGTAGGCGGCCAACCGGATGTCGGTGGCCGAGGGTTCGGCCTTGGTGTGGGTGTGGGAGTGGTAGATGGCGAGCTCCCAACCCTCGTCCTCGATCTCCCGCATGGCCTTGAGCAGCTGCTTGCCGTCCATGGTGTAGGTGGTGACCGACCGGTCGGCGTTGTCGATCGGGTAGTGCTGCAACATGCCGTCGGGCCGCGACCCCAGCAGCCCGCACACCTCGTAGGGGAAGTCGGACCAGGCGTGCTCGACCAGCAGCTCCCAGGTCCCCCGATCCAGCACGAACGGCCGCTCCTGCTCCGTCACCGGCTCCACACCGACCTCCTCGCCGGTCCCAGACGGTACCGCAGGGCGGGTTCAGGGCTTGCGGGGACCCGGGATGAAGGCGTTGGTGCGGCGGAGGTACTCGTCGTAGCCCTCGCGCTTACTGCCGCCTGTGGCCATGTTCTTCTCGGTGAGCGCCACCCCGGAGACGTTGATGATGAAGAACGTCATGGCGATGGAACCGGCGGCGGCCCACCAGGCGCCGGTGGACAGCGCCAGCAGGAAGAACGACCACCACACGACCGTGTCACCGAAGTAGTTGGGGTGGCGGGTGTAGCGCCAGAAGCCGCGGTCCATCACCGTGCCCCGGTTGCTGGGGTCGGCCAGGAAGCGTGACAGCTGCCAGTCGCCGCCCGCCTCGAAGGCGAAACCCACCAACCACACGGCGATGGCGAGCACGTCGAGCCAGATCAGTCCCTCGGGCGCCCCGTAGAGGGTCGCGGCCAGCAGCGGCAGCGAGATGAACCACGCCAGCACGGCCTGGAGGAGGAACACGGTGACGAGGCTGCGCACGGCGAAGGTGTCGGGGTTGCGCGCACGCATCGCCTGGTAGCGCTTGTCCTCCTCGTCGCCCCAGTTACGCCAGGTGATGTAGCCGGACAGCCTCAGGCCCCAGATGGTCACCAGGGCGAGCGTGAGCCAGGTGCGGGCCGTCGGGGGGTCGGCGAAGTGGGCGTAGGTCCACGCGGCGACCACGAAGGCCAGCCCCCAGACCCGGTCCACCAGGCTCGCGTCTTTGCGGACCAGGCTGATCACCCAGGTCACCACCATCATCACCGAGACCGTGCCCAACCCGGTCAACCACACCTGCCATGTCGCCACGTCACCGCTCCTGGTTGCCTCGACCGATCCGCCCGAC
>Ga0102938_10001493_pt1 | contig 17623 bp, 16 predicted proteins | sample SalPonR2_B_D2_MG_FD_84516 | JGI IMG/M metagenome (GOLD analysis project Ga0102938, IMG submission 84516) | Salt pond soil microbial communities from South San Francisco under conditions of wetland restoration - Salt Pond MetaG R2_B_D2_MG | ecosystem: Environmental > Aquatic > Marine >...
TAAAAAAGGAACCACCGAGTCTAGTTTTACCGCACTTTCTTCTTCATTTGTGAAAGCGCTTACTTTTTTACCGTCGACCAGGTAGTTCCCATTGCTTAATTTAACGTTGACAAGACCTGCGGGGCCGTGACAGACTGCACTGACCACCCCGTTGTTTTCGTAGATCTTGCTCGCAATGGAAGCTATTTGCTCGCTATCAGGTAAGTCCCACATGGTCCCGTGGCCTCCTGCGTAATGAATAGCGACATATTCACCGGGATTTACCTGTGAAGGTTTCATGGTGTTCTGAACCTTGTTTCGGTAGTATTCGTTGTCCCAGAACTTTTTGTTCACCGGGTCAGACATGTCAAAATCATCTACAGGCGCCTTGCCTCCTTTCGGGCTGACAAAATCAATCTCGTAACCGGCGGAATGCAAAACATTCCATGGGTGTGTTACTTCGCTGAGATAAAATCCCGTGCTTTTTCCGGTATTCCCCAGTTGATCATGACTTGTGACCACAAAAAGGATTTTCTTCTTTGCTACTTCTGTTGTTTTTTGAGCAACAGTGCTATTGAAAAAAGAGGGCAAAATGAATATGGCAAATATCAAAATGGCTGTTATACTGCGTAGGGCTGATTTTTTCATAATATAGTTGTTTTGCTTTCTTTAACACTTTCAAATAGAAAAATGTTTGAAAGACAGTTTCCTCATCTGGGTAATATTTTAGCCGGTTTAAGTCTGAAATTGAATTTTATAGCTTATCACAGGAACCATTATGCCCCTATATTCAGTATTCATCTCTTCATCCACATATTGAAGCGCAGCGACAAGTTCACTGAAACCTGCTTCAATAGCAATGGTTGCAATGGATTTTTCTCCGGGCTTGAGCCCCCTTTTTCCATTTTCCAACGGCATACCCTTGTTGGAATTAATAGCATTAACATCCGACACTTCGGCAACTTTAGGTTCGACTGTGAAATCAGAAGGATCTTCTTCACAGGATACTGAAAAAATTGCCACAGCCAATAAAATAACCAGATAGGTTATTCCACGGCCCACAAAATTCAACGCTTTTGTTTCCATGACATAAAATTGTCTATAAAATTTTGTTAATTAATACTTAAAGGAAACAAAACGGAGTATAAAAAGTTCTGCTTAAGATGAAAAAAATAAAAATTATTTGGGAATCTTATTATCGAATATTTTTTAGCAGGAGACTTTCTTCGTTTCTATAGGAGGAGGCTTTGCTAAAACCCAGCTACAAAAAAGCTGTTTGAACTATACCTCAATAGGCAATATTGAAAACTATCTGCTTGTTGGTTTCTTTTTTATTTCAGTAAGGTAATAGATAACTCCTGTAAGAGGCGTAATGAATAAGAAACCTGCGAGCCAAACACCTTTCTCAAGGATTGATTTGGAATCATCCAGATAAGTATCCATTACCCCGATTACAACATAGACAATACTTATTAAATAAGCTGCAATCACAAATACATTAGCCCCTGCCCAATGCCTTAATTTGAAAACAAAACCAATTAACAAAACTGCTAATGATAAAAACAGTGCTATGCGATATATTTTGTATTTATTCATATTTTTTGTTTTGTCTAATTCAACCAATAAAAAGGCTCGATAAATAAGTTTTTTCTTTTGTTTGTTTTTTTAATCTTTCTACATAAATTTTGTAGACATTTTTTAGGACGGGTCAAAATGTGCCCCCAACGGAAAGCTGTATGCACCGTGCGGGATTAACAGAGACGCGTTCCAGTCGCCCGATACTAAACCTGGCTTGAGCCACAAAATTCAGATATCAGGGCAAAACGCCCGCATGGTGTATGACAGCATGTTAGGCATTGATGTTTATTTTAAATCTAGTTCATAATACTTTTGATTACTATCTTTTCCAAAAACATTCATATTAATATCAAGTAATAAATTATGATATTTATGATATTTTTCCTCTTTTTTTAATCTATTAGTTACTTGTACCAATCTGCTTAGTATTGTCCTTGTTTGATAATCAAGATTCCTATATCTATTGTATAATCTATATTCGTAAAGAGAGAAATCATCAAAAGAATTAATCTTTTTTGCTAAAAGCTCTCTTGCTTTAAATTGAATAATCATTTCTCTCAGTATTTCAAAAAGAACTTTTACTTCAGGAGTATCAGGATTGTTATACATTTTTATTTGATAATATATCTCTTCAGGTAGTGCATAAGACCAGTTTTTAAGATGGTTGAAGCGAAAAACAATGTAGTTTTGATTTCTCAAATTATGAATCAAAATTTTCTCGATGATTAATGTATCAATTGGAATTTTTCTATTTCCTTCAAAAACTTTTTGAATTTGATAGGTTTGCATTAAAGCCTTTCTAGATTCAAAGTGCTTCAGTGTTTCCAATGCCTTTTGGTCAAAATCTACTCCTAACTCTTTCGCATTGTCTAATTCTCTATCAATGTAAGAAAATTCATTTTCATAATGGTTCTTATAAGCATTGTCCACAATATTATGGTCAATAACCTTTACATTACTAAAAATAAAAACTAATCCAACAATAAACAAAAATGAAAAGAATATCCATTTACCAATATAAAATTCAAGTCTGAAAATATGCCAATAAAATAAAAAAACAACAATTGAAATCAGGGGAAATAAAATTTCAATAGCTCTTGAGACATTAATCTCAGAATAAGTTATAGGAGCTGACCAATAAAAAATTATAGGAAGTAAAGTCCCTATCCGAGTTACTATTGCAATCAAAGCCCAAAGATAAAATAAAGCATAAACTTGGCCCATTCTTAAAATTAACTTAGACTTTAATCTTTTTGACAGCATTTTTTGAGAGCCAAACCAAATCCATATCGTAATACCAAAACCACTTAAAACAGCAATTGAGGAAAAGAAATAATTATTCAGTATATTATCATAATGAGGTAGTTTCATTAAATCCCCTCTAAGAAATGACAAAGACCTTACAATTTCTCGATAATATGTAAAAAGCAACCATAGTGATATCGCAAAAAGAAGACCTGAAAATATAGCAATCCAGAATCGTTTTTTCCCAATATCACTAATCTTTAACTTATCTTTTAAAAAATTCTTATTTATCATGCTTTACCCACTAAAACATTAATGCCTAACATAAGCACAAACACAATTGTGTTTATCCTTGTTTTATAGCTAAGTTACTAATTTTCATCCGAAATACCGAGAGGGGTCGTAGTAAAAGTGGGAGAAATTTTTAACTATTCGAAAATAAAAAAGCCCGGTTGGTGGCCGGGCTTTGTGGGGTTGTTGGGTTATGAATCAGTCTTTTTCTTCCGTAAAGGAAGCTTTGAGGTATTCTTTGTTGAGCCGTGCAATGTGTTCCAGCGATATTCCTTTGGGGCATTCTGCTTCGCAGGCGCCTGTGTTGGTGCAGCTACCAAAGCCCAGCTCGTCCATCTTGGCCACCATGTTTAGCGCTCTGCGCTTGGCTTCTGGTTTGCCCTGCGGTAGCAGTGCAAGCTGCGATACTTTGGCTGCCACGAACAGCATGGCCGAGGAATTCTTACAGGCTGCCACACAAGCGCCACAACCTATGCAAACGCCGGCATCAAAGGCTTTGTCTGATTTGTTTTTTTTCACTGGTATGGTGTTGGGGTCGGGGGCAGCGCCTGTTTCTACGGAGACGAAACCTCCGGCTTCCATAATTTTTTCAAAGGCTTTACGGTCAACAATCAGGTCTTTGATTACCGGGAAGGGTTTCCCGCGCCAGGGTTCTATCGTGATGGTCTGCCCGTCTTTAAAAGCCCGCATGTGCAGCTGGCAGGTGGCAATCTCTTCTCCGGGGCCGTGCGGACGGCCGTTAATGAACAGGCCACACGAACCGCAAATTCCTTCTCGGCAATCGTGCTCATAAGCAACAGGGTCTTTGCCTTCTTTTATCAACTTGGTGTTAAGAGCATCGAGCATCTCCAGGAAGGACATTTCCGTATTGATGCCGTCGAGCTCATATTTTTCAAATTTGCCTTTGGCTTTGGCATTGGGTTGTCGCCATATTTTTAGTTTGACTTTCATATCGTGGTAATTTTATTGGTAACACATTAAATTATTTGTAGCTTCTTTCTTTCACTTCAACAAACTCGAAGCTTAGTTTTTCCTGGTGCAGCACCGGCTCCTGGTCTTCTCCCTTGTATTCCCAGGCTGAAACATACATGTAATCCTTATCGTTTCGTTTGGCCTCACCGCCTTCAGTTTGGTACTCTTCGCGGTAGTGTGCTCCGCAGGACTCTTTGCGGTTGAGGGCATCCCGTATCATGAGTTGGCTTAGGTCGAAGAAATCGGCAACGCGAACAGCCTTTTCGAGCTCCTGGTTGAGTTCATTCATGGTGCCGGGCACCTTTACATTTTTCCAGAACTCTTCTTTCAGCTCTTTCACTTCTTTGGCTGCCTGTTTGAGTCCTTCTTCGCTTCGTGCCATTCCGCAGTGGTCCCACATAATTTTACCCAGTCGCTTGTGGTAAGAAGCGGCTGTTTCGTTTCCGTCCACGTTCAGCAGTTTCTCCAGTTTCTCTTTGGCTTCTTTTTCTGCCTGCTCAAATTCTTCTGCATCAGTAGGAGGTTTTGGCTTTTTAATTTCATCGGCCAGGTAATCGCCAATGGTATTTGGCAGGATAAAATATCCATCGCCTGCTCCCTGCATGAGTGAGCTGGCTCCCAGTCTGTTTGCCCCGTGGTCGGAGAAGTTTGCTTCGCCAATGGCGAACAACCCTGGGATGGTTGTCATGAGCTTGTAGTCTACCCACAATCCGCCCATGGTGTAGTGGCCGGCCGGGTATATGCGCATGGGTGTTTCGAAAGGTGATTCACCTGTAATTTTTTCGTAGAGGTCGAAGAGGTTGCCATACTTGTCGCCAATTGTTTTTGCGCCCTGTGCTTCGATGGCATGTTTGAAATCGAGATACACAGCCTGTCCTGTTTCTCCCACGCCATAGCCGGCATCGCATCTCTCTTTGGCTGCTCTTGAGGCCACGTCACGCGGCACGAGGTTTCCAAAAGCGGGATACCTTCTTTCCAGGTAGTAGTCTCTGTCTTCCTCGGGTATATCTTTCGGGGCTCGTTTCTCGTCTTTGTTCTTGGGCACCCATATTCGTCCGTCGTTTCTGAGCGATTCGGACATAAGTGTTAACTTTGACTGAAAATCGCTAAGTTGCGGGATGCAGGTAGGGTGAATCTGTACGAAGCTAGGGTTCGCGAAGAAAGCGCCTTTTCGGTGGGCTGCCCAGGCGGCTGATCCGTTGGATCCTACTGCCAGGGTGGACAGGTAATAGATGGTTCCGTACCCGCCAGTTGCCAATACCACGGCATGGGCCGAGTGTCTTTCCAGCTCACCGGTCACCAGGTTGCGAGTGATGATTCCCTGGGCTTTGCCATCTTTCACAACAACCTCAAGCATCTGCCGGCGGGTATACATTTTAACTTTTCCTTTACCGATCATTCTTTTCAGCGCAGAGTATGATCCAAGCAACACCTGTTGTCCTGTTTGTCCCTGTGCATAGAAAGTACGTGAAACCTGCACACCGCCAAATGAACGCGTAGTCAGGCTTCCTCCATATTCACGGGCAAACGGGACACCCTGTGCTGTAAGCTGGTCAATAATGGCATTACTTACTTCGGCTGCCCGGTAAACATTGGCTTCGCGGGCTCTGTAGTCGCCCCCCTTGATCATATCGTAAAAGAGACGATAAACGCTATCGCCATCGTTGCGGTAATTTTTCGTGGCATTAATTCCGCCCTGGGCAGCAACGGAGTGGGCTCTCCTGGAACTGTCCTGGAAACAGAATGCTTTTACGTTATAGCCTAGCTCAGCCAGCGAGGCTGCGGCAGGCGCCCCGGCAATACCGGTTCCTACCACAATAATATCTAATTTCTTTTTATTGGCCGGACTAACCAACTTCATCTTGTTTCTGAAATTCGTCCATTTTTCAGCCAGTGGTCCTTCTGGTATTTTTGAATCTAATTTTGTCATAATATTTGGAATTTCTTATTTAAAAACAGATTAACTATGAGTGATTAAAAAGTAAAGTGGAATGGTTGCAAAACCTGCAGCAATTATCACGGCAAAGATGTAGCTGATCCACTTAAAACGTTTCATCCACGTATCATTGTTCCAGCCAAGGGTATGGAAAGCAGACCAGAAACCATGGGAGAGATGTAGCCCCAGGAATACAGCACCCAGGACGTAGATAAGGTCCAGCCACCAGAGTTCTATAAATTTTGTTGAAACCAGGCTGAACATGTCATCCATTTCTGTTCCTTGCACATGAGCAACATCTCCAAACCGGGCTTTCCAGTAAAAGTCTGTTAGGTGAATAACTAAGAAAATCAGTACAAGTCCGCCTAAAATGAACATATTCCTCGAAGGCCAGGTACTGCTTTTCCATCGATTTAGTATTTTAAAATGAACAGGGCGTCTTGTCTGATTTTGCAGGGTGATATACCCCGAATAAATGATGTGAATTACAAAACCTAACGCCAGAATAGGTTCAACAATTCTGATAACCGGATTGGTTACCATAAAATGAGCTGCCTCATTAAATGCTTCAGAGCCAACCAGGAGTAAAGAGTTAACAGATAAATGAACGATTAAAAAAAGCATGAGAAAAATTCCGGTCACACTCATGATGAATTTTTTCCCAACGGAAGAGGTAAAAAAATTGCCCATAGATAATGTTTTTTATGTATTAATTTTTATAAAATTGCAAGATGACAAAGAATAAGCATATATACAAATATATTTTTCTCAATATGTAATTGAAATGTTTAGCAACACTATTTTTGCAATTTATATTTAATCTAAGTTATGCAAGATAAAGCCTTAAATCAGTTGTTCATAAAGAACAGAAAAAAGCTGAGGGAAAAAATTGAACCCGGTACAATCGTTTTGATGTTTTCTAATGACCCAATGCGGAGGAATGGAGACCAGTTTTTTCGCTTCAGGCAGGATTCAAACATGTTTTACATGACGGGCATTGACCAGCCACATACAATTTTGTTACTGTCGGGGGAAAATGAAAAGAACGATATTCTTTTTCTTGAAGAGACTACGGAAATTTCTCGGGTATGGGAAGGGGAGAAGCTGACCCCGGAAGAAGGCTCTGAATTGTCAGGGATTGAGAATGTGAAGAGTGTTCAGTCTTTTGAGAAAATTCTGGCCTCACAGTTAAAGACTGTAAAAACCGTTTATTTTGACCTACCCGAAGAATTATCTCAAAAGGAATCCTTTTCTCAGACAATGCGATATTTTAAAAGTTTTAGACAAAAATTTCCTTTTCATTCGGTAAAATCTGTTCGTTCATATCTTACGAATTTGCGAATGATAAAAGAACCGGAGGAGATAGAACTGATCAGGCGAGCAATAAAGATTACAGAGAAGGCATTTAGAAGGGCTGCGGCTGCTGTAGCTCCGGGGACTAATGAAAAAGAAATTGAAGCCTTGTTGAGTTATGAATTTACTATTAACCATACCAATGGTCACGCTTTCGATCCTGTTGTGGCTTCCGGGAGCAATGCCTGTGTACTTCATTATGTAAAAAACAACATGGAAATGAAAGACGGAACAATGCTGCTTATGGATTTCGGGGCTGAGTATAAAAATTATGCTGCCGATATTTCCAGAACTTTGCCGGTAAGTGGGACTTTTTCATCAAGACAGAAGGACGTTTACCTGGCTGTACTCGAAGTTATGGAAAAAGCAATCCGGAACATCGTTCCAGGGAAAACGGTGGCTGAAATAAACCGGCAGGTTTCCGAATGGCTGATAGAAAAACATATTGAGCTGGGAATATATAAAAGGTCGGACCTGGAAGCCCAGGGGAAAGCATTATGGAAAAAGTATTTTCCACATGGTGTTTCCCATTTTATGGGTCTGGATGTGCACGACTGTGGAAGCATAGTTCGTGAGCTTGAACCGGGAATGGTACTCACCTGTGAGCCAGGGATTTATATTGCAGAAGAAGGAATAGGAGTACGAATTGAAGACGATATCCTGGTTGGGAAGAATGCGCCGGAGAATCTTTCCTCAGGCATTCCAAAATCAGCAGAAGAGATTGAAGACTTAATGCATTGATCCATGCTATCGAAAACAGAATGTATCATATTACATAAATTTAAGTATTCGGAAAGTAGCCTGATTGTGCATGGTTATACACGGGAGCATGGCCGGATCTCTTTTATTCTGCAGGGAATCAGGAAGAAAAATTCACAAACCAGGGCAAACCTTTTTCAGCCTCTTTTTCTTCTCGATTTGGATATTTATATCAAAAGCAAACGGCAACTTCAAAGAATCAAAGAAGCGAAGAACAGCTACCCTTTTCAATCTGTTCCTTATGATTATATAAAAAGATCGGTAGCCCTTTTCCTTGCAGAATTTCTCTATAAAACACTTAAAGAAGAAGAACCCAACCCCGAACTTTTTGATTTTATCTCATCTCATGTGAAGTTGCTTGATCTGAAGGAAAGGGAAATAACTAATTTTCATATTTATTTTTTATTGCAATTAAGCAAATACCTGGGCTTTTTCCCGGATGAAAACATACATAATCGGCCCTTTTTTGACCTGGAGAAGGGAATTTTTACTTCTGAAAAACCTGCACATAAGTATTTTTTAAGAACACCTTACACTGATTTTTGGGGAACTTTCCTGCAATACTCCTCGAATCAGCATGAAAACGTGAGACTCAGCCGATCTGAGAGACAAACAATTCTTGAAAGCATTATTAAGTTTTATCAGTTGCATTTTCATGCTCCCCTGGAAATAAATTCCTACGAAATTTTAAAAGAAACATTGGGAGATTGATGACTGAAAAAACAAATTCTTTATCCATTTCATGTAACCCATTATAATTTATTGTTAAATGGCTAAATTGTTAAATTGTTTAAGTCAGGCTTTAGCTTTAACAGCTCATTCCGGAGAATTCTTCTGCGAAGAGAAAAAGCACCCATCAATTTTTCCAGCGGGGAATCATGGTTGTAGATTTATATCAAGTAAAGAAACACATCTAATATTCAGCATTCATCATTCAGCCTCTGTTAACATGCTAATTGGTTTATAGCTAACTCCTTGCTTATAAATTTGGCGAATGGTTCAAAATTGTTGATGAATTTTATCAACAATGGGCGTTTAATGGTTCCTCAGGAAAAAAATATTTTTACCTTTACAGACCTTTTTCAAAAAAAGAGATAATGTGATGTTTAATAACAAGCTGAAAGATACAACGAAAGATCTTTTTTCGGTCATTAGTGATAAGGCGAAAGAATTTAACGCGCTTAACCTGGTACAACCACAGAGCAGTGAATGTCCGGATGAACTGGCAGATAAGGCAGCTAAATATATTTCAAAAGCACACAATCATTATGCTCCACCCTATGGAGTATATGAACTTCGCCGTGAAATTGCAGGCAGAATAACCAAAGATTACAATTTATCGGTAGATCCGATTAATGAAGTTACGATAACTGCAGGAGCAAACCAGGCTGTTTATACCGCTATAAGCGCATTGATTTCAGAGGAAGATGAGGTGATTGTTTTTGAACCAGCCTATAAAAGCTATGTGCCTTCCATTCAGAACCTGGGAGGACGTCCAATTTATATACCTTTAAAACTTCCGGATTATCATATCGACTGGAGTGAAGTTCAAAAGGTCATTAGTGCCAGGACAAAGATGATAATCATTAACAGTCCGCATAATCCTACCGGCACAATTTTGTCTGAAGAAGACCTGATGCAGCTAAAGAAAATTGTTAATGGTACCAAAATCACCATCTTGAGTGATGAGGTCTTTGAGCATTTTATTTTTGGAAACAATGAGCATCATAGTGTCCTACAGATTCCAGAACTCTACAAAAGAAGCATTGTAGTTTCTTCTTTTGGAAAGTTATTCAATATCCCCGGCTGGAAAATCGGGTATTGTATAGCACCAGAGAAGATTTCCAAAGAAATACAGAAAAACCACACTTTCCAGATCAATTCTGTCAATACACCTTTGCAATATGCATTGGCCGAATTTATGAAGTCCGGAATTGATACCGAGGCAATTAAAAATAAGTACGAGGGAAAAAGAGATCTTGTTCAGAAAGCTTTTGCAAATTCTCATTTTGAATTGATTGAAACCAAAGGTACTTATTTTCAGTTGGTAAAATATAATAAAATTAGTGATCAGAAGGACACTGACTTTATTACCTGGCTAATTCGTGAACATAAAGTGGCTCTTTTTCCACTATCTTTTTATTATCATGATTTTGTAGATAATAAAGTAGTTGGTTTTAATTTTGCTCATTCTGAAGAAGCGCTTAGAGAAGGTATTGATAAATTAACTGCTCTCTGATTGAAAAAGAAAATTAACTTTTTCAAATAAAACGACCTTTTTATCGTCTTAATAATAAACAGGTATTCAGTTTCGTATACCAAATCAACACCATGCAAAAAAAAATCTATATATTTGAAGTTGAAGTAAAAGACGGATTATCCTTATGCAACTTATAAATTCATTGGTAAACTGGGTGAATGTGAAAAGAATGTATCAGATTGATCTCTTTAAGCAATACCCGTGTGACATCCAGCAGGAACAGCTTTTCAAGCTTTTAAACAAAGCAAAAGAAACAGAATGGGGTAAAAAGTACCATTATTCTTCAATTAAATCAATTAAAGAATACCAGAATAGGGTTCCTGTACAGACTTATGAAGATATAAAACCTTATGTCGACCGTTTATTGGAAGGTGAGAAGAATGTCCTTTATCCGGGAGCAATCAGATGGTTTGCAAAATCTTCAGGAACCACAAGTGACAAAAGTAAATTTATTCCTGTAAGTAAAGAGGCCCTGGAGGAATGCCATTTCCGCGGAGGCAAAGATGTTATGGCAATTTATACTGCTAATTACCCGGAAACAGGCATCTTTTCAGGGAAGGGGCTGACTCTTGGGGGTAGTCAGCAGATTAATAAAATCAATAATAAATCTTTTTATGGTGATTTATCAGCCATATTGATTGATAACCTCCCGTTTTGGGCCAATTTTATTAAATCACCCAGCCAGGACATTGCCCTGATGCACGAATGGGAAGAGAAGCTTGAGAAAATAACAAATGCAACTATTAAAGAGAACATTACAAATATCAACGGAGTTCCTTCCTGGATGATGGTGCTCCTGAAATATATTTTAAAAAAGACCGGAAAAGATAATATCCTTGAAATTTGGCCGAACCTTGAATTGTTTAATCACGGGGGTGTTAGTTTTGAACCTTACAGAGAACAATTTAAGAAGCTTATTCCTAAAGAGAATATGAATTATATGGAGACATACAATGCTTCCGAAGGTTTTTTTGCTATTCAGGATATTCCACAAACTTCAGAGTTATTGCTTATGCTGGATTATGGCATCTTCTATGAATTTATTCCAATGGACGAGTTGGATAAAGAGCATCCTCGTGCCCTGAGCATTGGAGAAGTTGAGAAAAATAAGAATTATGCCATGGTGATTTCTACTACAGGCGGACTCTGGCGTTATAAAATCGGAGATACCGTAAAATTTACAAGCTTATATCCTCACAGAATTAAGATTTCGGGAAGAACCAAACATTTTATCAATGCCTTTGGGGAAGAAGTGATTATTGATAATGCAGAGAAAGCACTTAAAGCTGCCTGCGATAAGACTGGTGCGCTCATCAAGGAGTTTACAGCAGCACCGGTTTATATGGATACTGAATCAAAAGGAAAACATGAATGGTTGATTGAATTTGAGAGAGAACCGAATGATATGGAGTATTTTACAACAATGCTCGATAACGCTTTAAAATCAGCCAATTCTGATTATGAAGCCAAAAGATATAAAGATATTACACTTACTCTTCCCCTTGTACACAAAGGAAAGCCGGGCCTGTTTTACCTTTGGATGAAGAAACGCGGAAAGCTGGGGGGGCAGAATAAAGTTCCGAGATTGTCAAACAACAGGAAATATATTGATGATTTACTTGAATTAAACAACCAGATCTGATGATCATAAGAACAGTCATATTTCTTCTTTTCTGTTCTATCTCTCTTGGGGCACAGGAAAATAGCGGTTATCAACTGAAAAAAAAAATACCCGTAGATAACCGGGTATTTAAAATTGATGTCTTTGGAAATATTTATTATACCAAAGAGGACCATACTCTTGTGAAATATGATCTTTCTTCAGAAGAAAAAATCGAATATACAAACAATTTCCTGGGTTCGGTTACAAGCTATGATGTAAGCAACCCCCTTAAAATCCTGTTGTTTTATGGCGATTATAATCAAATTGTGTTTTTGAATAATCAGTTGTCTGAAATTCGTTCCCCAGTAAACCTGGATGAACTGGGAGTTTCTTACACAACAGGAGTTTGTGTGTCTCACCAGGGTGGTTTTTGGATTGTTAATACCGCTAAAGGTAAAATTGAAAGGTATGATGAGGATCTTTTAAAACAACAGGAAACAGGATTTTATAATTTCCTTGCAAAAGAAGAAGATTTGTTTTTAAAAGAAAAGAATAAAATGCTCTATTGCTATACAAACGGGCATCTCTATTCGTTCGACCTCTTTGGAAATCTTTATAAGAAACATCCTTTAAAAAATGTTAATAACATTCAGATAATCAATAAAAATATTTATTACTTTTACGAACACAGCTTATACAGATACAACACCGAGAGTTACCGGAGAGAAAAGGTAGGTTTGCCTCGTAAAAATGAATGGAGTTTTGGCCGGGTATCTGAAGATAGGAATTATTATTTGCTGAAAAAGACGACAAAAGAGATTTTCATCTTCCATAAAAAAGAATAATTTGTGAAACGCAGCAGAAAAAAAAAGGACAAGAGCTTAAAAAGAGTACACAGACAATCTATTTTGTTAAATAAGAAGGAGTTAAATGCGATTAATAATTATTGCAGACGTTACAGGATTAAAAACCGGTCGAAACTTTTAAGGGAAATGATTATCAGTTCAATACTAGAAAAGTTTGATGAGGATCATCCTTCCCTTTTTGAAGATCAGCCTAATCTATTTGCCCCGACAAACAATAAACGCTAAAAAACAATATTATGCACGTAGCTATAGCAGGAAATATAGGATCAGGAAAGACAACCCTTGCAAGGTTGCTGGCCAAACATTACGGGTGGGAAGCTTACTATGAAAATGTTGATGAAAACCCATATCTTAATGATTTTTATGAAGACATGCAGCGCTGGTCTTTTAACCTCCAGATTTATTTCTTAAATAGCCGTTTCAACCAGATTGTTAAAATTAAAAAGTCAGAGAAAACTATTATTCAGGACAGAACCATATACGAAGATGCCTATATTTTTGCACCCAATTTGCATTCAATGGGTTTGATGTCTACACGTGATTTTGAAAATTATTTTACCCTTTTCAACCTGATGACCTCTTTGGTTGATCCTCCTGACCTGTTGCTTTATCTGAAAGCAAGCGTTCCTACACTGGTTAATCAGATCCAGAAAAGAGGAAGAGATTATGAAAATAATATTCGTCTTGATTACCTCAAAAAGCTCAATGAACGTTATCAGTCGTGGATTGATGCATACAACTTGGGACGTATGCTTGTGATTGATGTGGACAATACCAATTTTATTGAGAAGAAAGAAGACCTGAGAAAGGTTGTTGATAAAATAGACGCTGAAATTCACGGACTCTTTTAAAGCTTGTTTCCCGGAAAATTATTTTTCTTTACAACCTTTTGTGGTGTTTCTTCGTCTACTGAATAAAGAAAGTGGATATAAAGCATCTAATCATGAAAGCCCTGAGAGTTGTTAAAGGTATTAGTATTGTCTTGCTGGCTGTATTTATTATGAATTCATGCGACAGGGATGAATTAGCAGAACCTGTTCCTGTTTATTTAGAAATTAATATGGCGAGTTACCAAGCTGATGCAAAACAATCACCCGGCAAAAAATTTACTGTTGACAAAGGAAAAATCCGGTTCAGTGGGTTAGAATTTGATGGGAAAAAAGAAAACAGCGATGATTATTATTTTTCTAAATCATTTTCACCCTTGTTGGTGGGAGACCTGGGAAACAATACTTTAAACAGAAATGTATCTTTTGATATTCCACAGGGAACTTACAATCCAATTAATTTATCTCTTTTTCTGAGTAATTCGGATACTATCCCCGCTTTTTGTCTGCAGGGGACTTATCAATCTAATCAACACGGAGAAGTAGAGGTGCATTTTAGATTTTTCAGACAGGAGGAGATGTTTTTATTCAAAGCAGAAAACAAAGCAGGGAACAAAAAGATCGTTTTACAAAAAGGAAATAACGAGAAGATGCAGGTAGACTTGAGGCTTCAGTCTCTTTTCAGCCTCTTCAACCCTAACCAGTTGGAATCAGCAGAGTATATTATTGAAGGAGGAAAAACAAAGATAATAATATCGGAAAATCATAATCAGAATATTTATTATAGTCTTGTAAATAGGATTGAAAGGACAATTCACGTGGTTGTTAAGTAAAATAAATGAGGTCAGGGGAATTATACAGCGACCTGGAATTGGTAAAAGGCTGTAAGAGGAACAGGCGTAAGTTCCAGGAGATTTTATATAACAAGTATGCCAAAAAAATGTATGGCATATGTATGAGCTATGCCAAAGATAGAGCAGAGGCACAGGATATCCTGCAGGATGGATTTGTAAAAGTCTTTAAAAAGATACACACTTTTAAAGAGGAGGGATCCCTGGAAGGATGGATAAGGAAGATCATAGTGAATACTTCACTTGATTATATGAGAAGCAAGACTAAAAGATACGAATTTATAGATGAAAACAAAGAAGTAGAAGAACAAGAGGAAATAGACAGCACGCTTCTGGATAAAGTTAATACAGATGCATTGCTTGACAGAGTTGCCCGGTTACCTGATGGAGCACGAATGGTGTTTAACCTATACGCAGTGGAAGGCTATAGTCATAAAGAGATTGCGGAGAAGTTAAACATCACAGCAGGTACCTCAAAATCGCAATATAAAAGAGCAAGGAATTTACTGCAGAACTGGATTAATGATATTATTTAAAGATGGCTGATAACAATAAATTTTCTAAATGGTATAAAGAGCGGATTGAAAGCAATCCTGAATTTCCTCCCGGACATGTTTGGGAGGATATAAAGGATGATCTGGACATTGCTGATACCTGGCAGAGAATTGATCAGAAATTCACCAGGGAGAAAAGAATAAGAACTTATATTTTCTCAGGAATTGCTGCTGCAGCTGTCTTTGGATTTTTACTCCTTGTTGATATTCCTCCTGTTATGAATCCAGCCCTGCCGGATTATTCTGATGAGATATTGATTACAGAAAAACAATCTTCTGAATTATCTCCTGTTGTGTTCGACCAGGAAGAAGAAGTAGCATTTCCGGATAAAAATATTGTACATGGTAATGATGTGATGGCTCAACGAATACGTAATAAGGAGATGATAGAATCAAGCCCTGTAAACAGGCCATTAGAAAAGCTGAATACTGCTGATCTGAAAAGAATTAATTCAAAAATAAGGTTACTGAATGAAGGGAATGAATCTTCTTCTATGCCATTGTTTGCAATGACAGAAAAAACAATTGCTGAAACTGAAAAAGAAATATCAGAACCGGTGAACAGTAAAAACACTTATTACTTTGGCTTATCCGGACAGATGAATAATTCTTTAATGTTAAGCAATAAAACAATTTATAGCATTAATGAATCTCCTTATAGCCAGGTAAGACCGCAGCAATCAGGCAGAATTGGCCTGGTAGCAGGGCTTAAATTATCAGAAAGATTTGGGGCACAAGCTGAATTTTATATAAACAACCTTAAAGGACAGACTTTTAGAGAATACAGAGACGGAGAATTAATTGATAATCAAATCCAATTGGGTTATTCTTCCCTTCAGCTTATCTCAGATTATAAATTTATTAAATCCAGTCAGAAATTGCCCTTTTCACATCATATTTTGCTTGGGGTTTATGGCAGCTATCTGAAAAATGCTTCACAATCTTATCTCATGCAGGAAGAGGATCCACTTTCAGAATATAAAAAATTTGATGCCGGTTTTATTATAGGATATAGCCTTCAAACCAGTATTATGCAGAATGTCAATATCTCAGCAGACCTAAGGTTAGACCCGGGAATTATTAATATTTATGAAGGCAGCAGCTATTTACCAAAAGAGTTCAATCGAACTTATAACTCCTCTTTTCTTGTTGGACTCTCCTTTACTTATAATTTTCAGCGATAATTTTTTTAGGAGTTTTCCCACCCTTTGGTAAAAAATTACGTCTTAGAAACAGAACTCAAAAAATAACTCTAAAAACTATTATTATGAAACGGATAGCTATTATTTTATCATTAATAATCGGATTGTTTGTCATTTTTCAGGGATGTGAAAAAGACAACGACGATGAGAATTACACTGGGACTTTATCTCTTTCTTTAACTGATGCTCCTGTTGATCTGGAAACAATTGACAGCATCAATCTTGAGATTACAGGGATTGAATACAACAAAGCAGGAGGATCCTGGACTATGGTTGAGGGCTACGGAGAACCCAAAACCTATAATATTTTAAACTTAACGGACGGAACTTCAGAATTGATAGGAGAATTTCCGGTGGAAGCAGGGAGATACACTCAATTAAGATTTTTACTGAATGCGCCGGACTATAGCGAATCTCCAAACCAAAGCAATCCGGGTTGCTATGTTGTATTTAAAGATGGTACAGTTGAACCGCTTTTTGTAGCCAGTGGCGGAGAAACAGGGTATAAAGCTGTTGGTGAATTTGTAGTTCCAATAAATGGTTCTGTATCCGTAACCGCAGATTTTGATGCAAGAAAATCAATTCTGAAAGAAGCAGGTGCTTCAGGTATGTTTGTACTTAAACCCACTATACGTCTAATTGTGGATAATGAAGCAGGCGCTATTGCAGGAAACCTTTTAAATACTGCTACAGATACAAGCTACATAGTGTATGCCTATGCTGATGGAACTTACGAGGCTAGTGAAAGCGATGATCCTGCTACCGGTGAGCCAAGGTTTCCCAATGCTGTAACAAGTGATAAACCGGATGAGGCTAATCATTACAGACTGTCATATCTGGCTCCGGCAACTTATGATATTGTGGTTGCATCTTTTATTGATACTTCCTTCCAGGATGTTGTTGGTATTGTAGAAGATGTTTCTGTAACCAGTGAAAATGTCATCAATAAAGATATTGATATCTCAAACCTTTAATTCCCGATTGTCCTCAATTAAAAACCGCGCTCCTTCCCCAGGGGGCCGGTTTTTTTTTGGAAAATAGTTTTGCTACCTGTCTGGCAATAAATTATTTCCGAAAATATGCGAATAAAATAATAATTTTTTTTTACCAAGTATTGGAAAATTAAATAAAACCTTTTACTTTTGCCACGCAATAATGAAAAACGTTCTTTATTAAATATTCCTCTGTAGCTCAGTTGGTTAGAGCACCTGACTGTTAATCAGGGAGTCGTTGGTTCGAGTCCAACCAGGGGAGCAATCAAAATAGCCGGTTTTTAGCCGGCTTTTTTGTTTTGTAGATAGTTTTACACTCTGTGAACTTTGAATCATAGGAAGCGTGTTGTCTATA
>Ga0102938_10001496_pt1 | contig 17599 bp, 16 predicted proteins | sample SalPonR2_B_D2_MG_FD_84516 | JGI IMG/M metagenome (GOLD analysis project Ga0102938, IMG submission 84516) | Salt pond soil microbial communities from South San Francisco under conditions of wetland restoration - Salt Pond MetaG R2_B_D2_MG | ecosystem: Environmental > Aquatic > Marine >...
AAATGGGGGAATTAGCATGGAAACCTCCTCTGGGTAAAAAGTGTTTTAAAAGTGCTTACACTCTACTAGAGGGGTAATCATGCCTCTGTGCTTCAAATTCCACAGGATTTGGACCATTAAATTTGCATTTTATGTGGGATTCTTTCAAAATATACTGGTGGAAGTACCCCTGTAAAAAGTAGTCTATTATTTCTTAAAAAGAGGGCATATGAGACTATATACACGAAAACTGTATTTCATTGCGGCGGCGGTTGGAATTTTATGCATAGGCGGTCTGCTTAGCTTATTGAACGGATGCGCCGAGGCGGAACCAATAAAAATAGGTTTTTCAGGTCAATTAACAGGAATTTATTCGGATTTAGGGGTGCAGGGGCGAAATGGAGTACAAATGGCCATTGAAAATCTGAATAAGGCGGGTGGAATTAATGGGAGAACCCTGGAATTAATAGTAGAGAACGATGAAAACAGTATAGAAGGTGCTCTTAAGGCGGATAAGAAGTTAATTGAAGAGGGGGTTGTAGCGATAATTGGGCATATGACCAGCTCTCAAACCCTGGGTGTTGAGAAATTTATACGGGACCAAAAAATACCCTTAATCAGCCCAACCGCCTCTTCACCCTTATTAGAGGGAAAGCAGGATTATATTTTCAGATTAAATCCTTCGTCGGACAGGTCGGCGGCAGTGATGGGAGAATATGCGTACAAGCATCTTGAAGTAACGCGGGTTGCTGTGTTGTATGATAGGAATAACAAAGCCTACTCTCTTCCCTATGCCCAGGGATTTGTACACTCCTTTAGAGAGCTTGGAGGAAAAATTCCGCTGCAGATCGATTTTTCTTCAGAAAAAGAAGTAGGGTGGGCCGAAATTATTAACCGAATTGAAGAAGAAAAAGTAGCTGCTGTTGCTATTGTGGCGTCAGCGGCGGATACTGCTGCCTTTGCCCAGGAAATACGGCAGCGGGACAAAGAGTGGAAAATATTCGGCTCGGGCTGGGCCTATACACAGAACCTTATACAGTATGGGGGCCGGGCTGTGGAGGGGCTCATGTTTACAGACAGCTTTAACAGCGAAAGCACACGTCCCGCCTTTAGGGAGTTTAAAGAACAATATAGTAGTAGATTTGGGCGGCCGCCGATGTTTGCTGCGGCTCAGGGGTATGAATCTGTCCTGTTTTTGCGGAAAGGACTGGAGAGTCAATCTGAGTATGGAGGAAATTTAATTGAGGCGCTGCAAAATATTAAAAAAATTGAGGGACTTATGGGAACTCTCTATTTTAATGAACATAGTGATGTAAGACGGCCCTTTTTTATCAGTAAAGTTTCTGAGGGTGAGTTTACGCTTATTGGTTCGATATGATCAATAGAGCGGAAGCACAACATCAGGGTGTGCCGGCCAAGGGGCTTAAGCAGATAATACGGGGCAGAATTTTGTTGGTTCTTCTTGTTGGGGCTCTTTTTCTGGTAATATTATTCAGTATCTCCCAGTTTTTAATAAATATACGCGCATTTAGAGAAAGTAAATTTGAACTAACCAGGTCCCTTCAACATTCAATAATGTGGCAGATTAAAGATGCCGACGAGACTATTCGGTTTATTAGGGAAACCTGCAATAAAAATAATGAACAGTGTAAATCGGCATTAATTTCTGCATATCGAATACATTCCTATTTTACCTCTCTTATGCTACTGGACCGGAAGGGAGAAGTAAGGTATGCGGAACCTGAAACACCCTTCACCAATAATTATTCCGCCTTGATGAAAGATGGGTTCAACTCTCCCGGACTTTTTTCAGAAATATCAACTCCCTATGTAGAACCAAAAACAGGAACAGTAACGGTAGATTTTAAACAACAAACGGATAGGGGCAATTATGTAGTAGGACAGCTGGATGTATTGTTTCTTCAGGGTATAATTACAAAGGCATTGGAGGGCGGCGACGGTTCAAGAAAGCTGATTATCACGGATTCATATGGAAATGTTCTTGCCCACCCTGATTTTTCAAAGGTACAGCAGCAAGTAAATATCGGAGGAAGCAGATTAATAAAAGAGCTACAAGACGGCCCATTGGAGGGCAGCGGTTTTTATAAAATTCTGGGGTCATCATATTTCTTGGTGAGCATCAGAATACCCGAAATAAATTGGTTTTTAATAGATGCAACCAGGCTGGACTCATTAATTTTTGAGTTAGGTAAGACCTTCACCTTAATTCTAGGCCTGTTCTTTTTCTTTATTCTAGTATGGAGTTTTTTTGTCGGTAATTTGGTAAATCGAAAAATTGTAGTTCCCTTACATCAGTTTATTGCGACGCTCTACCGTTCTACTGAAGAAGAATATCCGGTACCGGTACAGCATCAAATCTCTGAGTATACCGAGTTTATTGAGTTGCAGTATGCCTTTAATAGTATGTCGAAAAAAATTAGAGAAAAGGAAGGGGAGTTAAAAAAATTCCAGGAAGCGGTACAACAGGCGGGATTTGCAATCTATATTACTGATAAAGAGGGGTATATTGAATATGTAAATCCTGCTTTTGAGAGAACCACAGGGTATACACCGGAGGAGGCGATCGGCAGAAGAACGAGCATATTAAACTCTGGACAAATGGAACAAGGGTATTATGAAAACTTGTGGTCGACCATACTAAACGGGCGAATATGGGAAGAGGAAATATTTAACACCCGCAAAGATGGTTCGACCTACTATGGATATCAAACTATCGCACCAATAGTAAATGATGAGGGGGAGATTGTAAATTTTGTAGCCTTGCAATCCGACATTTCGGAAAGAAAGAGGGCTGCACAAAAGCTTCAGGAGTCCGAGGCCTTGTACAAAAGTCTGTTTCAGTTGGCCGCCGATGCAATTATGTTGATTGAACCCCTGTCCGGAAAAGTGGTGGAATTTAATGAGCGGGCATATCATAATCTGGGGTACACTGCTGAAGAATTTAGAGGAGTACATCTTCAAAGCATTGAGGCAAATGAGACTCCGGAAGAGACAAAGCAGCATATTAAGGAGATAATGGAAACCGGGTATGGTAGTTTTGAAACCCTGCACAAGACAAAAAATGGGGAAAAACGAAATGTAATTGTAACGGTAAGTGTGATAACATACCAGAACAACGTGCATTTGTTGTCGATTACCCATGATATTACCAAATTGAAAAAAATTGAAACCCAACTCCGGAAGGCAAAGGAAGATGCTGAAGCGGCTAACCAGGCAAAAAGTGATTTCATTGCAAATGTAAGTCATGAAATCCGAACACCTATGAATGCCGTATTAGGATACAATCAACTCTTGTCTTCTCTTATTGAGGCCCCCCAGGCCCGTTCATACCTTTCGGCAATTGAAAAATCGGGAACTGTATTGCTTGAACTTATCAACGATATTCTTGATCTTTCTAAAATTGAAGCCGGACGCTTATCTTTGGAATATGGCGAGACAAACCTGCGCCGTATTCTCCAGGATATCGAACAGATTTTTAGCTTAGAAGTAGAAAGAAAAGGACTTGAACTGCACAAAGAGGTTGATGAAGAGGTGCCTGAAATAGTGTTGCTGGATGAAGCCCGGATTCGTCAGATTTTACTAAATTTATTGGGCAATGCCGTGAAGTTTACCGATGCCGGTATGGTGGGGGTACGTGTAAAAAGTGGATCTTATTCTGAAGATGATGAAGAGGTAGATCTACACATTCATGTGTTTGACTCGGGGGTAGGTATCGAAGATACGCAGCTGGAGCGGATATTTGAGGCCTTTCGCCAGCAGGAGGGGCAGAGTACCCGAAAGTATGGAGGAACGGGGCTGGGGCTTTCTATTACTAAACGCCTGGTAGAAGCGATGAACGGAAAGATCGATGTGCAAAGTACAGCGAATGAAGGGTCCACTTTCTCCGTCCATTTTTTCAACGTGCGGGTAGTGCAGAAAAGAAGTTCCCCCCCCTCTGATCTTGAGGGTGCAAAGGCGGAACTTTCCTCCCCGGCAGGGGTCCCATTGGAGCTTGACGCAGCTGTGCTGTTGGGGGGTATTAAGAATCCTGATGAATTCGTTACACAAATCGAAGAGGAGTTTTATCCGCGTTGGAAAAAGGTGCGGCCAGCCATGTTTATAGACGATGTTCAGGGCTTCGCTGAAGACCTTTATGCGTATGCTTTATCCAGTTCCGCAGAGTATATAGCTCAATATGCTCGCAACATACTAGAGGCCTCAGAGAAATTCCAAATTGACCGGATTGAAGGGTTGATGGATAAATTCGAGGACCTGGTGACCAAGCTAAAATCCTGAGTCCAGCTCGGGGGAGTAGGCAATACAGCGGTTTCTCCCTTGATTTTTTCCGGCATAAAGGGCCAGGTCGGCCTCTTTTATTACAGTTTTACCTGTTTTCTCTTCGCTGAAGCTTGAAACACCAAAGGTCATAGTAATTTTTAGTGTGAATTCTTCACAAGTATATGTACTTTTTTCAATCTCAGTTCTGATTTTTTCAGATAGGGTAAGGGCCCCATCGGTTTCCGTATCCGGCAGCAGCAGCAGAAACTCTTCGCCTCCCCATCTTCCAACCTGGTCCTGTTTACGGACCATAGACATGAGAATTGAAGAGACTTGTTCCAGAACTATATCACCGCACTCATGACCGTAGCTGTCATTCACCTTCTTGAAATAATCTATATCGGTGATGATAATAGAAAAGGGTAGTTTATTGCGTAGTGAGCGATCGTATTCGTATTCTATAAGGTCGTTCATTTTACGCCGGTTGAAAAGTTTGGTGAGGGCATCCTTGGTTGCTTTTTCATAGAGCCTCTGGTTCATCTCTTCCAGTTTTTCCCGATAGGCCTTAAGCTCTATATGTGTACGGATCCTGGCGAGGAGTTCTGCGCCGTAAAAGGGCTTAATAATATAGTCCACAGCTCCAACTTCAAACCCCCTCACAATGCTCTCTTTGTCGATTTTTGCCGTCAAAAAAATGACGGGGACCTCTTTATACTTTGGATACTCTTTTATTTGTGTACATGTTTCGAAGCCGTCCATTTCGGGCATCATAACATCTAATAGAATAAGGTCGTAATCCGCGTTTTGAATTTTTTGTAAAGCATCCCTTCCTGATTGGGAAAAGGAGATTCTATACCCCACTTCTTTTAGATGAGAGGCGACAAGTTGAATATTCTGCGGATTATCATCTACAATTAAAACAGAGCGGTTTTTTGGGTCTATGTGTTGTTCTTTCATTGCTTCTCCCTTTTGTATAGTAATGAAAAAACAGTGGGAAAGGCAAGGAAGTGTTTTTCACCGGTGTTTTTCACCGTGAGAAGTGTTCGGGGCTAAGCCAAACGTGCCGAAACTAAATTCCGTAGACCGACAGAAAGTTAATTTGCTTTCACAATTACGCGTGATAGGATAGGGTAAGGCTATGAAGCAGTTTGAATTTTCCCAGGTAACAACCCGCGGTGGTGACAAGGGGGAGAGCAGCCTCGCAAACGGCGAGCGGCGGAGAAAGGATGATCTTGTTTTTCATGTTCTTGGTACTGTTGACGAGTTGAACTCCTCTCTAGGAGTAGTACGGGCCTCTTTAGATAAAGAACCGGCGAGGGGAATCTACTCGGCCCAAGAGCGACTTCAGATAATCGGCGGGATGCTTGCGGTACCAAAGAGCTCCGATCAATACGAGCGAATACGTAAGATAGAGCAGAAGGATATTGAGGATCTTGAAAAGAGGGAACATCGAATAATGAAGCACACCAAAGTTCCCGAATGCTTTGTGGTGCCCGGCGAGTCTTTACAAGCAGCACATATTCATGTAGCCCGTGCTGTGTGTAGAAGGGCGGAAAGATGGATGGTAAGCTGCATACGCGAAAGGGGGCTGAATCAACTTATTCCTGCTCAGCAATATTTGAACCGGTTAGCCGATTACCTTTTTATTTTGGCACTGCAGGTTGAAGAGGACCACCAATAAAATTAGAGGAGAGTGTGTATGGACAGTTATAATCTTAAGGATTTGCCGGCCCGTGAGCGGGGTGAGGGGATTCTATTACGTACAGTCCACGGTGAGAAAATGACCATTGCGTACTGGGAGTTCGATCCGCAGACCAATTTACCGGAACATTCCCATCCCCACGAACAAATTGCGATGCTCCAGGAGGGGCGTTTTGAGCTTACTGTTGATGGAGAGTCGCGGGAGCTTCAGCTAGGAGAAGTTGTGCGGGTCCCGCCGAATGTGCCCCATTCGGGCCGTTCGATTACCTACAGCAAGGTAGTAGATATCTTCTCTCCGATCCGGGAAGATATGCGGGAATAAAGCATATATGTGTTTTCCCTACTATTTTGTAGGCTAAATTCATAAAAACTACGATTATGTAGTCATTATACCTTGTTTCCCACTTTTCTGTGGGTAAATTAATCTATAAAAGAGTCCCCTGAAAAAAGCGTTAACAGCTTATTGCGCTATTTTTAATTCATTGCATAACAAGCATTTGAAAAGTACACCCTGGAGTTTGGCACCCTTTTTTCAGGGGACTCATAAAATACATAAAAAATATTTTTGTGATTTTTAACTCCTTTCTGTAATTATATTTAAAAAGAAAAAGCCCACTTATTCTTCCTTTATAAGCGTGTATGGCACGGTCTTTGCAATAGTAAGGTAACACGCATAAGGAGGAAATTTTATGAAGCGATGGATGAGCTGCCTAGGTGCCGCAATGATATTCGGACTGGGTACAGTAACACAAGCGGCGGCGGAGGAACCGGCCCTCAAGGCGGTGGTAGACCGTTTTGAAACGGCCTTAGATATGCTGTGGCTTATTTTAGCGGCGGTACTGGTGTTTTTTATGCAGGCCGGCTTTGCTATGGTGGAGTCAGGCTTAAGCCGGGCTAAAAACGCGGGAAATATAATGATGAAGAACCTGATGGACTTTTCCGCCGGTGCGGTAGCTTTTTGGGCCCTCGGGTGGGGGCTTATGTACGGGGCTTCGGTGTCGGGTTTCATTGGGAGTGATCAGTTTTTTCTGAGTGGGGCCGATAGTGCTCTGTACCGCGATTGGATGTTCCAGGTAGTATTTGCCGCTACTGCTGCAACTATCGTCTCCGGGGCAATGGCTGAGAGGACCAAATTCGGCGGGTATTTAATATACAGTGTGTTCATATCCGCTTTAATTTATCCTATATCGGGACACTGGATTTGGAACGGCGGATGGTTGGCGGAGCTGGGGTTTCATGATTTTGCCGGAAGTACCGTGGTGCATTCAGTAGGTGCCTGGGCTGCATTGGTCGGGGCCTTTTTCCTGGGGGCCCGTAAGGGAAAATATGTAAAGGTAGAAGGGAAAATCAAAGTACGGGCCATTCCCGGACACAGCATGCCCCTGGCAGCGCTGGGAGTGTTTATTCTCTGGTTTGGATGGTACGGCTTTAACGCAGGCAGTACCCTATCGGGGACCGACCCGGATATTGCTCATGTTGCGGTGACGACCACTTTATCGGCGGCGACCGGGGCTATTGGGGCGATGGTAACTTCCTGGTTATGGTTCGGAAAGCCCGATCCCAGTATGTCCCTCAACGGAGCCCTGGCTGGTTTGGTGGGAATTACCGCCGGTACCTGGGTGGTGTCTCCCCTTGGGGCCGTCATTATCGGTCTTGCTTCGGGGGTGATAGTGGTGGCCTCGGTCGAGTTTTTTGACAAGGTGCTGCACATAGATGACCCGGTCGGCGCCGTATCGGTGCACGGGGTATGTGGCGCCTGGGGAACCCTGGCGGTCGGTCTGTTTGCCGATGGGGTAAACGACCCGTCGATTACAGGTCTGTTCTACGGCGGAGGGGCCGGTCAACTGCTTGTTCAGTGTATAGGTGTGGCCGCAGTATTTGCGTGGGCGGTACTAACTGCGGGCATTTTATTCGGCACCTTGAAGGCTGCGGGAATGCTGCGGGTAGATGAGAAAGAAGAGCTCATGGGACTGGATATCGGTGAGCACGGAATGGAATCCTACAGCGGCTTCCAGATTTTCAGCAACATGTGAGAGGAGGAGACAACATGAGATTAATTATTGCCTACATTCAGCCGCACATGCTGAATAGTGTGAAAGAAGAACTGTATAAAGCTGAAGTGTATAAGATTTCGGTTACCAACTCACTCGGCTGTGGACAGCAGATGGGGTACACCGAATCGTACCGGGGCGTGGATATAGAGGTGAATCTGCTGAAAAAGACCCGTATAGAGATTGCGGTCAATGAGGCCTTTGTCCAGCCGACGGTTGATGCGATTATTGCCGGAGCCCGCAGCGGGGAAATAGGAGATGGAAAAATATTTATTGTACCCCTGGAGGAGGTAATTCGTATCCGCAGCGGGGAAACCGGTCACGAAGCAATCGGTTAAGTTTCATAACTATGCACTGTTCCAAGTGCCCGCGGGTTTGCATATTGTGCGGCTCGGGTCACTTGCGGCTCGGTGGTGCGAGAGGACGGCGGGCGTGAGCCCGCCGTCCTCTCGATTACTACCCTTTGGCTTCGAGTTTAAGCCTCGAATTTAGGATTCAAATTTCTGCACAAAGTCTCGGATGCGTTTTTCATCGATGTTCTCAAAACTGGTAGTGGTACCGGAAACCTTTTTAAGCAGAAAGCGCTCGAAGAAGTTCATCTTCTCGAAGTACAGGGCACCGCCGAGCACTCCGGTCGTCTTGGCGTGTTCCACCAAGACCTGAGGAAAATTCTTTCCAAAGTAGTCCAGGGCATGCTCTTCGGGGGCAAGGCAGCATAAAAACAGTCCCACCGGCCGTTGGAGCAGTGAATCGGTGGCGTGGGAACAGTAGCTGCGGACCTTTCTATTAATGGAACCGGCATGGATATTGCTCCCTATCAGGACCCGATCGAAATCCTCCGGATTGGGGGCTTTCCCCTCCCCTATATTTACGTCGGTCACTTCGCCGGTTAATTCGCTCCGCATCAATTGAACACATTTTTTTGTGGCCCCGTACTTTGAGTTATATACTATTAATGTATGCATAAGTATATCTCCCTTTTAAAAGGTAATAATTTCGTACCCCTGCTTTAAATAGCGTTCCATGCTCGGATGAGCGCTCATGTCGTCGCACAGCGGCAAATTGTTCTTTTGGGCTATATCAAGAGTTCCCATCTGGTAGGAACAGGCTCGGCATACACAGTCGAGCAGGCCCTTTTCGATGCACTCAAGGTACATCTTTCTGAAGGGCGCATCCTCTTTTTCAAAATCGGCAATGAGCTTTGTCGTGCTGCCTTCCATCACCATTTTGACCTCATACCCCTTGCTGTGTAGGTCGAGTGCATTCAACAGAACATGCACAAAACACATCATCTCGCCGTTAAATGCAAAAAGGCAATATTTCTTTTCCATCCTTCTCTCCTTTTATATTGGTGTCTTTCGGGTTGTCGGCCGAATCAGAGCCCTTAGGGCCGCTCGGCTGTTATTCAATCTCAACCTTCAGGCGCTTGTTGATTTTCCCCTTGCTCTTGTGTCCTACAATCTTGAAGGTACCTATCTCTTTAGTGTTGGCCACGTGGGTCCCTCCATCGGCCTGCAGATCGAGGCCGTCTATCTCGACCACCCGAATTTCCTGTAGTGAATCCGGAAGTAGATTAATTTTTGTACGGATAAGATCGGGAATCTTTTCAGCCTCCCCTCTGGGAAGTACCCTGGCATGGACGGCACGGCCCTTTTGAATTTCGTTGTTTACCTTTTCCTCTATGTCGTGTACCAGATCGGCGGAGAAGTTTTCGAACTCGAAATCCATACGTCCCTTTAAGGGGTCCATGTTGCCGCCGGTTACCTGGGCGCTGTAGTCCCGCCATACCACCCCGCAGAGCACATGCATTGCCGAATGGGTCCGCATCAGCTGGTAGCGCCGTTCCCAGTCGATTTTTCCTGTCACCTGGCTACCGACTTCCGGCACCTGTCCCTCCACATGGTGAAGAATATGGTCGCCGTCTCGTGAGGCCTTAGTCACCGCAACACTTACCCCGCCGAACTGCAGCCGGCCGGTATCGTTCGGCTGTCCGCCGCCCCCGGGAAAAAATGCAGTTCTGTCCAGCACCACGGTACCGGCTTCTGAAACGACATCGGTGACCACTGCCTCAAACTCTTTTAGATAAGAATCACTGTGATATAACATTTCAGTCATAAGGGCTCCTTTCTCTTTACTTTCAATCTTAATGATCAGTAAGTAACAATGCTCAGTATAGGACTGCAAAGCCCTCGGTGCAACCGGAAAACAATTTTAGTATCAATGTAGGATCAATTTTAGAAGCCTTGGCGTTTAAAAAAACTTCTTTTTTGCTTCTGTTTGGTACTTTTCTTTCGTGCAGTGTGCAGTGTGCAGTGTGCAGTGTGCAGTGTGCAGTAAAACATTTAAAATTGGTATTGACAAATAAAGTCCAATATGTGATCCTTCTGCATGGAAGCTCACTGTACCACTAACTTCTACTTCAAAGAGACACAGAATCCATTCATTTACAAGAGCACGCACATTCGGGCGCGCCGGCCGGGTGTGCCGAAAAGTGTGCACGCGTATGTGCATACGCAGCAGCGGGAAGGTCATTGCGGCTTTCCCGCCGCCAGGTGCCTGCATGCGGTCGATGCCGCCTCTGCAGGCCTGCGATCGATGGCCCCGAACCGGGGTGGGCATGGTGCCCTCTGCGGTTCGGGGCTTTTACGTTTTAAAGCGCCGATATACACGCTCGATTCGAGCGGGGAGGAGTAAAAGTGCATCAATCCATTCCAAGGGCCATCAGTTATGACGATGTGCTGCTGCAGCCGGGCTATTCTGAGATTCTGCCGTCCCAGGCGGACATACAAACCGAGCTCTGCCGCGGAATAGAGCTGAAAATTCCGGTTCTTTCGGCAGCCATGGACACTATTACCGAACGGGATATGGCAATTGCCCTGGGTGATTCCGGGGGAGCCGGGGTAATTCACCGCAACATGAGCCCGGCGCAGCAGGCCGCGCAGGTGGAAGAGACCAAGCAGTCGGGACCAGCCGCGCAGGTCGAGAGCGCCCCCCGGGGGCAACGCATAAAGCAGGCGGAAGTAGTCGAGGGGGCCACACAAGCCCACGGCCCGTCACCCGGCCGCCTCTCCGGCACTTCCAGCAAAGGAAGCGACGGCCTCCGGTCCGCTTCACACCGCATCGTCGGTGCGGCGGTCGCCCCGGCGGACTTTGAGAGACGGCTGCCCCTTCTGCAGGAGAGCGGGGTCGACTTTCTGGTGATCGACACCGCCCACGGTGATTCGAAAAGTGTGGTCGACACCGTGAGAGCCGTCAAAAAGAGCTGCTCACTACCGGTGATCGCCGGCAATGTGGCAACCGCCGGCGGCACCCGCCGACTAATCGAAGCCGGCGCCGATGCAGTCAAAGTCGGAGTAGGGCCGGGGTCTATCTGCACCACTCGCATTGTAGCGGGAATCGGTGTTCCCCAGCTTTCGGCGGTATTGCAGTGCGCCGAGGCTGCCAAGCCCTACGGTATCCCGATTATCGCCGACGGCGGTATCCGCTACTCCGGGGACATCGTCAAAGCCCTGGCCGCCGGCGCCTCCACAGTCATGTTGGGCAACCTCTTGTCCGGTTATCAGGAGGCCCCCGGGGAAGTTTTCGAGCAGGACGGACAACTTTTCAAACTCTATCGCGGCATGGGCTCCGAAGGCGCCCTAAAGGCCGGCGGCGCCGATCGCTACCAGGACAGTTCCAACCAGACCGCCGCGCCGGTACCGGAGGGAGTAGAGGGGGTAGTACCGGTCAAAGGACCGGTGGCCGATTTCATCTACCAGCTGATGCAGGGACTGCGCAAGGGCATGGGCTACTGCGGCTGCCCGACCGTCGGCGATCTGCAGGACTACGCCCGTTTCGTCCGACTCACCACAGCCGGCGTTCGCGAAAGCCACGTCCACAGCCTCTCCGGCATGAAAGCAGCGGTGAACTATGCCCACACATTCAACCACTGAAACGACCATGGGGATCACGGACATCAAAGGCATTGCCCCTTCCGCCGCCAACAGCGGAGCTGAAGACTCAAAACTCAGCCCCCATCCCCCAGTCCGCCGGCTCTACGTCGAAAAAAAGCCCGAGCTCGACCACGAAAACCCAAAGCTTCAGGACACCCTCCGCAGGCGCCTGGGCATTACCGCCCTCTCCTCGGTCCGCATCCTCCAGCGCTACGACTTCTACGACCCAGGCCCGGAAGCCTTCCCTCAGGTCCGCGACCAGGTCTTCTCCGACCCCGCCTCCGAGCGGGTGTACTCAAGTCACGAGTTGCCCGAGGCCGACGCCCATCTTGCCCTCGAATATCTACCCGGACAATACGATGCCCGGGCCGAAGCCGCTTCCCAGGCGATAAGTCTCATCCTCGACCAGCCCTACGCCCTAGTAAAGACTGCGAGGGTGTATTTATTTTATGGGGTTGGGATAACACGCAGTCACCTTGAGGCTATCCAAAGATATCTGCTAAATCCTGTAGAGTCCCGAATAGCTTCAGATGCACTCTTTGACACTTTAGAGGGCCACGCCCCGGAACCGCCGGGGCCCTCATACCTGTCCGGGTTCCGGCAGCTATCTACGGATACACTCCAGCAGCTGCAGGGTACACTGGGTTTGGCCATGCAGCCGGGGGACCTGCAGCTGGTGTGCCGTTACTTCCGCGAGGAAGAGCAGCGAGACCCGACCATCGCCGAACTACGGGTACTGGACACCTACTGGTCGGACCACTGCCGGCACACCACCTTTACCACCACAATCGACTCGGTAGAAATCGAAGCGCCGGAGCGGCAACGCCATCTGCAGCAGAGTTACGAAATGTTCCGCCGGGCCCAGGCAGACTCCGGTCGGTCCGGCCGGGAGACCACCCTGATGGACCTTGCCCTGGCGGGCATGCGGGAGCTGCGGCGGCGGGGTAAGCTAGGCGATCTGGAAGAGTCGGAGGAGGTCAATGCCGCCAGTTTTCAGGTGCAGGTCGACACACCGGAGGGCGAACAGGACTGGCTGCTGATGTTCAAAAACGAGACCCACAACCACCCCACCGAAATAGAACCCTTCGGCGGGGCGGCCACCTGTCTGGGCGGGGCTATCCGAGACCCCCTCTCCGGCCGGGGATATGTGTATCAAGCCATGCGGCTTACCGGCAGCGGCGACCCTCGGAAGCCCCTGGGGGATACCCGGCCGGGCAAGCTGCCCCAGCGCATCATTACCACCGAGGCTGCCCGGGGCTACAGCTCCTACGGCAACCAGGTGGGGGTGGCTACGGGCTATGTGAGGGAGTGCTACCATCCCGGCTTTGAGGCTAAGCGGATGGAGGTGGGTGCGGTTATTGGGGCTGCCCCGCGAGGGCAGGTGCGCCGTGAAACGCCGGCCCCCGGCGACGTAGTACTGCTGGTCGGAGGGGCCACCGGGCGGGACGGTATCGGCGGGGCTACCGGATCATCCAAGGGCCACACCACCGATTCGGTACAGACCGCCGCGGCGGAGGTTCAGAAGGGAAACCCGCCGGAGGAGCGGGCGCTGCAGCGCTATTTTCGCCGCCCGGAGGTTGCCCAGCGCATCAAACGATGCAACGACTTCGGTGCCGGCGGTGTTGCGGTGGCGGTGGGTGAACTTGCCCCCGGCCTCGAGATCAATCTGGATGCCCTGCCGAAAAAGTATGTTGGTTTGGAGGGAGTTGAACTTGCCCTCTCGGAGTCGCAGGAGCGGATGGCGCTGGTGGTCGAGCCGGCGGACCGGGAGTTTATGAGTGCGGCTGCTGCCGCCGACAATCTTCGGGCCACTGAGATTGCCCGGGTCACCGGGGGCGAGCGCCTGCGTATGCAGTGGCGTGGTACGAAGATTGTGGATATCAGCCGCCGCTTTTTGGACAGCAACGGCGCCGCCCGTCGGGTGTCCATAAAAATTGCCCCACCCCCCGGGCCTCTGGACCCGCCGGGCGGAGCCGAGGTGGTACCTATCGGCGGGTCCGGCGGATCCCTTGCTGGTATGAACCTTGTGGGGCAGCAGGGCTTGGTTGAGCAATTTGATTCCACCATCGGGGCGCGGAGCGTGCTGCTGCCCTTCGGCGGTGCCCGCCAACTGACCCCCGCCGAGGCGATGGCGGCGAAGCTGCCGGTTGAAGGGGGACGTACTTCAACGGTCAGTTTTATGGCCGCCGGCTACAATCCCGATATAGCCTCCTGGGACCCCTACCGCGGCGGGTTGAATGCAGTGGTCGAGGCGGTCTGTCGGATCACCGCCGCTGGGGCCGACCCGGCGCGGGTGAGGCTGTCCCTGCAGGAGTACTTTGAACGACTGGAACACGACCCATACAGGTGGGGCAAGCCCTTTGCCGCCCTCCTGGGAGCCTACCGGGCCCAGATTGAACTGGAGGCTCCGGCGATTGGCGGTAAGGACAGTATGTCCGGGAGCTTTGAAGAGCTCAGCGTCCCCCCTACGCTTGCGGCCTTCGCGGTGGCCCCCGGAACACTTGAGCAGGTTACCTCACCGGAATTCAAGGCCCCCGGCCACGATATAGTCCTGCTGCAGGTAGATACCGAGGAGGAACAGATTGTGGACCTGCCCGCCCTCCGGCGTTGCCTCGGGTATCTGCATCGTCAAATTGTCGCGGGCCTAATAAAGGCGGCCCGTAGTCTGCGGCAGGGTGGGGTGCAGACAGCCCTGCGGGAGATGGCCTTCGGCAATTTTATCGGAGCCTCAACTGACGCCGCGCCCTCGGCGGAAACCCGTTATGGGGCTTTTGTGCTGGAGGTAGAGTCGGCGGGAGACCTGCCGGAGCCGCCGGCGGGGAGCCGAATCAAGCTGCTCGGCCGAACGAGTGCCGAACCGTATCTGAATGGTCGGCTCCTAAGCGAGCTGCTGGAGGAGTGGCAGTCGCCCCTGGCAGATGTGTTTCCGGTGAGCGCCACACCGGGGGCCCCTTCGCCCGTCGACCCGGCTCTTACGAAGATTGGTGGTGGAGATTGGGTGAAGGAACGCCCCGGCCGCAGCTGCAGGGGCCGCACCGCCGGGGGCAAGGCCGTTCCGCGGGTGCTGGTGCCGGTATTTCCGGGGACCAACTGCGAGGATGAGTCGGCGGCACGTTTCAGGGACGCCGGCGCTGAAACGGAGGTGATGGTGTTTCGCAACAAGGGGCTGGAGCAGGTGGAGGAGTCGATTGGGGAACTGGCAACGCAAATTGGACAGGCGCAGATTCTGATGCTTCCCGGCGGCTTCAGCGCCGGTGATGAGCCGGCGGGGGCGGGCAAATATGTAGCGGCGGTACTGAGGAGTCCGGCGGTGATGGAGGCGGTGAACGATCTGCTTCACCGGCGCGACGGGCTGGTGCTGGGGATATGCAACGGGTTTCAGGCGCTGGTCCGGACGGGGTTGCTGCCCTATGGAGAGTATCGCAGCCCCTCGGCGGATATGCCGACGCTGGCGCAAAACGCCGTGGGCCGTCATGTGTCCCGTTACGTGGCAACGCTGACTGTTTCGCTACGCTCACCCTGGCTAAGCGCAGTGTCCCTGGGGGATGTCCATTTCGTGCCGGTGAGCCACGGCGAGGGACGCTATTTTTCCCCAAAAAAAGAGTTGGAAGGTTTGTTTGAGAAGGGTCAGGTGGTTTTTCAGTACTGTGATGCGGCGGGGGAGCCCACGGCGGAGTTTCCCGACAATCCAAATGGTTCGGCGGCGGCGATTGAGGGGATTTGCAGTCCCGACGGGCGGGTGCTGGGCAAGATGGGGCACTCCGAGCGGATAGGAGACGGGGTGGCAATAAATGTTCCCGGGCGGAAGGACCAGGGTTTGTTCCGGGCTGGGGTGGAGTACTTTTTATGAGAGTTTTATGAGAGGTGAAGGATGGAAGTGACGATTGTGATGGGTAGTTCCTCGGATTCGAAGGTGATGAAGGGGGCGGTGGAGGCGCTGGATGCTTGCGGCGTGGAGTGGGAGGCGAGGATTTTGTCGGCCCACCGGATGCCCGAGGAGCTGAAGGCCTATATTGAGGGTCAGGTTGCTGCCGGGACGAGGGTGTTTATTGCCGGGGCGGGGCTGGCGGCCCATCTGCCGGGGGTTATTGCCTCGTATACGGTGCGGCCGGTGATTGGGGTGCCGATTCGGGCGGCTTTTGACGGGCTGGATGCCCTGCTGTCGATTGTACAGATGCCGAAGGGGGTTCCCGTGGCCACGGTGGGGGTGAACAACAGCTACAACGCCGGATTGCTGGCGGTACAGATGCTGGCGATGGGCGGCTCAGCGGGTGGTTTAGTGGGTGGTTTAGTGGGTGGCTCAGCGGGCGGTTCGAAGGGCGATCGACAGTCCTGGGGGGACACCTTTGCGCCGGAGCAAGGGCTGGAGCAAGCGCCTGAGCCAGGGCTGGAGTCAGGGCTGGAGTCAGGGCCGGAGCCAAAAACAAAGCGGGAGCTGGAGCAGAAAACGAAGACGATGAACTTGGAGAGGCAATTGCAGAAGCTGCGCCAGGAGCGTGCGGAGAAATTGATGAAGGAACCACAAAACCGGGAGGTGTTTGAATGAATAATATGTTGTATGAGGGGAAGGCAAAACAGTTGTTTGAAACCGGAGATGAGCAGAGGGTGTTGATTCATTATAAGGATGATGCTACGGCTTTTAACGGTGAAAAAAAGGGGAGTATTGCCGGTAAGGGCGAGATGAACAATGCTATTACTGCGCTGATTTTCCAGCTGCTGGAGAAGAACGGGGTGAATACGCACTTTATCGAAAAAACGGGAGCCAGGGACCAGCTCTGTCGAAGAACCCGGATTATTCCGCTTGAGGTTATTATTCGCAATGTGGTGGCGGGCAGCATGTCGAAGCGCTTCGCTGTTGAGGAGGGGACGCCCCTTCGCGAACCGGTCTACGAACTGACCTATAAAAATGATGACCTTGGCGACCCGCCGATGAACGATTACCATGCGGTTGCCCTTGGTCTGGCTTCGTGGGAGGACCTGGAGGTGATTTACAGGTATGCCAAGCGGATCAACGGAGTGTTGGAGCCCTTTTTTCTGCAACAGGGGGTTCGGCTTATTGACTTCAAACTTGAGTTTGGCTGGGCACGTCCGCGGTTCGGGGTGTCGGCAGGGACCGGTTCGGGGGACAAAGGGACTGGCCCGAAGCTTGGGGCTGGTACAGGGGCCGAAGTCGGCGAGGTCGGAACGCCGGTCGAGGAGATTGTTCTGGCCGATGAGATTTCGCCGGACACCTGCAGATTCTGGGATGCTGAGACGAAGGAAAAACTCGATAAGGACCGGTTTCGCCGGGACCTCGGCAAGGTGGAAGATGCGTATCATGAGATTCTCGGTCGTCTGGAGAAGGTCTGCCATGGATGAGGATAAGCTCCATGAAGAGTGCGGTGTCTGCGGTGTGTGGCTTTCGAAGATTGATCAGTTAACGGTTTCGCAGATTCTGTACTACAGTCTTCTGGCGCTGCAGCACCGGGGACAGGAAAGCGCCGGAATTGTATGTAATGGAAAAGAAGAAAGCCGGTCTGCCAACCCTGTTCCTTCCCGGAGGGGAGAGGCGGCTTTTCAGCTTGAGAAGGGAATGGGGCTTGTCTCGGAGGTGTTTTCAACGGAAAAAATTGAGGGGCTGGGGGGGACTGCCGGCCTCGGTCATACCCGCTATTCCAC
>Ga0102938_10001497_pt1 | contig 17589 bp, 13 predicted proteins | sample SalPonR2_B_D2_MG_FD_84516 | JGI IMG/M metagenome (GOLD analysis project Ga0102938, IMG submission 84516) | Salt pond soil microbial communities from South San Francisco under conditions of wetland restoration - Salt Pond MetaG R2_B_D2_MG | ecosystem: Environmental > Aquatic > Marine >...
CCCGAAAGCGGCCGGAACGGCGATCGCGGTCAAGTGCCCCAGGACCGCCGACGCCGCCGCCAACACGACGCTGATCGTGATCATGGGTGCCAAGCGATTGGTCAACAAAAAAGCCGCCGCCGGCGGAACGACGAACATCGCCACGACCAAAATGTTACCGACGCTTTCGAAGCTGGCCACGGCCGTCACGGCAACCAACACCATCAACAAGTAGTGCATCGCCGTGGAGCTGAAACCCATCGTCGTCGCGATCGACGGGTCAAACGAAGTGACTTTCAATTCTTTGAACATCACCACCACGAACGCCAGGTTGACGATCGTCACGACCGACAAGGTCACGACCGCACGCGGCACTCGCCAACCGAACACCGAGACTTTGTCCAACGGGGTCACTTCGATCGCGCCGTACAGGACACAGCCGGGGTCCAAGTCCACGTTGTCGGCAGCCTGAACGACCAGCACCAGCCCCAACGCGAACAGCGACGTGAACACGACGCCCATCGATGCGCCTTCGTCGACTTTGCCGATCCGCCGGATCCATTCGGTGAACACCGCGGTCAGGATGCCGACGATGACGGCGCCCAGGAACATCGGAAAACTGCTTCGGCTGTCGCTGATGAAAAAGGCAACGGCCAAGCCCGGCAACACCGCGTGCGTGACCGCGTCCCCCAGCATGCTCATCCGGCGCAAGACCAAAAAGTTCCCCAACAACGACGATGCGATCGCGCACAACACTCCGGCCGCGATGATCCAGCCGTCCAGTTGCCAGCTCAGCGTGCCCAGCGATTCGGTCATCTCGCTGATCGCGTTCACGACGGAGCCTCCAACTCGTGCGGACTCCTGGGGACCTGAATTCGCGGCTGACGTTGGTCCAGCAGCGCTTCGAGCTCCTCGACGATCTCCGGTTCAAGCACGTGTTCGATCGCGTCCGCGTCCCGGTCGACCCGACCGGGGGCGATCTCGGCATAGGAGATCAGGTACAGCTCCCACAGTCGGTGCTGGCGGGTCAGGTGAGCCGCCTCCTTGACGCCCGCCTTGGTCAAAATGACTTCCTTTTCGGCCTCGCGAAACCGCACCAACGAATCGTCTTGGGCGTGACGAATGATCGACGTCAACTTTCGGGTCGACCAGCTCCGCACCGGCAACAACGTTGCCAGCGATACCGGCTGTCGGAACGAAGGCTGGACCGCCGGCTTGGGAACTTCCAAAGTCTCGTAAATGCCTCGCAGCAAATGTTGACGTTCGATTTTCTGGTTCAATCGGCGACGGCGGAGCGTCCGGATCAGAACGCCGCGTTGGGGACCGAAGAGCATGCTGATGGCGAAAAACGTCGTGCAAACCAACACGATCATCGCGCCGGAAGGCAACCTGGAAAACAACGCGCTCATCGCAGCACCGATCACACCGCCGGCCGTTCCGATCGCGGCGCTGATCAACGTCATCGAAGCCATCTTTTCGGTCCAGAAACGGGCCGCGGCGGCCGGGATCACCAACAACGCGATCATCAAAACCAATCCGACCGCCTGTAAACCGACGATCGATACGGTCACCACCAGGGCCATCAACGCGATATCCAACAAGACCACCGGCTTGCCGCGAGACGCCGCAAAGCCTTCGTCGAAACACAGCAGCTTGAACTCCTTGAACAACAATCCACAAACGCCAATGCTGATCAGCGACGCGACGGTAATCATCCGCGCGTCGGCCGAACCCATCGACGCCGTCTTGCCGTAGATGAACGATTCCAAACCAGCCGCGTGGCCGGATGCCGTCTGCTGGACGATTCCCAGCAGGGCGATCCCGGCGCCAAAAAACACGCTCAGGACGATGCCCAGCGCCGCGTCTTCCTTCAATCGCGTCAGATTCCGAATGCCCAAGATGGCCAGCACGCCGAGCAGCCCGCTGATCGTCGCCCCGGTCAACAAGACCGGCAGCGACTTTCCCTCACCGCCGGACGTCGACACCAACAAGAACGCCAACGCGATGCCCGGCAAGCTGGCGTGACTGAGTGCGTCACCCATCAACGCGCGTCGTCGCAGCAGCGTAAAACTGCCCACCAGTCCGGCCGCGCAACCCAGCACCGCGGTGCCAAAGATCACGACCCGACTGTTGTAATCCCGCAGCGTGGCGACCCGCTGCCACTGCTGCCAAGTCGGCCAACTGATCGACCGATCCGTCAACGTCGACGTCGATTGCGATTCCGCCGTGGCGGCGGCAAGCAGAAGGAACAGGACGGGTGCCGCCAATCGGCTGACCCTTTCGACGGTCATAGTGTTTGCTCGCGACGCCGCATCGCTTCGGTGACCTCGTCCAACAGCGTCAGGCGGCCGCCGTAGGTCTTTTGCAAGTTGTCCGACGTGAACACGTCTTCGACCGCCCCGTGGGCGACCACCCGCATGTTCAGCAGCACGACGTGATCAAAATATTCCGGCACCGTTTGCAAGTCGTGATGGATCACGACGACGGTTTTGTGATCGCGTTTCATCGTCCGCAAGATCTCCACGATCGCTCGCTCGGTCGACGCGTCGACGGCCGCAAACGGTTCGTCCATCAAATACAAATCGGCGTCTTGGACCAACGCCCGGGCCAAGAACGTTCGCTGTTGTTGGCCGCCGGAGAGTTGACTGATTTGACGCTTGGCCAAATGCGCGATGCCGACTTGGTCCAACGCGTCCATCGCCAAATTCCGATGCTTCTTGCGAACCGGCAGGCACCAACCGATTTTGGAATACAGCCCCATCGTCACCACGTCCAACGCGTCGACCGGGAAATCCCAGTCGACCGTTTCCCGCTGCGGAACGTACCCGACGCGGTGGCGGTTGTGCTTGTAGGTATCCCCGAACACTCGGACGCGGCCGGACACCCGGGGCACCAAATCCATGATCGCTTTGAGCAAAGTGCTCTTGCCCGCCCCGTTGGGACCGACCACGCCGACCAAGGAACCGGCCGGCAAATCGAAGCCGATGTCCCAGATGACGGGTTTTCGGTGGTACGCCACGGTCAGATCGTCGACCGACAGCGGGACCTGCGGGGCCGACACCGGGTTCGGGCCGCCGACGGGCACGTGATTCGTTTCGTGCGGCAAGTTTTCGTCGGCCGAGTCGCTCTTTGGCGAAATCACGAATGGGGCGCCTCCGCCGCCGAAGTCAGAGAACCGTTCATGCCACCGACGGGAGCCTCACCGCCCAGTGACCGCGTGACGGTCGTGATGTTGTGATCCAGCATGCCGATGTACGTCCCCTCGTATGTCCCCTTCGCCCCCATCGCATCGGAAAACAGCACGCCACCGAGATCGATCACCACGCCTTTGGACGCGGCGCCTTCGATCAACGCCATGACGTTCTTGTCCGATACACTACTTTCGGTAAAGACCGCCTTGATTTGCTTTTCCACCAACAAGTCGACCAGTTCATTGATCCGTTGCAGGCCGGCTTCCGATTCGGTCGACAGCCCCTGGATGCCGCGGACTTCCAAGTCGTATGCCTTTCCAAAATAATGAAACGCGTCGTGTGAGGTGATCAGAATCCGGCTTTCTTTCGGCACGGTTGCCAATCGCTCCAACCCGTACCGGTGAAGGGCCGCCAGCTCGGCTTGATACGCCTTTGCGTGCCGAGCGTAATCCTCGGCTCGGGCGGGATCGTGTTCGGAAAGCGTGCCGGCGACCACGTCGACACACCGCGACCAGGCCGACACGTCCATCCAGACGTGCGGGTCGGCGTGACCTCCGGCGCGGTCGGATTGCAGCAAAAACGCTTCATCGATGTTCTCGGTCACCGCGACGACCGGTTTATCGCTCCCGATTCGGATCAGCGTGTCGGCCAGCTTGCCTTCCAGCATCAAACCGGAATAGAACACCAAATCCCCGGACATGACCAGCGCGACGTCGTCACGTGACGGTTGGTACAAATGCGGATCGACGCCCGCACCGATGACTTGATCCACGCTGACGTGATCGCCGCCGACGGCGCGAACCAAGTCGGCGACCATGCCCGTCGTCGCGACGACGCGAATCGTGTCGCTACGGCGGGCCGCCGTCGACGCGCCGTCGGGCCGCATTCCGCAACCGACAAGCAGCATCACCGAGCAACACAAAAACAAAACGCTTGCCGACGTGGGTGGCTGACGAAATCGACCGCCGACGATGAATGCCATGGTTTGCTCAGGGAGTGCAGTTCAGACGGGCGAACTCGCGAACGTCTTTTTCCAAGCCTTCGATGCGTTTGCCCAACACGACGTCGGCGGCCGAAAGGTCTTGAGATTGATCGGCCGGCAACCTGGTAAAGACATAAAACTTGATCTTGGGTTCGGTGCCGCTGGGCCGCACCGCGACGTAATTCCCCTCCTCGGCCAAGTCCATGATGATCAGGTTGCCGCTCGGACCGGCCAGCGGACTCGTCTTCCCGTCGGCCGGGGTCGTGACCGTACCGGATTCGTAATCGCGAACGGCTCTGACGGGGATGCCGGCCAACGTCGGCGGCGGTGACGTGCGGAAAGCTTTCAGCAACGTTTTCATCGACGCCATGCCTTCGCTGCCTTCCATGAAGACGTTGATCAATGTTTCGCGGTGCAAACCGTGGGCACGATACAAGTCGGCCAGGTATTCGTGCATCGACCGGCCGGCCGCTTTCAACTCGGCCGCCAGTTCGCCCATCAGCATGCACGCGACCGCGCCGTCTTTGTCGCGGCAATACTGACCGACCAGATAGCCGTGCGATTCCTCGGTGCCGAAAACGAATTTTTCCGGTCCTTCGCGATCGATGACTTCGGCGATGTATTTGAACCCGACCAGCAAATCGCCGACACAGCGGACGCCGTGGCCGTCGGCGATGCGGCGGATCAGTTCGGTCGTCACCAACGTTTTGACGACGAAGTGATCCGGCGTCAGCGTTCCCGCCTCGCCAGCTTTGGACAAAATGAACTCGGCCAAGATCGCACCGATCTGGTTGCCGTTGAACGTGCCCCAATCGCCGGCGGTGTCCAACGTCAACGGGGCGGCGACGCCCAGCCGATCGGCGTCCGGATCGGTCGCCAAAACCAAATCGAAACCGTTCGACATGGCGTACTCGATCGGGGCTTCGAAGACCGTCGTGTTTTCGGGATTGGAAACGTGACCGGGCACGTTGGGGAAATCGCCGCTGGGCTGGGCGTGCGGCCCGTAGACTTCGACGCCGTCAAACCCGTCGCGTTTCATCAGCGGAATCACCGCCGCCGAACCGACGCCGTGCAGCGGAGTGTACAAGACCTTGGCATCCCGCGGGCCGTCGAAACGGCTGTCGATCGCCGCATCGATGTACTTGTCGTCGATTTCCGCGGTCACCATTTCGACGCGGCCATCGGAGACCGCTTCGTCGAAGGGCGTGACGCGAATCTCTTGACACGACATCACGTTATCGATGATCGCTTTGTCGTGGGGCGGCAAAACTTGGCCGCCGGTCGACCAATAGACTTTGACCGCATTGTCGCTGGGAGGATTGTGACTGGCCGTGACCATGATGCCACAGTCACAATTCTTTTCGCGGACCGCGAACGACAATTGGGGTGTCGCGCGATAGTCGTCCAAAAAGTAAACCTTGAAACCGGCGGCGACCATGATGCCAGCGCAAAGCTCGGCGAAGTGACGCGATCGGTGACGGGTGTCGTAAGCGATCGCGCAAGACAGATCATCACCCCCGACGAACCCGACCACGTAGTCGGCGAGTCCCTGGGCACTTTCACCGATCGTGCGATCGTTGATCGCGTTGGAACCGATCTCGTACATGCGTCCACGGCGACCGCCGGTCCCGAACGGGATGACCGTCCAGAACACGTCGTCCAGCTGTTGCCATTGTCCGTCTCGGATGTGCCGGATGACGGCGTCTTGATAAGTCGCGTAGCGAGGCTCGGTCAGCCAAGCGGTGATGTTTTGGACAGCCGATTCGGTCAGTTTTCCGTCGGATCGGGCGGATTGGAGGGCCGAAAGCGATTCGTTGACGGTGGCTTGGGTCGTGCTCATGCGAGAATCAGGCTGGGTCCGATAGCGTAATTTGCGGGAATTCCGAAGGCGGAAAGCAAGATTGTATTTCGTTTCCGCCGCATCCCGCAACGTGGGCTATCGACGCACCGTACCGGTGACAACCAATTCCGCGGTGTTTTCGCCCGCCAAATCCGTGACGACTTTGATCCGCTGGGCCACGCGGCCGTTTTCCGAATCGGCGAAAAAACGCATCTTCAAGAAATGCAGTTTTTTCGAATCCGCCGGAATCTCGAATTCGAATCGGTCGTCGTCACAACGCACGTCGGTGATGCGAAAGGGGACCTCGCCGCGAACGACCAAGCGTTTTTCGACCGGTTCGTCGCTGGTGACCGTGTCGATACTGACCGCCTCCGGTGTAACGGTCAGTTGCTTTCGGACGCGACCGACGATGGCCATCTCCGTTGTCGGAAAGGCACGGTCGTTACTGACCAAGGTCAGCTGTTCGGCCAAGTCGCCTTCGGGCAGCGATTCGCGACTTCGGACCGTCATTCGGTATTGCACTTGGCCACGCGAGACGATCGGCCCGCTCAGCGACGCGGCCAAGTCCTTGCATTGACTGCGGACGTCGGTGATTCGCCAATTCGAGTTGCCGGTCTTCGTGATGGTGACGGTTTTCGTTTTCACTTCGCCCGGCATCATTTCGCCGAAATCGACTTCGGGCGGATCAAAAGAAACGTCGGTGCGAATGTATCCGCTGACGTTCAGTTGGACTTCGGCGTAATACGGTTTGTCGAACACGACGGTGATCACCGCGCCTTTTTGTCCGATGAACGAATTGGTGTTGAACTTTGCCGTCACCTTGGCTTTTTCGTGAGTCCTCAGGGTGTCGGCCGAGAGCACCGGCGTCGTGCAGCCGCAACTGGTCCGCACCGCGCTGACGTGGACCTCTTCTTGATACAGATTCGTGAACTCGAACGCGTACTCGGCTTTCGCGCCACGACCGACGGTACGAAAGTCGTGCGTGCGCTCCTTGAACATCTTGTCGGCCCACTCTTGCCCGGCGGCGGTCGAAGCCCCGGCCGTCGCCAACGCGAACAGAGCCATCAGCCAAGTGAAACTTTCCGATCGGGGTGCGACGAGAGCGACAGGACTTCGCGCGGCGTGAAACACGGCAAGGAAAAAGCTCACGATGGCTCCGGTGGGGCAGGGCAGATGGGGAAGGCTTTCAAGAACCGGAAAAGCGAAGCGGAAAAACCGTGTCGTCCGTTTCAGTACTTACCGTTTCGGCTAGTGTGCCGAATTGTTCCAGTAATTCTGCAAGACGTTCCATCGGCAGGCCGACGACATTCGACTCGCTGCCCCGGCCCGCCAAGTCGATCCAATCGTTGCCGTCTTGATAGCCGAACGAGCCGGCCTTGCCTTCCCAAAGCTCCGTGTCCAAATAATCACGGAGCATTTCATCGCTGAGCGGTTTCATGACCAGTTCGGTGCGGACGACGTCGACGACGCACCGAGAGCTGGCGGTCGACCACAGGCAGACGCCGGTGTACACGTCGTGGCGTCGACCGCTGAGCCGACGGAGCATCGACTCGGCGTGCTCGCGGTCGACCGGTTTGCCCAGGATCGCGGCGTCGCACGACGCCACCGTGTCGGCCGACAAAATCATCACCGGTTGCGAATCCGCGGCGGTCAACCGGACGGCCACGTCGACGGCTTTTCGGAACGCGTGACGGGCGACCAACTGCGGCGCCGTTTCACGACTGCACACCCCGCATTCGGCTTGCGGGCCGGCCGGCGTGACGCTGAAACGGTAGCCGGCGGCATCCAAAAGCTGTTTGCGCCGTGGCGATCCGCTGGCAAGCACCAACGGCAGGCCGTCGGGCACCGAGGCCCGCGGCAAGTCACGCATCAACGGCAGGTCGGGGGTGGGACTGGACAATGGCGAGTCTCGTTCAAACCGAGTCGTCGTCGGACTTTGGTGCATCCGGGTCGACGTCGCCGGGCGGGCGTTGATCCGATTCGAAGTCCTTCATCGGATCATAAGAACGGGTCGAATCACCCGGCGGCGTGGGCGGTTGCTGTCGACGTTGGTTCAATTGATTGACGGCACCCTTGAGCGAATCCAACAGCCGCGGAACCTGACCGGCGGACAGAAAGACGCGAGAACTGACCGCCGATTGCGGGAAGAAACTGGTCAAAAAGTCCAAGCCGAACTCGTTGGCGCCGTGACCGATCATGACGCCGTTGGCATAAGTCCCGCTGAGCACTTCATCGGGCATTTTCAGGTCGTCGTAGATCTCCTGGGGCGACGGACGGCGGGCGTTGGGATCGTTGGGCGGCTGATTGGGCACCGGCGGGTCACCGAAACGTTCCTTGTACAGTTCGATGTTCTTCTGCAACGCGTCAATGAATTGCGGCATGACGTTGTGGGGGATCACGATCCGGCGGGCGATGCGGTGGGGCCGGCCGATGGTTTGCAGAAAATCCACGATGTATTCGCTGGGGCCGGTCATCACGATCGCACCGGTGCTGAAACAGCCGTCGGCGACGTGATCGGGCACGCGGGCACGCAAGGCGGGGTTGTTCGGCTTGCCTTCGCCGGAATCACCGTGACGCTGGGGATCGGGCTGGTTGTCGGACATAAAGCTTTGCGAGCGTAAAGAAGAGGTGACCGGGAAAGGTTCAGTGTATCGGGTCAAAGGCGATCCCGACTACCGACCCTTGCTTTCACGGCGAAGGGTCACCGGTTGTCGGCGAAACGTTCGGCCGGTTCGTCCCAGCGGCCGGGGTCGGCCGGCTCGAAAGTCTTCGCGGCGAAGCTCCGCCGAACCAAACCGCGGGCTTCGTCGATCGACGCCAACTGGCCCAGCCCCAACATCTGCATCAACACGTTGCCGATCGCCGTCGCTTCGGCCGGCCCGGCGACGACGCGGCGGTTGCAGGCGTCGGCCGTCATCTGGCAAAGCAGTTCGTTCTGCGATCCGCCGCCGACGATGTGAATCGTTTCGATGCGACTATCGGTCAGCGATTCGAGCATCGAAAGACAAGCCCGGTAACGCAGTGCCAGCCCCTCCAGCGCCGCGCGGAACATCACGCCGTGGTCATCCGGAACGCGTTGACCGCATCGCCGGGCCACCTCCGTGATCGCGTCGATCATGTCGGGGGGAGCAAGAAAGTCGGGATGATCCGGATCGATCAACAATGCGAACTCCGGCGCCGCGGCGGCCGCCGCGGCCATCTGGTCCCAAGACACGTCGATGTCCCGCCGGGCCAGGGATTGGCGGATCTGCTGGAACACCCACAGGCCGCCGATGTTCTTCAGCAACCGAGTGCTGCCGGCCACGCCGCCTTCGTTCGTAAAGTTCAGCTCCGCACAGAGCGGTGTGATCATCGGCTCGGGAAGCTCACACCCCATCAGCGACCAAGTGCCGCTGCTGATGTAACACCAGTCAGGTTTCGCCGGCGCGAACTCGCCGGCCGGAACCGCCAAGATCGCCGAAGCGGTGTCGTGGGTCGCCGGGACGATCACCGGGACGTCGCTCAGACCCGTGACTTCGGCCACGCTCCTCTGAACCGTGCCCAGCCGCGTGCCCGGTGGCGTCGGATCGGCGAACAATTTGGCCGGAATCCCCAGACCGCCGAGCAATTCCGTCGACCACCGCCGGGTGCGGGGGTCCAGCAACTGAGTCGTCGAAGCGTTCGTCGCCTCGACGGATTTCTCGCCGCTGATCAGCCAATGAAACAGGTCGCCGATCATCAGGAACGATTCGGCGAATTCGAGCGAGGGTTCGCCTGCCTGGGCGGCCGCGAAAAGCTGGTAAATCGTGTTGATTTCCATGAACTGCAGCCCCGTCGCCCGAAAGATCTCGTCACGCGGGACGCGTCGACAAGCGGCCTCCATCATGCCTCGGGTCCGCGGGTCACGATAACAGCGGACCGGCCCGGTCAATTGGCCCAGCCGGTCCAACAAGGCGTAATCGACGCCCCAAGAATCCACGCCGACGCTGTGAATCTCGCGGTGCCGGCGACCGGCGATCCGCAGGCCGTCCTGGATGTTTTGCCACAGTGAAAGCATGTTCCAGTGCAGCGAATCCTGAACCCGCACCGGTTCGTTGGCAAAGCGGTGGACTTCGCTGATCGCCAACTTCTCCGACCCGCCGGTGGCGTCCGCGGCCAATCCGCCGGCGATCACTCGGCCGCTGGAGGCACCCAGGTCGACGGCCAAATGGACGGCAGAAGACGACGTGAAGGGGTCGGATTCCATTCAAAATCACCGGATCGTTGGGGGGCTGAATGCTCGGATCGGGCGGCCAACCGAAGGCGCCGCCCGGGACACAGGCTAGCAGCCCGCCGCGGGCGTTTGGAGATGACAGCAAATGCTTTGTGAAACTAGGCTGTATTGTTAAAATGCGGAGCCGAAAAGATCCAGCCGGCGGTCGAGGCGAAAGTCCCTAAGCCTTTTTTCTTCAAGGCTTTACGTTCCTGATCCGGCTAAGGGAAAAATGAATTCACAGAACTGAGGTTGACCGGCGGGGGCCAGTGCGTACTCTAGAGATCGTCGGGCATGCGGCGTCCAAACGTGGCCGGTTCGACATCCGACTGAACCACCTAAGTTGTTTCACAGAAACAGCTTGCGACTTTTGATTCGAAGACGGGGATGCGGCGGGATCGTCGTCACCCCCGAAATGTTTCCGCGAGTTCGCCATGCGTGGGGTTTAACGCGGTCAGCTTGCGGCCACGGGCTGACATCGTTGGTTGGGGTGGCGTCATTCATTTGACGACACTTTGCCTTCGACAACTCCACGGGCCGGTGCACACGAAGTGCCCGGCCGCGAACGCTCGCTCGCGGACCGGCCCGCACTCCGGATGCCGGCCCGCACTCCGATTCCCGCGCGGGCACCGCAAGGTTTCGGATCGAATGCCCTGGCGGCTGGCCGATCCGATCGGCTATCAGGCGAGCACGGCGATGACAGGGACGAAAGTCATGGCCGCCTTCTCTTGCCCAACAGGTGTTCCGATGATGCGGACTTTCTTGTCGTTTTTAATGGCCCGGAAGAGTCACGATTCGAGGCGGAATCGCCGTCCTTTCGTCTCGACCGACGACGTGGTGTTGTTCGCAAACTTTCGCGGCTTGGAAGAAGCCCCTCCCGAGGGCCGTGAGACGACGGAATCCGACCGGCGGGCGTTCGCCGCGCCACCGAAACCCACACCGGACCATCGTGCCCGCGTCTTCAGCATGGAACTACGCCATTTGAAATTGTGCAGCGAAAAACGTTGCCGGCGGTTGTCGGCCATCGGAATCGTCACCGCCGGTGACTTGGTCGCCGCGGAACCGTTGGGCATGACCAAACGAATGAAGGTTCCGGCCAACGCCGAAGCGACGCTGCGGCGATACCAGCAAGCGATACGTTTGGCCGCGTCCGTGCCCGGACTGATGCCCCAGGACGCGATGCTGTTGGTCGCCATCCACCGTCGCACCACGCGGGCCTTGGCGATCGAGTCGCCGGCGATGCTGCACCGCGACATGGAGCGATTCGCGTTGAGCAGCCGCGGCCAGCGAGAGCTTCGCGGACGCCGATTGCCCAGCTTGCGTCGCGTTCGCAAATGGATCGAAGCCTCCACGAGCCTGCAATTGGCCGGTTGATCCCGATCCGTGATCTCCGGCGGATTCGGTCTCGCGCCCGAGCCGACGCCCCGGTGTTGATCGTCCGCCGTTGCGGGCAAACGGTGTCGCTCGACTCGGCATCGTCGAACGTGCATACTTTTGTGCTTCGGATCAACATCGCTTTTCCTTCACAGCGGAAGCCCTGGACGATGGTCAAGACATTTGCGTTGTTCGCTCTTCTGGTCACGCTGGCGTCGAGCGTCCCGGCCGAATCGCCGATCGGGAAACCGGTCGAGGAATTCACGTTGGACAACAGTTACGGAAAACCGGTTTCGCTGAGTGACTTTGACGATTCGAGGCTCGTCGTCTTGGCTTTTCTGGGCACCGAATGCCCGCTGGCCAAGCTGTACGGTCCGCGGCTGAGCCGGATCCAGGCCGACTTTGCCGGGGACGGCGTCACGGTGTTGGGCATCGACAGCAACAAGCAGGACAGCTTGTCGGAGATCGCCGCGTACGCCCGACGGCACGAGTTGACTTTCCCCGTTTTGAAGGACGTCGGCAATCGCATCGCGGATCGGTTGGGTGCCGAGCGGACTCCCGAAGTGTTCGTGTTGGATGCCCGGCGTGTCGTTCGTTACCACGGACGCATCGACGATCAATACGGCGTCGGCTATTCGCGAGACCAAACGGATCATTCGCCCTTGGTCGCGGCGATGACGGAGCTGCTGCGTGATCAACCGGTATCGACGCCGACGACCGAAGCGGTGGGTTGCCACATCGGTCGGGTCAAAGCGGTCCGGCCGAGCGGCACGATCACGTACACGAAACACGTCGCGCCGATCTTCAACGCTCGCTGCGTCAGTTGTCACCGCGAGGGCGAGATCGCACCGTTCACGTTGGGCAGTTACGACGACGTGTCGGGTTGGGAAGACACGATTTTGGAAGTCATCGACGACAGCCGCATGCCGCCTTGGTACGCGAATCCGAAACACGGAACGTTTGCCAACGACGCGCGGCTGAGCGAACAAGAGAAAGAAACGATTTGGTCCTGGGTCGAAAACGGCATGCCCGAAGGCGACCCGGCGGACTCGCCCGACCCGCCGGTGTTCGCCGACGGCTGGCGAATCCCGACACCGGATCAAGTTTTCACGATGCGAGATCGCCCTTTCCGCGTCCCCGCCGAAGGTGTCGTGGACTACAAACGCTTCGTGGTCGATCCGGGCTGGGACGAAGACAAGTACATCGTCGCGGCCGAGGCCCGACCGGAAAACCGTGGCGTTGTGCACCACATCCTGGTTTACATCATTCCGCCGGGGCAAAGACGCCAGGACTTGCGACAGGTTCTGGTCGGCTACGCGCCCGGATCCCTACCGGTGCAGCTGGATGACGGGATCGCGATGCACGTCAAAGCGGGCAGTAAGTTGTTGTTCGAAATGCACTACACGCCCAACGGCACCGCGCAGTCCGACCTCAGCTATGCCGGCGTTTGCTTTGCCGACGAGGCCGATGTCAAGAAACGGCTGCGGGGCGAGATCGCGATCAACACGCGTTTCGAAATCCCGCCGGGCGAATCCGATCACGTCGTCGAGGCACGTCACTTGTTCGACCGTGATCGGCTGTTGATCAGCATGACGCCGCACATGCACTTGCGTGGCAAGTCGTTCCGCTACGTCGCCGAGTATCCCGATGGCCAGACGGAGATTTTGCTGGACGTGCCGAATTACGATTTCAATTGGCAACTGAAGTACGTCTTGGAAACGCCCAAGTTGTTGCCACGTGGAACGGTGATCACGTGCGAGGCGACGTTCGACAACAGCGAGCGGAATCTCAGCAATCCCGACCCGAATCGCACCGTCCGCTGGGGCGACCAAAGCTGGGATGAAATGATGATCGGCTTCATGGACACGGTCGCCCCGTGAATCACGGCGTCGTCGTTTTGTCCGGTCGCGATCGGGGGTAGCGGGTTTGCCAAACGGCCGGTCAGTGATTCAACTAGGAATCCCGAATGCCTTGACACCCGTCCCCGCCCGGAGTTCCTGAAGCCGTGACATCGACCGAAGATCTTGCCAATCGCAAAACCGAGATCCGCAAAGCGGCTCACGCGGCCCGCAAAGCCCAGGACGACAAAGACGCGATCAGCCAGCGGATCACCGATCGCGTGATCGCTTTGCCGGAATACCAAGCCGCCGTATGCGTGATGTGGTACGTCGACGTTCGCGACGAAGCCCGCACCCGACACGCCTTGCCCGCGGCGATCGCCGGCGACAAGAAAATCGTGATCCCGTTTTGTGTCGACGGCGAACTGGAATTGTTTCACCTGGAATCCATGGACGAATTGGAACTGGGGATGTATTCGATTTTGGAACCCAAAGAAGACCTCCGCGACGTCGCCAGCAAACGGATCAACGTCAAAGAATTGGATCTGATCATGGTCCCCGGTGTCGGCTTTGACGATCAGGGCGGACGCACGGGCCACGGCAAAGGGTATTACGACAAACTGTTGGAGAACGCTCGTCTTGACACGCCGTTGGTCGCGTTGGCTTTCGAGTGCCAGATGTTCGACCAGATTCCGATGCAGGACCACGACATTTACATGGACAAGATTGTGACCGAGGATCGTGTGATCGAAGGCAAAGGCCGTGGCTGATCTGAATTCGCCGCAACTCAAAGCGTTGGTCGAGGACACGTACGCGGAAGGCTTTCGCAGCATTTACGGCGAAGTCTTGATCACGGCGCGGGACCAGAAATGGCTGGACCACGCCACCGCCGCGGCCACCGGGCACGCCTCCAGCACGATCCTGTGCGACTGCGAAGCCGGTGTCGCCCATAAGCTGGGTCCCGAGGAAACGCCCGACGGCCGCCCCGGTGCCGTCGTCCAATTCCACGTGCCACGGTTCCGCAAGGATCGGCGCGAGCATCTGGAAAAAGTCATGCTGGCCAGGATCAGCCAAAACGTTTTGACCTGCCCGACGGCTCGCTGTTTCAACCGCTTGGACACGGAGGACTTCTTCAAACTGGGACGCAAGATCGCCTTCTTCGGCGACCGTCATCAGTTTCGGGACGAGCGGTACGGCACGCGGGGCTGGGTCATCCCGATCTTGGGCGGTGAGTTCTACTTGACGCGTCGCTTCGGATTCCGAAACGGCGTGATGGGCGGCAATTTGTGGTTCTTCGGCCCCAGCGAAGACGTCTCGCTCGAAGCGGCGGAAAAAGCCGCCGAGGCGGCCGACCGAACGCCCGATGTGATCACGACGTTCCCCGGCGGGGTCGCAGCCAGCGGTTCGAAAGCCGGCAGCAGTTACGACTTCACCATCGCGTCGACCTACGCCGAGTTTTGTCCGACGCTGAGGGACAAGCTGGGTGAAAGGTCCAAGGTCCCCGACGGCGTCGCCAGCATCATGGAGATCATCATCAACGGTCGCGACTTGGACGCGCTGAAATCGGCGACCCGAAAAGCGATTCACGCCGCGGCGGACACGCCCGGCCTGATGCGGATCACCGCCGGCAACTACGGGGGCCGACTGGGCAAGTCGTTCATCCACCTGCACGAATTGCTGGACGCGAATTGAAGGTTCCGCCGCGAATCGCGAAATGCCGGGCAAGGCGGTCGCGACGCCGGGTCACCAATCGGCCAGCGGGCCGGTGTTGTTTCCGCGGATGTATCGAAACTGAGCGTCGCAAAAACTATCGGTCATGCCGGCCAAGTATTCGCCGATGACCCGCGGAGCCGGCTGAGCCTGACAACGCGTTCGGAAACGCAACGGCAACCGTCCCGGATCGGCCAGCAAGATGTCGAACAGCGTTCGCAGTCGATCGCTGGCCGCACGGCGAACTTCCATCAGTCGCGGATGGCGGTAAACCGCTTCGAACAAATACGATTCCAGTTCGCTGCGTTCGCGCGAGATGGTATCGCTGTGATCGATCCGCACGCCTTCGGCCGACAGGTCGCCGGACGTGCATCCGACCAACCCCCGCAGCCGATCCGCTGCCGATTCCAACAAGTCGCCGATTTGCAAATCGATCAACTCGTGGACCAAAGCTTGACGCAGATTGCTGGGCGGCAGTTCACCGCGAGCGGTTTGCAACCGGTGCAGCGAACGTTCGATGATGGCGAGTTCGGACAAGTCGTCGATCGAAAGCAGGCCCATCTGCAACGCGTCATCGACGTCGTGCGCGTCGTAGGCGATCGAGTCGGCCAGGTCGACGACCTGGACTTCCAACATCGGCGCTCGGCCGACGGCGGCTTCGGCCTTGTGCGCACGCACGTCCTGGCCGGCCAGCGTTTCTCGCGACAAATTCAGGCCCGGGAAACCTTGATACCTTTGTTCCAATTCCTGAACGATCGTCAACGCGAACTGGTTGTGCGAAAACCCTCCGACGTCTTCCAGACATTCCGACAACACGTCTTCGCCGCAGTGTCCGTACGGCGGATGGCCGACGTCGTGCATCAACGCCAGGGCTTCGGTCAAGTCTTCGTTCAGACGCAGCACCCGCGCGATCGTGCGAGCCACCGAGGCGACTTCGAAGGTGTGTGTCAAACGCGTGCGATGATAGATCCCCATCTCGCCGGTGAAGACTTGCATCTTGCCCGACAATCGCCGAAAAGCGCTGCTGTGAAGGATCCTATCGCGGTCCCGCGTGAACGGCCCGCGATAGGCGTGCCGGCTTTCCGGAAAGACGCGTCCGGCGGTGTCGCGACTGTGCATCGCGTAAGATGCCAACAGCAGGTGTTCGCGGTCGGCGTACCGGCTCAGGTCGATCATCGGCGTCGCTTCGGTCGGCGAAGACATCGGAGACGAGAATTCCAAAAAGTTCAAGCGGTAAAATAGCAGGGATTTCCCAAGGATAGGTCGTAATCTCCGGTCCGTCGATTCCATCTCGCCAGCTTGCCTATCCGCCAGATCCCCAGCCGACGGGCGTGCCGGCAACCCCGGCCGAACCGCACAACGGATGGACCTGCGGTGGCCGAATGTTTTTGTTCATGCGATCTTTTTGGCCGACGTCCGCCCTCCGAACTCCTTTGCCTCCCGCGTTTCCTTTTGATCGGTGATTTCCACTTGGCCCCCACCCGTACCGCCTCGGCACGCCGACGACGCCGCGATGCCGACACGACCGATGCCGGCGATCACATTCGCATCCGCGGCGGTCGAGTCCATAACCTGAAGAACATCGACGTCGACATCCCCCGCGACGCGATCACCGTGATCACCGGCGTCTCGGGCAGCGGAAAAAGCTCGCTGGCGTTCGACACGTTGTTCGCCGAAGGTCAGCGACAGTACATCGACAGTTTGTCCGCGTATTCGCGACAGTTTCTCGATCAGATCCCGCGTCCCGACGTGGATTCGATCGACGGCCTGGCTCCGACGCTTTCGATCGACCAAAAGGCCGGATCGTCGGGGACCCGAAGCACCGTGGCCACGATCACGGAGATCTACGACTACCTGCGGTTGCTGTACGCCCGTGTCGGCATCCCCCACTGCGTGAATTGTGGCACGCCGGTGTCGCAGCAATCGCCCGAAGCGATCCAAGCCCAGCTCCGAGGACTCGGCGACGGTACCAAACTGGTGCTGCTCGGTCCGCTCGTCCGCGGTCGCAAAGGGGAACACCGCGACGTCTTGGAATCCATCCAAGCGGCCGGCTTGGTGCGAGCGAGAATCGACGGCGAAATTCACTCGCTCGAGGACGCGCCCCCCTTGGCGGTGCGAAAGAACCACACGATCGAAGCGGTGATCGATCGCCTGGTCATTCGCGAAGGCATCGAGTCACGGCTTCACGACAGCGTCACCCTGGCGCTGCGGATCGGCAAAGGCGCCCTGCTGAGTTTGGTCGATGACGGCGACGGCGGTTGGCAGGAAAGGATCTACAACACCGCCATGGCTTGTGCCCAATGCGGGGAGAGTTTCGCCGAGATCGAACCGCGGACGTTCAGCTTCAACAGCCCCTACGGCGCGTGCCCGACCTGTGGCGGCTTGGGAACCGTGGACGCATCGACCGACAAACGCGGCAAGACCGACCGGACCGAGGTGTGTCC
>Ga0102938_10001500_pt1 | contig 17570 bp, 15 predicted proteins | sample SalPonR2_B_D2_MG_FD_84516 | JGI IMG/M metagenome (GOLD analysis project Ga0102938, IMG submission 84516) | Salt pond soil microbial communities from South San Francisco under conditions of wetland restoration - Salt Pond MetaG R2_B_D2_MG | ecosystem: Environmental > Aquatic > Marine >...
AGCCGGCCTGCTGCTGACCGTCCTGCTGCTGACCGTCCTGCCGGGGGCTGCGGCGACGACGCCCACGTCCGCGGCTGCCGCGGCGCTTCTTCTGGCCGCTGCCTTCCCCGGCACCCTTCTGTTGCTGGCCCTCGCTCTGCCCCTCGCCCTGGCCCTGACCCTGGCTCTGGCCCTGGCTCTGACCCTGATTCCGGGTCTTCTTGTCGTCCGCGTTCTCCTTGCTCTCCGCGGCGGACTTCTGCTGTCTCTCGGGCTGCTGGCTCTTGCCGTCGGTCTTCCGGCCCTTGCGCGCGCTGCTCTTCTTGCCGCTGCGGCTGCGCTGTTCGTCGCCATCCTTGCGGGGTTGCTGCGGCTTGCCCTTGCCGCTCTTGCTGCTCTTGCCGCTAGTACTGCCCTGGCGCGACCTGGACGAGGCAGGACGCTTGCCGGAGTCCCGCTTGCCGCGGGTCTTCTGGCCGCCGCTGTCCTCGTCGCCGGTGGCGAAGAGATAACGCCACAGGCGGACGAACAGGCCGGGTCCCTGGGGTCCCTGAGGCTGATCTTGCGCCAGGCGCTGAGGCGGCGGAGCCGGGGCAGACGGGACGATGGCCGTCACCGCCGGCTTCTCCAGCGGCTTCTTGTCCGCCTGCCAGGAGGGCACCTCGTCCTCGCCGTCGACGGCCGCCAGTTCGTAGCTTACGCCGGTGTTCTCCGGCAGCAGCGTCTGGTCGTCGCGCACGCGGCGGATGGAGTAGTTGGGCGTATCCAGATCCGGGTTGGCGACCAACAGCAGCTCGACCTCGTTGCGGTCCTCGACGTTCTGCACCCAGTCCCGCTTCTCGTTCAGCAGATAGGTGGCGACGTCGACGGGCAGCTGGGCGATGACTTTCGCGGTGCGCTCCTTGCGGGCCTCCTCGCCGACCAGGCGGAGGATCGCCAGGGCGAGCGACTCCACGCCGCGGATGTTGCCGATACCGTTGCAGCGGGGGCAGATCTGGTGGCTCGATTCACCGAGCGAGGGCCGCAGGCGCTGCCGGGACATCTCGAGCAGCCCGAAGCGCGAGATCTTGCCGATCTGCACCCGGGCGCGGTCCATGCGTACGGCCTCGCGCAGCCGGTTCTCGACCTCGCGCTGGTTCTTCTGCGGGCCCATGTCGATGAAGTCGATGACGACGAGTCCGCCGAGGTCGCGCAGTCGCAGCTGGCGTGCCACTTCGTCGGCCGCCTCGAGGTTGGTATTGAGCGCGGTGCTCTCTATGTCCTCTCCCTTCGTGGCCCGCGCCGAGTTGATGTCGACGGAGACCAGCGCCTCGGTGTGGTCGATAACCAGGCTGCCGCCGGAGGGCAGGATCACCGAATGGGCGAAGGCCGACTCGATCTGGCTCTCGATCTGGTAACGGGTGAACAGCGGTACCGCGTCGTCGTAGTACTTCAGCTTGCGCAGGTTGTGCGGCATCACCCGCTCGACGAACTCCCGGGCCTCGTTGTAGGCCTTGGTATCGTCGACCAGGATCTCGCCGATGTCGTTCGTGAGGTAGTCGCGCATCGCCCGGATGATCGCGTTCGACTCCTGATAGATCAGGAACGGGGAAGGGCGCTCGACGACCACTTTCAGGATGGCCTCCCACACCGCGAACAGGTTGTCCAGGTCCCACTTCAGTTCCTCGGCGGAACGGTCGATGCCCGCGGTGCGCACGATGATGCTCATGCCGTCGGGTATCTCGAGCTCTTCCAGGGACTCGCGGATCTGCTCCCGGTCCTCGCCGACGATGCGGCGGGACACCCCGCCGGACTTCGGCTTGTTCGGCTTCAGGACGAGGAAGCGGCCCGCCAGGCTGACGAAGGTGGTGAGGGCCGCACCCTTGGTGCCGCGCTCCTCCTTGTCGATCTGGACGACGATGTCCTGGCCTTCGCGCAGAACGTCGCGGATGCCCGGGCGGCCGCTGCCCTCGGGCTCTTTCACATAGTACTCGGGAGAGACTTCCTTGAAGGGAAGGAAGCCGTGCCGATCGGCGCCGTAGTCGACGAAGGCGGCTTCGAGGCTGGGTTCGATGCGGGTGATCTTACCCTTGTAGATGTTGGCCTTTTTTCGTTCCTGTGACGGGGTCTCGATATTGAGGTCGTAAAGCCGCTGGCCGTCGACCAGCGCCATGCGCAACTCTTCTTCCTGAGTCGCGTTCACCAGCATTCTTTTCATAGTGCCCTGCTTTGATTTCTTGTGCGGGCAGCGAGTCGGTATCTGTTGCCGGGACTGGCCGAGCGAACCGGGACGGGCAGGGGTATGCGGCGACCGTCCGGAGACATCCGGGGTCGTCCTCGTACTTCAGATAAGACTTGCCGAGTCGATGCGCGATGATCGACAGCAGCGCGGCAATGATCATGAAAAACCCTTGAAACCCTGGCGGCTCAGATGCTCGGGTATCGCCCGGCGTGCAGGCCGGCTCGCGACCAAGCACGGCCCCCGAAAACGGGGCCTCTGAACAATGGCGTCCCTGTCTCTGCACCGGGAAATTACTCCAGGATGATGGGGGCGCCCCGCTGAATCCGTCCGATCCGGTACGATAGCGAAGTACGGGACCGTGACCGGTCAGTAATATAGCAACCTCTCGCGACTTCAGCAATCGGCTTAAGTTATTGTCCTCCTTCGATAAGTCCTCCAACGACTCCGCCGCCGACAAGGGTCCGGTGCGCCATGGCGTGAGAAAGCTCTCCGTGGCTGGCGACGACGCCGGCCAGCGCATCGACAATTTCCTCGCCCGGGAGTGGAAAGGCCTGCCGCGGCCGCGGATCTACCGCCTGCTGCGCAAGGGCCAGGTGCGGGTGAACGGCGGCCGCGTGAAGGCCGACTACCGGCTCTGTGCCGGGGACGAACTCCGCCTGCCGCCGGTCACCATCGAGCCCGCGCAGGCGGGCCGCCCCGACCGCGGCCTGGTCGAGCGGCTGCTGGCTGCCGTGGTGTACGAGGACAAGCGCCTGCTGGTCGTGAACAAGCCGAGCGGGGTCGCCGTGCACGGTGGCAGCGGCATCAGTTTCGGTGTGGTCGAGGCGCTGCGCGCCGGCCGCCCGGAGCTGAAAGTGCTCGAACTGGTGCACCGGCTGGACCGGGAGACGAGCGGCTGTCTCGTGCTGGCCAAGAAGCGGAGCGCGCTGCGCGAGCTGCATGCGCTGTTCCGCGAGGGCGCGGTGGAGAAGGTCTATCTGGCGCTGGTCGCCGGTGACTGGCAGCTGGGTGCCCGCACGGTCGATCTGCCGCTGGCGGTGCACCGGCGCAAGGGCGGCGAGCGCCACGTCCAGGTGGACCACGACGACGGCAAGCTCTCGCGCACCCGCTTCAGCGTGCAGGCTGCCTATGGCAGCTGCACCCTGCTGAAGGCGCAGCCGGAGACGGGGCGCACGCACCAGATCCGGGTGCACGCGGCGGCCTGCGCGCATCCCGTGCTGGGGGACGAGCGTTACGGCGACGAGGCGGCCAATGCGCGTTTCGCCCGGCTGGGGCTGCGGCGGCTGTTCCTGCATGCCCAGTCCATCGGCTTCGTGGACGGCAATGGCAACGACCGGTTGTTCACGGCGCCGCTGCCCGCCGAACTGGACGCGGTGCTGGCGCGGCTGAAAGAGCGGCGCAGCTGAAGGGTCGTCAGAGCAGCGGCACGCCGAGGTCCTCGAGTGTGCGAGCGAGCCAGATCAGCGGCAGGCCCACTAGTCCTGTCGGGTCCTGGCTCTCGATGCGCTCGAACAGGACCGGACCACTGCCCTCGGCCTTGAAGCCGCCGGCACAGTCCCAGGCGCGGTCCCGGTCGACATAGCGCTCTGCGAGGGCCCGCTCGTAATGCCGGAAGCGCACTTCGGTGACGTCCGTATGGACCCTTTCCTCGCTGCCGTCGCCGCTGCCGGAGCCGTGTATGACGCAGACCGAGGTCAGGAATCGCATCGGCAGGCCACGCGCCGCCAGCAATTGCGCAACGGCGGCGTCGCGGCTGCCGGGCTTGCCGCAGGCCCTGCCTTGCAGCACCGCGACCTGGTCGGAGCCGATCACCGTGGCCCGGGCGTGCCGGGACGCGACCGCCGCGGCCTTCTCCCGCGCCAGCCGCAGGGACAGCGCGGCGGGGGCTTCGCCGTCGTGCGGGGTCTCGTCCAGGTCGGGCGCCACGCATTCGAAGCGGCTGAGGATCCTTGCCAGCAGGTCCCGCCGGTAGGGCGAGGAGGAGGCGAGCACGACGTCGTTCGGGGCGGGATTTTCCATTCTCGATCAGTCACCTGTGCGGACTTGCGGGCCCCTGAGGCAGCCCGTTTTTTCTTTGACAGCAGGGGTCAAGGCTCTTATCATCCGCCGGCTATGTCCAGCCCCATGCTTCAGGCGGTGCGGCCCGACGCGCTGGCCGCCCGACGTGAGGAGATCAGGGATACCATTCCGCTGGGCTCCACGGATCGTCTGGCGGCCCTCGTCCGCGAGGTGTTGACGCGGTGCGGCGGAGAGGCACCCGGGGACTGGGCCGGGGACTGGGAACGCCGGCCGCTCGCGGTCGAACTCGACTTCGACAGCCGGCGGGTCGAGGGTAGACAGCCGGTACCGGCGGTTACCGGGAAGGCCCGGGTCACGCTGCCTCTGGTCTGCGAAAGGTGCCTGGGACTGATGGAACTGGCGCTGGAAGCGGATATCGCGTTCCTGCTGCCGGATGCCGACATGACCGACGAGGCCCTGCCGGGCTTCGAAGTCTGGCAGGTGGAGGGGCGCGGCGTGCGGCTGCTCGATCTGGTCGAGGAGGAATTGTTGCTGGCGCTGCCGCTGGCCCTCATGCACGAGGACCGTTCGCGCTGCCGGCCGGTGACGGAGGACTACGCAGCGGACGACGCGGAAGCGGAGCCGGACACGCAGCGCCCGTTCAGTGCACTGAAGGCGCTGCTGAGAGAAGACGAGGACCAGGGCGAGTGACCCCACGGCCGGGCGCTCACATGACTTACAATCGATTCGAGACCGATCCCGCCTGAAGCTTCAGGGCTGCCGGCGGGTCAGTTTTTTTTGGAGACCTGAAAATGGCAGTTCAGAAAAGTCGCAAGACACCTTCCAAGCGCGGCATGCGCCGTGCCCATGACGCACTGAAGGGCGAGACACTCTCGGTGGAGCCCACCACCGGGGAGACTCACCTGCGTCATCACGTGAGCCCGGACGGGTTCTACCGGGGCCGCCAGGTGGTGAAGCCCAAGGTCGTGGAAGAGCAGGACTGATTCCTGCCTGAGCCGGCGCCGGGCGACCCGGACCGGCTCTCCACACCCATGCAGGCCGTCGATTTCACCATCGCCCTGGATGCCATGAGCGGGGACCTCGGTCCCGGCGTCGTGGTGGCGGCGGCGAGGCAGGCGCTGCGGCGCCATTCCGCCCTGGGCATCGTGCTGGTGGGCGATGAAACCGTGCTCGAGCCTCTCGTCGCCGCTGTCGGTGACGATGCGGCCGGCCGTCTCGTGGTCCGGCATGCCGCCGAGATCGTCACGATGAACGATGCCCCGGTGGATGCGCTGCGGCGCAAGAAACAGTCGTCCATGCGCGTGGCCGTCGACCTGGTGAAGCAGGGTGAGGCACAGGCCTGCGTGAGCGCGGGCAACACCGGCGCTCTGATGGCGATAGCGAAGTTCGTGCTGAAGACGGTGCAGGGCATCGACCGGCCGGCCATTCTCGCCGAGATGCCCGCGCGCGGCGGGTCGGTCCACATGCTGGATCTCGGCGCGAACGCCGATTGCACGGCCGAACAGCTGTTCCAGTTCGCCATGATGGGATCGGTAGTGACCGGCGACGTGCGCGGGCTGGAGAATCCGCGGGTGGCGTTGCTCAACATCGGCGAGGAAGAGATCAAGGGCGACCAGACCGTGAAGGCCGCCGCGGCGATGCTCGCGGCAAGCGGGCTGAACTACGTCGGTTACGTCGAGGGCAACGGCATCATCTCCGGCAAGACCGACGTGGTGGTGACCGACGGCTTCACCGGCAACGTGGCGCTGAAGACCATGGAGGGGACGGCCGGATTCATCTCCGAGATGCTGAAAGCGGCCTTCACCGAGACCTGGCTGTCAAAGCTGCAGGCACTCGCGGCGCGAGGCGTTCTCGGACGGCTGCGGGCCCGGCTGGATCCCAGGCACTATAATGGCGCGAGTCTGGTCGGTCTCACCGGTATCGTCGTGAAGAGTCACGGCAGCGCCGACGAACTCGCCTTCCTGCACGCCATCGAGACGGCGGTGGTGGAGGTCGAGCACGACGTGCCGTCCCAGATCGGACGTCTGCTGCAACGGGAAGCCGCATGAAATATTCGCGCATCGAGGGTACCGGCCGCTGCCTGCCCGACAGGATCCTCACCAACGCCGAGCTGGAGAAGATGGTGGATACCACCGACGAGTGGATCCGCACACGAACCGGCATCGAGCGCCGCCACATCGCTGCCGATGATCAGTACACCAGCGATCTCGCGGTGGGGGCCGCGCGGGAGGCCATGGCGGCTGCCGGCGTCGGCCCGGCCGATATCGACTTCATCGTCGTCGGCACGACCACGCCGGACCGGGTCTTCCCAAACGTGGGCTGTCTGGTACAGGAGAAACTGGGCATCCACGACTGCGCCGCATTCAGCGTCGAGGCCGCGTGCACCGGTTTCATCTATGCCCTCAGCGTGGCCGACAAGTTCGTGCGTGCCGATGCGGCCGGCTGCGCGCTGGTGATCGGTGCCGAGACGCTCTCCCGGATCACCGACTGGGACGACCGCCAGACCTGCGTATTGTTCGGCGACGGCGCCGGCGCGGTGGTGCTGAAGCCGGCCGACGAGCCCGGTGTCGTGTCCACCCATCTCGGCGCCGACGGCCAGTACAAGGACCTGCTTTACTACCCGGCGGGTCCGTCCGAGAGGCTGGACGACATGCTGCGCGGCGAGGCGGCCATCCACATGCGTGGCAACGAGGTCTTCAAGGTGGCGGTGAAGACCCTGGGCAACATCGTCGACGAGACGCTGGCGGCCAATCAGATGTCCAAGAGCGATATCGACTGGCTCATCCCCCACCAGGCGAATATCCGCATCATCCAGGCCACGGCCAAGCGTCTCGACATGCCGATGGAGCGGGTGGTACTCACCGTGCAGGACCACGGCAATACTTCCGCCGCCTCGGTGCCGATGGCCCTCGACGTGGCGATCCGCGACGGACGCATCAGCCGGGGGCAGACCCTGTTGCTGGAGGCGTTCGGCGGCGGCTTTACCTGGGGCTCGGCGCTGGTCCGCTACTGAACCCGCCGACGCGCGCTACCACAGCGGTGCGGGTACCGCCGCCGTTTCCCGGTCGCGGCGGGTGCGCCGCAGCATGCGCTCGTGCAGCTGCTCGCGCCGCGCGGCGATGCGCTCGCGGCGGGTCGCTGCATCGGTGCCCACCTTGAAACGCCGGAAGTAGTTGTCCCGGAAGCCGCAGAAGTCCTCGTAAGCCTCGATGACGTGCTTCAGTTCCCGCAGCACGAGCTCGATCATGATCGCGTCGTCCAGATAGCCCAGTCCGGGCATGTCGTCGGGGATCAGGTCCTCCGGGTCGCCGAAATAGATCAGCGCGGAGAGCAGCTTCAGCCGTTCCGCGCCGGGCAGGCCCCACTCCTCGTCCTCCAGCATGGAGCACATGGCCTGCAGGCGCGGCAGCCGCTCGCGGACGAAGTCCGGCAGCGCTGCCGGATGCAGGGATTCCATCACGTCCCGGGTGGCCTTGACGATCTCCGCCTCGTCGGCGTCCTTGGCCGCGGCGCGGGCGCCCTTCATGGCCTTGCGGAACTGCTTGAGGTCACGCTCGCTGATGTACAGGCTGATCTTGATACTCATGGTATTTCTTCGCTCGCGCTCATGGGGCCGGAGAGGGGCACGAGGGAAAGGTAGGCGACTCCGGGGAGGTGGTCAACGCCGGCACGTCGACCGGATGCCGGATATCTGGGAGAATCTCCGCCGTTGCACCCCACGGTGCGTTGCGCAGAGATCCGCTCGATGAGGACGGTTGCAGGCAGGCTCGGCCTGTTCGCTTTGGCGATGCTCGGGCTATCCGTCGCGATGCCGGCGCAGGCTGAGGTATTCGACCTGCCGGACAACGGCGATACCGTGGTCGGACAGGTGACGACGGTCGAATCCCGCGAGTGGGACACGCTGCTGGACATAGCCCGCCGTCACGGACTCGGCTATTACGACATCGTCCGGGCCAATCCGGATGTGGACCCGTGGCTGCCGGGCGATGGCACCGAGGTGGTGCTGCCGACCCGCTTCATCCTGCCCGACGTGCCCTGGGAAGGCGTGGTGCTGAATCTGCCCGAGTACCGTATGTATTACTTCCCGCCGCCGGAGGCGGACGGCCCGCGCACGGTCATGACCTTCCCGATCAGCATCGGCCGCATGGACTGGGAGACGCCCCTGGGCGTGACCCGCATCACCGTCAAGGCCAGGGACCCGGCGTGGTATCCGCCCGAATCCGTGCGCAAGGAGCACGAGGCCGACGGCCGCTCATTGCCGCGGGTGGTGCCGCCGGGGCCGGATAATCCGCTGGGGCAATTCGCGATGCGCCTCGCGATCCCGGGTTATCTCATCCACGGGACGAACCGGCCGGCCGGCGTCGGCATGCGCGTGACCCACGGCTGCATCCGCATGTTCCCGGAAGACATCGAGTTCGCTTTCGGGCGCATCCCGACCGGCACGCCGGTGCGCATCATCGACGAGCCCTACAAATTCGGCTGGTACGACGGGCAGCTGCTCATGGAGGCCCACGAGCCGCTGGAGAGTCCCGCGGAGACGGTCGACGCGGCGCCGGTCAGCACGCTGACGCGGCTGACCGAGCTCTACGTGGCGGCCACCGGCGATCGGCGCATCGAGGTGGACTGGGACCGGGTGGAAGCGCTGCATCACGCCGCCGACGGCATACCGCGCCGGGTGGATGCTGCCGGCGTCGGCGAAACGCTGGTGGCGGACCAGGACTAGCCGCGCGGAAGGTCGGCAGGATTCGCGTACGAGACTTGCGGACAAAAAAACGCCGCGACGAGCGCGGCGTTTAAGAGTCTCTGAATCCGCGAATTATTTGGACATCGACTTCTGGAACATGCGCTCCAGGCGTTCGCGGTTCGCATCGCAGCAGCTCTGCGCGCCCTGTGCGGCCGACAGCGCCTGGCTGGCGGTGCTCTGAGCGCTGGAAGCCATCTGGCTGGCACGGTCCGCTGCGGAACGTGCGGCTTCGGCGGCCGACTTGGCGGCAGCGGCGTCAGCAGCAGCGCGTTCGGCGGTCGCCTGCACTTCGTCGAGAGCAGTCTGGTTGGCACAACCGGTGACCAGCAGCATCGTGGCTGCGACGGCGCCGAGTTTCGTTGCGATTCTCTTCATATGCTTTTCCCCTGTTGGAGGCATTAAAAACAAGCGTATTATTTATTAAACGCGGTCAGTGTTCAACGTAATCAGGGTATCGGGGGCAGTTTTTTTTCGCCCCGAGGCATTTGATTTGTCTGCGTTTTGCGACACGTATCCGGCGCTGCCCGTCAGAGTTCGCTGAGCAGTCGGCGGGCTTCGTCCTCCAGTCGGGCGAGTTCGCGTTCCAGGGAATCCTGGTTGCGCTCGAGATCGCGAAGGCGATAGTAGACGGAGCGGCGCTGATCGTCGCTCAGGTCCTGACGCTGGAGATCGAAATCCAGCTGGCGCAGCGCGCGCTCGGTATCGTCCAGTTCCTCGTTCACCCGGTGGATGCGCCGGCCCAGCTGGTAGCCGGTGTAGAAGTCTTCCTCGTAGCCCGGCGGGCAGACGCCCTGGTAGCTGCGCCCGTCGCGGCCGTGGGTGAGGCCGCCGGCCACGGTGCACAGGCGGTCGAGACCCGCGAGGCGGCCGCGGGCATAGGCTTTCCGGTCCGGGAGGACACCGTATTCGGCACAGGCTTCCCGGTGCTCTTCGATGCGCTCGGGCGGATAGCCGCGTGCGCCGTCGGTTTCTCCCAGAGCTTCCCAGTCGGCCCGCCGGCATTCGGTCTCGGAGAGGGTGGCGCAGCCGCCGGCCAGTAGGGCTGCGGGCAGGATGAGGCAGAGAAACTTGCGCCGGAATGGAACCTGTATATAATCACAGTATCTGGGCATGCATACAGGATAACACCATGGCCGATCTCACCCCACGCCAGTCGCAGATTCTGAAACTCATCCAGGATTTCATCGCCGAGACGGGCATGCCGCCCACCCGGGCCGAGATCGCCGAGGAGCTGGGTTTCCGCTCTCCCAACGCCGCCGAGGAACACCTGCGGGCACTGCAGCGCAAGGGTGTGCTGGAACTGAGGCCCGGCACCTCCCGCGGCATCCAGCTGAAGGATTCCCTGCGCGAGCAGATGGGCCTGCCGCTGGTCGGGCGGGTGGCCGCCGGCCAGCCAATACTGGCCGAGCAGAACATCGAGGCCCATTACCAGATCGACAAGAGCCTGTTCCGGCCGAAGCCCCATTACCTGCTGCGGGTGCAGGGCATGAGTATGAAGGACGTGGGCATCCTGGACGGTGACCTGGTGGCCGTGCATCGCACGCCCGAGGTGCGGAGCCGCCAGATCGTGGTGGCCCGCCTGGAGGACGAGGTCACCGTGAAGCGTTACCGGCAGGAAGGCACCATGGTCTGGCTGATGCCGGAGAACAGCGAGTTCGCTCCGATACGGGTGGATCTCGCTCACCAGCCGCTGGTCATCGAAGGCGTGGTCGTCGGCGTCATCCGCGACGGCATGCCGGTGCACTGAGGCGTCTTCCGCCCCGTGGACGAAGCTCTCGAACAATTACTCGGCAGTTACCGGCTCTGGCGCGGTAGCGAGGGCGCCGTGCGGGAAGGTCAGGCCGGCCGGGTGGCGGCCACCGGTTACCGCAAGCTCGATGCCTGCCTGCCCGGCGGCGGCTGGCCGCTGGCCTCGCTCACCGAAGCCCTGTCCGCCGCCTGCGGCATCGGCGAGTTGCGCCTGTTCATGCCGGCACTCTCCGCACTGTGCCGGCAGCGTGAGGGCTGGGTGGTCTGGATCGCACCGCCCCACGTGCCCTATGCGCCGGCGCTGGTGCAGTGGGGGCTGGAAGTCTCCCGGGTACTGCTGATCCATCCTGCCCGTGACCAGGAGGCGCTCTGGGCGATGGAGCAGGCATTGTCCTCGGGTACCTGCGTGGCCGTTCTGGCCTGGATCAACCGCATGGACGAGCGCACCAGCCGGCGGCTGCAGCTCGCGGCCGGCCGGGGCGAGAGCTGGGCCATTGCTTTCCGACCGGCCGCCGCCAGGCGGGAGGCCTCCGCCGCCGCGCTGCGATTGCTGCTGCGTCCCGGCAGCAACGGCACCGATGTGGACCTGTTCAAGGTCCGCGGCGCGCGGCCAGCCCTGGTGAGCGACTATGACGATCGGGACGGCGGTTGCCCGTTGCCGCTGGTGCGTCCGCCGGGGGAGGGCCTGGAGGAGAGTGCGGGAGCGGTGGGCGTCGGCGGGCGCGCCGGCTCGGGCTGACGACGTGGCCGCCTCTCCATGGTATCGCCGCTGTCCGAGTCCGATTCCGTCCTGCCGGCCGAAGGGGAGCCTCCGCAACCCCGGGCCGAGCGGGGGCGGGTAACGGCCGTTCCCGGACCCGCCCGGCAGCAGCCGCTGCCTCTCGGTGGCGGCGAACCGCCGGCCGAAGACCCGTCTCCTTCGTATTCACGGCAGCGCCGCTCGCAATGCTGGCTGTGCATCCGCCTGCCCGGCATCGCCCTCGAGGCACTGGGCGAGTCTGCGGCGGCATCCGCCGGGCCGGTGTCGGTGGTGGAAGAGGAAGGCGGGCAGGTCGTCGTCCATCTCGCGAACCGGACCGCCGCGGCGGCCGGGATCAGGCCCGGCCAGACGCTGAGCGCCGCCCTGGCACTGGCACCGGCGCTCCGCACTCTCTCGCGTCGGCCGCGGCGCGAGCGCGTCCTGCTGGAAGCCCTGGCTGACTGGGCCGGACGCTTCAGCCCCCTGGTCAGTCCGGAGGCCCCGGATGCGCTGCTGCTGGAAGTGCAGGGGAGTCTGCGTCTGTTCCGCGGCCTGGATCGCCTCTGTCGGCTGGTCACCGAAGGGCTGCGGCAACGGGGCCACCGGGCCCTCGTCTGCGTAGCCCCCACGCCGCTGGCGGCGCTCTGGCTCTCGCGGGACGCCAGCAGCCGGGTGGAGGGTGTGGCCGAACTGGCGCGGTATCTCAATCCGCTGGATCTGCGCGTCACCGGGTGGCCGGCCGCGGTGCTGCGGGCACTCGGCGGCATCGGCGTGACGACCATCGGCGAGTGCCGCCGACTGCCCCGGGAAGGGTTCGCCCGGCGCTTCGGCGCGGCGCGGCTGCAGGCGCTGGACCGGGCCTTCGGCCGACTGCCGGACCCGCGGCCCCATTACACGGGTCCGCCGCGATTCCGCGAGCAGATCGACCTCGGGGAGGAGACCCGGGACGAGGCGCTGCTCGCGGCCGGCTGCTCGCGACTGCTGGCCTTACTGGAGGACTTCCTGCTGCGTCATCAGCGGGCGGCGCGGCGTCTGCGGTTCCGCTTCTTCCACCTGCGCGGCGGGGCCACGCCGCTCACCCTGGGTTTCAGCGATGCCGGCTGCGACGTGGAGCACTGGCGGAGCCTGCTTGGCATCCGGCTGGAGCGCCTTCACCTGCCGGCGCCGGTGATCGCCGTGGAGCTCGCCACGGGACGGCTGGAGCACCGCGATGGCGATACGACGGCCCTGCCGCTGGTGCCCGGCCAGGCGGGCCGGCATGAGGAAGGACTGCCCAGGCTGGTGGAGAGCCTGCGGGCCCGGCTGGGCGAGAACGCCGTCCGCGGACTCAGGAGTCTCGCTGAGCATCGGCCCCAGCAGGCCTGGGACGAGGTCGATCCCCTGGAGGGCATGGCAGGCGACGGCGGTGCGGGGCCGTCGCCCTGGAACCGGGTACGGGAGTTGCCCGCGGCCGCCGGCCGGGGAGAGGGCGACGACCTGCTGCTCGAGCGTCCGCTGTGGATATTGATGCAGCCCCAGCGGCTTGCCGTTTACGAGGGACGTCCCTGCCACGACGGTCCGCTGCAGTTCGTACACGGACCGGAGCGCATCGAGAGCGGCTGGTGGGACGGGGCGGACACGGCCAGGGACTACTACGTCGCCGAGACGGGCGCCGGCGCGAGGCTCTGGATCTACCGGGACCGTCGCCCGCCGGCCGGGTGGTATCTGCAGGGCATCTTCGGCTGAGATGGCGCCGCGTTACGCCGAACTGCACGCCGTCAGCAATTTCACCTTCCTGCGCGGCGCTTCCCATCCGGAAGAACTGGTGGACCGGGCTGACGCGCTGGGCTATACCGCACTGGCCCTCACCGACGAGTGCTCCGTGGCCGGCGTGGTGCGCGCCCATGGCGCGGCCCGCGAGCGGGACCTGAAATTCATCGTCGGCGCCGAATTCCGCCTCGCCGACGGGCCGGCGCTGGTGGTACTCGCGACCAGCCGCCGTGGCTATGCGCAGCTGTGCCGGCTCATCACCCGGGGCAGGCGCAACGCGGAGAAGGGTGCCTATCGGCTGCAGCGGGCAGACCTGGAAGACGGTCTGCCGGACTGTCTGGCGCTGTGGCTGCCGGGCCGGGATCTCGCCGGCAGCGCTCACGGCGACTGGTTCGCAGGACTGTTTCCCGGCCGCTGCTGGATCGCCGCGGAACTCGCCGCCGACGGACTGGACCGGCCTCGCCTGGACGGCCTGTGCCGTCTTGCCCGGCGCACAGGCCTGCCGCTGGTCGCGGCGGGCGACGTGCACATGCACCGCCGCGGCCGCCGGGCTTTGCAGGATACGCTCACGGCCATCCGGCTGAAGGTACCCGTGGCCGAGGCGGGATTCGCCCTGCACCCCAACGGCGAGCGCCATCTGCGCTCGCGCCCGCGGCTCGGCGAGCTCTATCCCCCGGCGCTGCTCGGCGAAACCATCGCCGTGGCGGAGCGCATCGACTTCTCCCTGGACGAACTCGCCTACGAGTATCCCCGGGAACTGGTGCCGGCCGGCCACACCGCCGCGAGCTGGCTCGCGCACCTGACGGAGGAGGGCATGGCCCGGCGCTGGCCCGACGGCGCCCCGCGCAAGGTACGCGACCTCGTGCAGCACGAACTCGCGCTCATCGCGGATCTGGCCTACGAACCCTATTTCCTGACGGTGCACGACATCGTGGCCTGGGCGCGGTCCCGGGGCATCCTCTGTCAGGGCCGCGGTTCGGCCGCCAATTCCGCAGTCTGTTTCTGCCTCGGCATCACCGAGGTGGACCCGGAGCGTATGTCCACGCTGGTCGAGCGCTTCATCTCGAAGGAGCGGGACGAGCCGCCGGACATCGATGTGGACTTCGAGCACGAACGCCGGGAGGAGGTGATCCAGTACATCTACACGAAGTACGGCCGGGAGCATGCCGCGCTGGCGGCCACGGTGATCACCTACCGGCCGCGGAGCGCGATGCGCGACGTGGGCAAGGCGCTCGGGCTCTCCTCGCTGCAGACCGACCGGCTGGCGCGCGCGATGCAGTGGTGGGACGGCAGCCACGTCGACCCCGAGCGGGTCCGCGAGGCCGGCCTCGATCCGGCCAGCCCGGTCATGCGCCGGCTGCTCACGCTGGTGCGCGAGCTCATCGGCTTCCCCCGCCATCTGTCCCAGCACGTGGGGGGCTTCGTCATCTCGGACGGCCCGCTGGAGGAACTGGTGCCGGTCGAGAACGCGGCCATGGAGGGACGCACCGTCATCCAGTGGGAGAAGGACGATCTGGAGGAGCTGGGACTGCTGAAAGTGGACGTGCTGGGCCTCGGCATGCTGACGGCAATCCGCCGCTGTTTCGACCTCGTGCGCGGCTTCGACGGCCGGGAGCTGGACCTGGCCGGCGTACCGGCGGAGGACCCGGCGGTCTACGACATGATCTCGGCCGCGGACACCATGGGCGTGTTCCAGATCGAATCCCGCGCCCAGATGGCGATGCTGCCGCGGCTGCGGCCCCGCTGCTATTACGACCTGGTCATCGAGGTGGCCATCATCCGGCCCGGCCCCATCCAGGGCGATATGGTGCACCCGTATCTGCGCCGGCGCAGCGGCGAGGAAGCGGTGAGCTATCCCAGCGAGGAGGTCCGGGCGGTGCTGGACCGGACCCTGGGCGTGCCCATCTTCCAGGAGCAGGTGATGGAGCTGGCGGTGGTGGCAGCGGGTTTCACGCCGGGCGAGGCGGACCGGCTGCGCCGGGCGATGGCCGCCTGGAAGCGCCGCGGCGGGCTCGGTCCCTTCGAGGACAAGCTGAAGGCCGGCATGCGGGCGCGGGGCTACAGCGAGCACTTCGCCGAGCAGATCTTCAATCAGATACAGGGCTTCGGCGAATACGGCTTCCCGGAGTCCCATTCGGCGAGTTTCGCGCTGCTGGTCTACGTCTCCGCCTGGCTGAAATGCCACGAGCCGGCGGCGTTCCTGTGCGCGCTGCTGAACAGCCAGCCCATGGGTTTCTATGCGCCGTCCCAGCTGGTGCAGGACGCCGTGCGCCACGGCGTGGAAGTGCGCCCGGTGGACGTGAACGCGAGCCGGGAGGAGTCCTTGCTGGAGCGGCGCGACGATGGCACGGCCGCCGTGCGGCTGGGATTCGACCGGGTCAAGGGGCTCGCCGCGGCGGCGGCACAGTCCCTGGTGGCGGCGCGGGAGAGCGGCGGCCGGTTCGCTTCGGTGCAGGATCTCGCCGAGCGGGCGGACCTGGACCGCGCGGCCCTGTCCGCCCTGGCCGCGGCCGGCGCGCTGGCCACGCTCGCCGGCCATCGCTTCCGGGCCCGCTGGGACGTGGCCGGCGTGGAGGCTCCGGAGGGGCTGTTCCGGTCGATGACCCGTTACGAGGCGTTGCCCCTCCTGGCCCGACCGGCCGAGGGGCAGGAGGTCCGCGCCGACTATGAGAGCCTCGGCCTGACCCTCGGACGCCACCCGATGGCACTGCTCAGGGAGCGTTTCCGCCGTCGGCGCTACATCAGCGCGGAGGAATTGCCGGCGGCCGGGCACGGGAAGCGGGTACGTGTGGCAGGGCTGGTGGTAACCCGTCAGCGGCCGGGCAGCGCGAGCGGGGTCACGTTCGTCACCCTCGAGGACGAGACCGGTCAGATCAATCTGGTGGTGTGGAAGGCGACCGCCGAGGCGCAGCGGCGGGCCCTGCTATCGGCGCGTCTGATGGGAGTGGAAGGTGAGGTACAGGTAGAGGGGGAGGTGATCCACGTCATCGCCAGGCGGTTGACGGAGCACAACGGTTTGCTGGGGACTCTGGCCGTGCGCTCGCGTGACTTCCACTGACCGGTCTGCGGATTATCGGCCTCGATGTCGCTGTCAGTCGTCGAAGTCCCAGTCGTCCATGTCGCGCAGCGCGCGCTCGAAGCGCTTCTGCTCCATCAATTCCTCCAGCCGGCGACGCGCCGCGAAGCTGCCGGTGCCGCCGGACTGCGAGCCCTCGATCTCGGCCACCAGCTGCTCGACGTTGATCTCGACGGATAACTCCCCGACGTTATCGTCGTCAGCATCGTCTTCTGCGGACAGATCCGCATCCTCCATATCCTCATCCTCGAATTCGTCGTCCACGTCGAGTGGATCTTCCCGTTCCAACTGCATCAACGTCTCGTCCATGGGAGCGCCCCGCACCGGCTCGTGTCAGAGAGTTTATGTCACGTTCGGCGCATGTATATCCCGAATGGGGGTGCCAGCGCAACAGGGTGGGCCACAGTTTTTACAAAACTCGTAAGTTTCTGTATTTATGTGGGAATTCAGCTACTGAATGAGATTGTTTATCTGGAAGATCGGCAGCAGGATGGCCAGCACGATGGTCAGCACGACGCCGCCCATGAACACGATCAGCAGCGGCTCCATGATCCCCATCATCGTCGTGATGAGTCCGTCCATCTCCCGCTCCTGGTTGTCGGCGGCGCGGCCGAGCATCTGTTCCAGCTGACCGCTGGACTCGCCGCTGGAGATGAGGTGGATGGTCATGGGCGGGAACAGGCGGCTCGCGGCGAGCGAGCGGGAGATGGCGCCGCCCTCGCGCACTCTGAGCGAGGCTTCCTGCACTGCCTCGCGCATCGGGATGTTCATGATCACTTCGGCGGAGATCTTAAGCGCCTCCAGCACGGGCACGCCGCTGCCGGCGAGGATGCTCAGCGTGCGGGTGAACCGCGCGGTGTTGACGCCCCGGGTGATGCGGCCGATCAGAGGCAGGCGCAGCAGCAGCCGGTGATAGCGCCGGCGGGGGCCCTCGATTTTCAGCAATCGCCACATGCCGAAGGCGACGGCGGCGATCGCGGCGATGAGCAGCCACCACCATTCCCTCAGGAAGTCGCTGATGCCGATGAGCAGCCGGGTGAGTATCGGCAGCTCGGCGCCGGTGGTCTCGAAGACGCCGACCACCTGGGGCACCACGTAGGAGAGCATGAAGGCGATGATGCCCAGCGACATCAGCACGAGCACGATGGGGTAGACCAGTGCGTTGGTGATGCGCTGGCGCAGGGCCTGGCGGGTCTCCGTATAGTCCGCCAGCCGTTCGAGGACGGCGTCCAGATGGCCGGACTGCTCCCCCGCCGAGACCGTGGCGCGGTAGATCTCGGGGAACGCCTGCGGG
>Ga0102938_10001501_pt1 | contig 17568 bp, 14 predicted proteins | sample SalPonR2_B_D2_MG_FD_84516 | JGI IMG/M metagenome (GOLD analysis project Ga0102938, IMG submission 84516) | Salt pond soil microbial communities from South San Francisco under conditions of wetland restoration - Salt Pond MetaG R2_B_D2_MG | ecosystem: Environmental > Aquatic > Marine >...
TGGATTCTAGTGGGTGATCCAGGCCCTGTCCTCGAATACGAGGTCTTCCATCCGCGCGTAGGCGGTTTCCTCGCCGGGCTGGCTGAACAACACCATCAGCACGACCCACTTGATGTCGTCGACATCGATCTCTTCGCCATCCAGCGCCATCAACCGGTCGATGACCAGTTCCCGCTGGTGGGCCGACAAAATTCCGATCTGCTCGAGGTACATCATGTAGCCCCGGCCGTTGGTATCCATGCGGATGCATTCGTCTCGTCCGTAGATGCGCATGGCCCGTTCCGTGGGTGGCTCGCCCACCTCGTCGGCGCGCCGCGAAGCGAGGCCGTCGAGCCACTCGAGCGCCCGATCGATTTCGCGGTCCCGAAAGCCGGCGCGCTCGAGCTCGTCCCGCAGCCCTTCCCGGTCGGGTTCCGGCGGTACGCCGTCGTCGCCGGCCGTCTCGAAAAGGTACATCAGAACGTCGAGAACATTTTCCGTCATTTCACGACCTCTCCGGTTTCCTGGCGTAGCGTCCGCCCGGCAAGGACTCCACGGCGCCTTGCAGTTCAAGGATCAGCATCATCGAGGAAACCTCCGCAGCCGTCAAACCGGTCCGGGCGGCGAGTCCGTCGACCCCGCAGGGGTCGTGGGCCAGCGCCGCGAGCAGTTTTCCGTAGTCTCCGTCGGGCGCCGGCGCCGGCCGGCTCGGACCGGCTGCGGGCTCCGCGGCCGTCATGGACAGCCCCGCCAGCGGGCCGATTTCGCCCAGGATGTCGTCGGCGGTCTCGACCAGGACGGCGCCTTGGCGAATGAGCGCATGGCAGCCGCGCGCCAGCGGATTGTGAATGCTGCCCGGGATCGCGAAGACCTCCCGGCCCTGGTCGCCGGCGAGTCGCGCCGTGATCAGCGAGCCGCTGCGCCGTGCGGCCTCGACCACCAGGACACCGAGCCCGAGTCCGCTGATGATGCGGTTGCGGCGGGGGAAGTTCTGCTTGAGGGGGCGCGTGCCAGGCAGGTACTCGGACACGATCAGCCCGTTCGCCACGATTCGTTGCGCCAGCTGGGCATTCTCCGCCGGGTAGGCCCGGTCGGGTCCGCAGCCGAGCACGGCGGTGGTCGGCGCGCCCGCCGCAAGTGCCCCGCGGTGAGCTGCGGCATCGATGCCGGCGGCCAGGCCGCTGCAGATCACGAGACCGCAGCCCGCCAGGTGGCGGGCGAAGGCATGCGCGTTCTCGGCGCCTTGCGGGGTAGGGTTCCGGCTGCCGACGATGGCGAAATGGGGCTCGCCGAGCAGCGCCCTGTTCCCACGCAGGAACAGGGCTGCCGGCGCATCAGGGGCGCGCCGCAGCAGCGGCGGATAGTCCGGGTCGGCAAAAGTCAGGAGGTCGTGGCCGGGGATCTCGAGCCAGTCGAGCGCCGCGGGCAGCCAGTCCGGCGCCGGGCCCGTCAGCAGGCCGGCGGCCTCGGCCGGGATGCCTGCCGCCAGCAGCGCGCCGCGGCCCGCATCAATCAGTGCCTCGAGGCCGTCGGGGTGGGCCGCGGCGTAATGCGCGGCTGCCACCGGGATGCCCGGGGCCAGCGAGAATCGCAGCCAGGCCGCGGCTCTGTCGCTCATGGCAGTTCCCTCAAAGCACGACGCCGGCAATCGCCGGCGTCGTCGGGTGGGAATCCACGCGGCAGCGCCGTCAGGGATTACGCACCCGGTCCAGCACCCGGATTTCGTTCGACGCCTGCATGATCAGGCCAAAGCTGAGATCTTCGTAGCTGCGGAAAATCATCAGATTGCCTGCATATTCATCGGGCAGCTCGACACGCCCGCCCTCGAAACGGTCGCGTACCCGTTCGCCGGCCTGCCAGACGGATAGCACGTGGCCGGGTTCTAGGCCGTGCTTCGTGCCGCGATTCAGCGTCACGATCTGGTAGGTGCTCGCCCGCGCCACGCCGTTGAGGACGCTGATGATGCGGCCATCCACCTCCTGCTCGGGCGGCCGCGGTGTGAAGCGCAGCGGAAAATCGGTCTCGATCGGCACCAGCTTGTCGCCGTTAAGGGCTTCCCGTGTGGTGGCCTGCAACTGCAGCGTCGCCGGGTCGCCCGTGCGGATCACGCGGCCTTCACCGACGTAAATACCCTCGTAGCCGAGCAGTCGGCCGGTGTCCGGGTCGCGCAGCGGTGCGCCCACGTTCACCACGCTGTAGAGGTCATCCTCCCCGAAATCGGCACCACGGACATAGACTTCCGTGAAGGAACCGTGCGCGAGGTGCCCGGCGCGGCTGGTCAGGATATACGGCGCCTCGTCGATGGTGTCGCGATCGAGCACCGTCGGGCGACTGAGAAAAGCGGCGATCCGGTCGTAGGGCACCGTCAGGATCGCGTCTTCCAGGGGTTCGACGCGGATACGCGGCTCCAGCCGCTCGGCCGTCGCCGGGCCCCGCTCCAGGATCAGGCGGGGACGACCGTCGAGATAGACCAGCGTCAGCACGTCGCCGGGATAAATAAGGTGCGGGTTCTCGACCTGCGGATTGGCGTACCAGATCTCCGGCCAGTACCAGGGATCGCGCAGGAACATCGCGGATATGTCCCACAGCGTGTCGCCTTTCCGTACCACGTAGCGTTCCGGGTGGCGTGGATTGAGGACCGGCGGTGGCGTCACGGGCGCGGCGGCGCGCGGCGTCGCGCTGGGTGCGGGTGGCGGCGCGCTCTGTTGCGGCTGCGGCTCGGCGGCGGGCGCCGGCGTGGGCGCTTCCGGGGTGCTTGCGCAGCCTGCCGCCAGCAATGCGGCCGCGAGGCCGCTCAGCAGGCGTATTCTCATCGGGCGTTTGGTCGGCTTGGACATGGCTGGCCTGACTCCATGATGTCCGTTAATTGAGAGGGGACGGGTGCGGCTTGGTATAATCGTCCGAGCCGACGACCATCTCCCCGTGCGCGCATTCCCAGCGCCGTTCGGTGAGCGGGACGTTAGCACGGCGGACTTGAATTGTCATACTCTTAGCGGCACTTTGTGGCGTAATACGCGAGGAACCGGAACAGCGCTCATGGCGATCCTGAAGATACTCGAATACCCAGACCCCAGGCTCCGCACCAAAGCGGAACCGGTGCCCGTCGTGGATGACGAACTCCGCCAGCTCGCCGCGGACATGCTGGAAACCATGTATGCGGCCCCCGGCATTGGCCTCGCGGCAACGCAGGTCAACGTCCATCGTCGCATGCTGGTCGCAGATGTCTCGGAGAAACAGGACACACCGCACGTTTTCATCAACCCGGTGATCGTCGAGCGGCTGGGAACCGAGGCTATGGAGGAGGGGTGCCTTTCCGTGCCCGGCTTCTACGAGACCGTGACCCGCGCCGAGTGGGTGCGGATACGCGCACTCGGCCTGGACGGCGAGCCCTTCGAAAAGGAGCTCGATGGCCTGCTTGCGGTCTGCGTCCAGCATGAGATCGATCATCTGGATGGCAAACTGTTCGTCGATTACCTTTCCGACCTGAAGCGCCAACGGCTGCGCAAGCGCATCGATAAGGAACGCCGGCAAAAAGAACCCGACTCCGCCGTTCGTGCACTCTAGGCGAGGCAGTCATGCCGCGCCTCGTGTTTGCCGGCAGTTCGGACTTCGCCGTACCCGCCCTGGACGCACTGGCGGACGCCGACTGGGAAATCTGCGCGGTTCTCACCCAGCCTGACCGGCCGGCGGGCCGGAGACGCCGGCCGGCGCCCACCCCGGTCCGTTCACGCGCACGCGAGCGGGGCCTCCATGTCCAGACGCCTCTTACCCTGCGGACCCCGGCCGCCGTCGATGCGCTGGCCGAAATGCGCCCGGACGCGGTGGTGGTGGTGGACTACGGGCTCATACTGCCGCCGGCCGTGCTCGAATTGCCGCCCGCAGGCTGCATCAACGGTCATGCTTCTCTGCTGCCCAGATGGCGCGGCGCGGCGCCGATCCAGCACGCCATCCTGGCGGGCGACGTGCTGACGGGAATTTCAATCATGCACATGGACGAGGGGCTGGACACCGGTCCTGTATACAAAATGCAATCCATAGAGATCGGTGCCGTGGAAACGGGCGGCGAGTTGCGCGAACGGCTTGCCCAGCTGTGCGCTGCGCTGTTGGTCGGAACGCTCCCTGGAATTCTCGCCGGACGCCTGGAGCCGCGCCCACAGGACGACACTCTCGCGACCTATGCCGGCAAACTCGATCCGGCCGTTGCGGAAATGGACTGGCGGATTCCCGCCACCACCCTCGCCCGGCAGGTGCGTGCCTTTGCGCCGCGGCCCGGCGCCTGGACACGCCGGGGGGCTGAGCGCATCAAGCTCCACCGGGCGGTGGCGCTGGCGGAACGCGAAGGCGAGCCCGGGGAAGTCTGGCGGACCGGGCCGGGGGGCATCGACGTGGCCGCCGGCGCGGGCAGCGTGCGAGTGCTGGAGCTCCAGCCGCCGGGGGGCCGCGTGATGAGCGCCCGCGATTTTCTCAACAGCCGGACCGTGCTCGGCCAGCGGTTCGGCGCATGAGCCTGGGCGGAGAGCCGCGGGCGGCTGCGGCCAGGGCCGTCGCGTCGGTCGCGCGGCGCGGGCGCTCCCTCGACGAGGCCCTGGCGCAGGGATTCCCCGACCTGGCGGCCGCCGACCGCAGCCTGGTGGCGCAACTGGCTTACGGGACGCTGCGGGCCTATCCGCGGCTCGATCGCTGGGTCGACCTGCTGCTTGCCCGCCCGCTGTCGAACCGGGACGTGGAGGTGCACGACCTGCTCGCCGTCGGCCTGTACCAGCTGGAGGACACGCGCGTGCCTGATCACGCCGCCGTGGCCGCCACCGTGGAAGGCGTGCGCCTGCTGGGGCGACACCAGTACGCGGGGCTGGTGAACGCCTGCCTGCGTCGCTGGCTGCGGGAGCGCGATACGCTCAAAGCCCAGGTCGCGCGGGTTCCGGAGGTCGTGCACGCCCATCCTCGCTGGTGGCTGGACGCCCTGGCGAAGGACTGGCCGAAGGACTGGGAGGCGATCGTTGCCGCGGCAAACGTCCAGGCGCCCATGTGGGTGCGCGTCAACCGCTTGCGCAGCACGCGCGAGGCCTGGCTTGGGCGGCTGGTGCTCGCCGGGGGGTCGGCGACGAGCTGGGCGCCGGCGCCGGACGCGCTGTGCCTCGCGGCACCGATGGATGTCGATTCCCTGCCGGGATTCTCCGCTGGCGATGTATCCGTCCAGGACGCCTCTGCGCAGCTCGCGGCAGAACTGCTGGACGCCGGCGAGGGCATGCGGGTGCTGGATGCCTGTGCGGCGCCGGGGGGCAAGACGGGGCACTTGCTGGAACGCTACCCCGGGATCGACCTGACCGCGCTCGATGTTTCGCCGACCCGTCTCGAACGTGTGCGGGAGAACCTGGCCCGCCTCGGACTGGAGGCGCGGCTGTTGTCCGGCGACGGTTGCGACCCGGTGGCGTGGTGGGACGGCAAGCCTTTCGACCGGATCCTGCTGGATGCGCCGTGCAGCGGCAGCGGCGTGGTCCGCCGCCATCCCGACATCAAGCTGCTGCGCCGGCCGAAAGACATTGCGCCGATGGCGGCCAGGCAGCAGGCGCTCCTCGACGCGCTTTGGCCGTTGCTCGCGCCCGGAGGGCGCCTGCTGTACGCCACCTGCTCGGTGTTTCGCGCGGAGAACGGCGCGCGCATGGCGGATTTCCTGGCGCGCCATCCGCAAGCCCGGGCGATCGATCTCGGCGACCCCGCCTGGGGCCGGCGCGCCGGGCCAGGGCGCCAGGTTCTCTCCGGTGAGGCAGGGGCGGATGGCTTTTATTATGCTTGCATCACGCGGCCCGCCGAGGCTTAGACGGATGCAGGGACTTGAGCGACATAGCGACATTGCCGGCTGGCGCCTCGTGGCAGCCGGTTTGTTCGTCATGTTGTTGCTGCACACGAGCGTCGTGCAGGCCGACGACGGCGTCGAGGTGCGCAATGCGTCGACCCTGCTGCAGGCCGGCGTGTGGTACCTCGATGCGAACATCGACTACACGCTGAACGAGACCGTGCGCGAGGCGCTCGACAGCGGGCTTGTACTGGATATCGAATTGACGATCCGGCTGGCCGAGCGCCGCCGGCTTCTCTGGGATCCGGTGTTCGCCGAGCTCAGGCAGCGTTACGAACTGCAATTTCACGCCCTGACCGAGCGCTACATCCTGCGCAACCTGAACAGCGGCGAGCAATCGACCTACGGCACGTTGTCGGGCGCGCTCGCGGAGGTCGGCACGGTACGTTCGCTGCCCATCATCGACGATGCGCTGCTGGACCGCGGTCAGGACTATCGTGTTTCCATCCGCGCGGTCGTCGATATCAAGCAGCTCGGGGGCCCGCTGGCGCTGATCAGCCTGCTGTGGAACGACTGGCGTATTTCGAGCGACACGGTGCGATGGCGACTCGCACGCTGAGACGCTGGACACTCGCGACCTCGGCCCTGCTGGGTCTGTCCCTGCTGCTGGTCGCGCTGCTGTTTCTGGCCTCGACGGTCGAGAATCCTGACCGCTTCGGCGAGATCTACAACTGGATCCTCGTGCTGAACGTGGCCGGCGGATCGATCTTGCTCGCGCTGATCATCGCGAACCTGGTGCGCCTGGTGCGCGAATACCGCAGCCAGGTGCCCGGTTCCCGCCTGGCCTCCCGGATGGTCGCGATCTTCGTCGTGCTGGCCGTGCTGCCGCTGGGGCTGGTTTACTATTTTTCGGTGCAATTCATCAGTCGTGGCATCGACGCGTGGTTCGACGTCAACGTGGAAGCCGGCCTGGGCGGCGCACTCGAGCTCTCCCGGGCGACCCTCGAAAGCCGCATGCGGGAACATCTCGACGCGACACGCCAGGTCGCTGATTCGCTCAGCGGCCGCGTGGACCGGGAGCTCGCAACCAGCCTCGAAGTCATGCGTCGTGGCGCGGGCGCAGTGGAGTTGACGGTCGTCGGCGCCAGCAGTCGCATCATCGCGCTCTCCTCGGGACGCAGCATCGCGGATCTGCCGGAACCGCCGACTGAAGAGGTAATGTTGCAGATCCGCCAGGGGCGTCCTTTCGTGAGCCTGGACCCGGTGAACGACGGCTACGTAATTCGCACCGCGGCGGAAATCCCCGGCGGACACCCCCTCGACGAACTGCGCGTGTTGCACGCATTGTTTCCGGTGCCGGAGCGCGTCGGACGCCTCGCCAATTCGGTGCAGGAAGCCTATGCCCAGTACCGCGAGCTGTCCTTCTTGCGCGAGCCGTTCACCCGCAGCCTGACGCTGACGCTGACGCTGGTCCTGCTGCTGTCGCTGTTGATGGCCGTGTGGGGAGCCTTCTTTTTCTCGCGCAAGCTGACGGCACCGATCCAGACGCTGGTCGCAGGTACCCGCGCGGTGGCGAAGGGCGATTTCGACACCCGCCTCCCGATGCCGGCGCGTGACGAGATGGGTTTCCTGGTCCATAGCTTCAACGACATGATCACGCGCCTCGCCGGAGCGCGCGAGCTCGCCCACCAGAGCCAGCAGGCGGTCGAGAGCCAGCGCGCCTATCTCGCCGTGATCCTGGGACGTTTGTCCACCGGAGTGGTTTCACTCGAGCGCGACTGGCGTATCAAGACAGCGAACGAGGCGGCGGGCGCGATTCTCGGCGTCGATCTCGAAGCCGCGATCGGGCGACCGTTGCTCGAGGTTGCCGAGGACAAGCATCTTCTGCTGCAGTTCATCGAGGTCGGTCGCCGGCATTTCGAGGCCGGCGATTACGAGTGGCGCGAGCAGATCGTTCTGCGTGGCGAGACGGGCAGGCGCGTCCTGATGTGCGCCTGCTCGGCGCTGCCTGGCGAGGACGGCACTCCGGACGGTTTCGTGGTCGTGTTCGACGACATCACCGGCTTGCTGCAGGCCCAGCGCGATGCGGCGTGGGGCGAAGTCGCGCGCCGCCTGGCGCACGAAATCAAGAACCCGCTGACACCGATCCAGCTGTCGGCGGAGCGAATCCGGCGTCGGTTCCTCGGTCAGATGGGCGAAGACGACGCGCAGGTCCTCGAGCGCGCGACACGGACCATCGTGCAGCAGGTCGAGGCGATGAAGGAGATGGTGAATGCCTTTTCCGATTACGCGCGCGCGCCCGACATGGACATCGGCACCGTAGACCTGAACCGGCTGGTGTCCGAGGTGACCGAACTGTACCGCGTGCGGGAGATTCCTGTTTCCATCGAGCTGAGCCTGGATCCGGCAGCGGCCGTCGTGCAGGCAGATCTCGGGCGCCTGCGGCAGATTCTTCACAATCTCATCCGCAATGCCGTCGAGGCGCTCGAGGGACAGGAGCATGGTGTTTTGCGGGTCACGACACGCGGTACCGAAGAGTTCGACCTGCATGCCGTGTTCGTCATTGTCGAGGACAACGGTCCGGGCATTCCGCAGGACTCCGTCGACAGGATTTTCGATCCGTACGTGACGAGCAAGCCGAAGGGTACCGGGCTCGGCCTCGCGATCGTGAAGAAGCTGGTCGAGGAACATGCTGGCTGGGTCGAGGCCACGAATCGCGCCGAGGGTGGTGTGCGTGTCACGATCGCGCTGCCGGCCGACGAGGATGCGCGCAGCGCGATGTTGCGTCGCGAAGTCCGGGCAAACGAATTCAGGAGAGCGCACGCATGAGCACCGGCCGAATCCTCGTCGTGGACGACGAAGCCGACATCCGTAGCCTTCTCGAGGAAATTCTTTCCGAAGAGGGCTACGAGGTGATGTCGGCCGCGAATGCCGCGGAGGCCCGCCAGCGGCGCGGCACCTTGCATCCGGACCTGGTGCTGCTCGACATCTGGATGCCTGACGTGGACGGCATCAGCCTGTTGCGCGAATGGTCCGGCAGCGACAAGTCCCGTGCCTGCCCGGTGGTGATGATGTCCGGCCATGGCACGGTCGAAACGGCGGTCGAGGCGACGCGCCTCGGCGCCTTCGATTTCATCGAGAAGCCGGTGTCCCTAGCCAAGCTGTTGCGCACGGTCGAACTGGCCCTGGAATCGGGCCGGGTCCCGGCGCGTGCCGTGCGGAAACGGATGCCGGCGAACATGGTGTCCGTCGGACGCAGTCGTGTCATGCAGTCTCTCCGTGAGCAGTGCGAGCGCGTCGCGGCACATGCGACGCCGGTGCTCCTCACAGGCGAGCCGGGCAGTGGCCGCGAGGCCTTTGCCGAGTACATCCATTCTCTCGGGCCGCGCGCCGACGAGCCATTCGTGCGCCTGGTCGCGAGCGCGTTTCCCGAGGAGGCCGCCGACGCGGCGCTTTTCGGCCGCGTCGTGGGCGACGGCGTCGAGCCGGGCTATCTGGAACGGGCCCGGGGCGGCACACTGTTCATCCACCAGGTGTCCGATCTCGGTCCGGTTGCACAGCGTCTGCTGCACGGGAGCCTGGAAGCGGGCCGCTTCACTCCGGTCGGCGGGGCGGAGCCGCAGGCACTGGACACGCGCATCATCAGCTCCGGGCCGCCGGCGTTCGAGCACGCTGTGCAACGCAGTGGTTTTCGTCCCGAGCTGCTCATGGACCTTGCCGTGGTGGTGCTCAAGGTGCCGCCATTGCGCGACTATGCGGAGGACGTGCCGGAACTTTTGCGCCACTACCTCGACGCCCTCGTCGATAGCGATGGACTGCAGTTCCGGCGCCTCAGCGTCGCGGCGCAGAACCGCCTGCGTAACTATCCCTGGCCCGGCAACGTGCGGGAACTGCGCAACCTCATCCATCGCCTGTTGATTATCGGCGGCGAAGAGGAAATCGGTCTCGAGGAAGTGGAGCAGCTGCTCGCAGCCAAGGAGTCCGCAGACGACGCTGTGTTGAGCCTGGATCTCATGGCCCTGCCGTTGCGCGAAGCTCGCGAGCAGTTCGAACGACGCTACCTGCAACAGCAGCTGCGCCTGTGCGACGGAAAGGTGGGTCAGCTCGCGAAACGCGTCGGCATGGAGCGCACCCATCTCTACCGCAAGTTGCGGGCGCTCGGCATCGATTTTCGCAGCGGCGGAGGAGACGACTGACCGTTGTAATGTTTCGCTTCGGTGCCAGGTCTTTATGTGCACAGCAGGCCGATACCCGAATACGGGATATCGCGACCCACCTCTGAACAGGAGACACGAGACATGGCACGGACGAGCGCGAACAAAACGGCCGGCGGCGGCGCCTCGGATACTGCAGCATCGCTTTGGCGTGCATTGACGGATCGGCTCGAAGGTCTCGGAGAGTGGCTGGCGCCCCTGTTCCTGCGCTTCATCATGGCCTGGGAGTTCGGCGAGGCCGGCTTCGAGAAACTTCACGGGGAGAACTGGTTTTCCCACGTCAGGGACGATTTCCCCTTTCCGTTCAGCGTGGTGAGCACCGACATCAGCTGGTTGATGGCGACGTGGTTCGAGATCGTCGGGGCATTCGCGCTCGCGCTCGGGCTGTTCACGCGGTTTTTCTCGTTCTCCCTGTTGATCCTGACCTTCGTTGCCACCGCCGCGGTGCACTGGCCGGACAGCTGGTCCAGCCTGAGCGAGCTTTGGCAGGGTTATGCGATCACCGACAACGGCGAGGGCAACTTCAAGCTGCCGTTGCTGTTTGCCGTCATTCTCGTCCCGCTGGTCCTCAACGGTCCCGGCAAGTTGAGCCTGGACCACCTGCTGGGCCGTATCTGGCTCCCGGCGCCTGGTGCCCCCCGTGCCGACGGTCTGTCCTGGTCTCTGGCGGGCGTGGCTTTCGGATTGCCGCTGGCGACGCTGTTCCCGGCCGTGGGCCTGTTGCTCGCGGCGGCAGGTATCGCCGGGATCGTCGTGACCTGGTTTCGCGGGGGCATGCAATCGCCCTGATCGACAAATTCAGTTGCGACGCACAATCTGTGATCCGGGTCATCGCCGCACCGCTGCTGCTGCGGGTATAACATCATCGCGGGGCGGTCCTCGCGAAAAGGACGGGCTTAACCGAGGATGATGGCCGAGACTGAAATGCGATCTGCCGCTGCTGTTTCGGACGGCCCGGAGCCGGAACCTGCCGTGATTCCCATGCCCCCGGTGGGTACGCGCATCGGCCTCGAAAGCGCGTTGATGTCGGGACGGCTCTGGTCGACGCTGGTCGGCCATCTCGAGGGCCAGCTGATCGTCATCGAGACGCCCGAGACCGATATCCCGGTCGGCATGAAGACGCCGTTTTCGGCGGAAGACATCCTCACGATCCGCTTCGTCAACGACGGGCTCGTGGTTGGGTTTCGCGCGCCGGTCCTGCGGCGGCTGCATTCGCCCGCCCAGTTGACCGTGGTGGCGTGGCCGAAGAAGATCCAGACGCACGGCTTGCGCGAGCACCCGCGCATCAGCTGCCACCTGCCCTGCCAGGGAAGCATTGGCGAGCATGCCGTGCAGCGCGCGATGGTGCGCGACGTGAGCCTCTGCGGCTGCCAGCTGCGGGTTCCGTACGAAGACTTTCCTCCGGAGCAGCGGGAGTTTTCACCCGGCACGCACGTCGATCTGGAGGTCGAGATTCCGGCAGCGAGCGGCGGCGAGCGGGCACGGCAGCGGATTGCCGGCAAGATCGTTGCTTTCGACGCCCAGGAAGGCTATGCGATGATCCGCGTGCGCAGCGAGGAGCCGCTGGAAGTGTTGCTGGAGTTCCTCAGCACATTTACCACGCGCCTGGTTTTCCCCTCGGATATCTAGCCCCGTCGCGGTTCGTGGCCGGCGAGCCCTAGGGCTCCTCGCGTTCCCGCAATGCCAGTGCGCCGATGCCATTGTCCGCGAGCCGCTGGCGCATCGCCTCCGCCCGTGCAGCATCCGGCAATGGCCCGATCCGAACCCGGTGCCAGGTCTGGCCGTCGATGGATACGTCCTGGATGCTGGAACCCAGACCGAGGAGGGCCAGCTCCGCCTTGCGCCGATCGGCGTCCGGGTAGCTGCGAAACGAGCCCGCCTGTATCCAGTAACGTCCCGGCGCGAGTGCGGCGGGCTGGGCTGCCCCCGTGTCTGGTACATCGCGCGTGCGGCTGCCTTCCTGCGGCACGATGACCTCGAGACCGGGAAGCATGGTGTAGAAGTCGAAGCCGCCCTCCGTCGGCGAATCGGCGCCGGAGGCGTCCGCCGCGTCGGCGGACGGATCGGCCGCGGGTTGTTTCGCGCGCGTCGCCACCGGCGCGTCGTCGGGGGTAGGACCTGCATGGCGCAGGTAGACGAAAAGCGCCACGGACAGCCCGACCGCGAGCCCGCCGAGGAACCACATCCAGCCCGGCGTCGCCGGCTTGCGGGTTCGCTGGCGTCGTTTGTAGTCGCGGGCCACGCCTACATCGACTCCGGGGCGTTCACGCCCACGAGTGCGAGGCCGTTGGCGATCACCTGGCGAGTCGCCTCGGCCAGCGCAAGCCGCGCGGCGCGCAACGTGGCGTCATCTACGAGGAATGTCTCGGCGTTATACCAGGTGTGGAAATCCTGGGCGAGTTCTCGCAGGTAGTGCACGACGTTCTGCGGTGCGCGGTTGGCGGCGGACAATTCGATAACCTCGGGGAAACGTCCCAGGCTCGCCATCAGCACGCGCTCATGATCGCTGGTGAGCCGATGGAGCGCGGCGACGCCGTCCGCCGTGCTCCACGGCAGGTCTTTCTCCACCAGTTGGCGGAAGACGCTGCGCACCCGTGCGTGCGCATACTGGATGTAATAGACCGGGTTCTCGTTGCTGCGTGACTTGGCGAGCTCGAGATCGAAATCGAGGTGCTGTTCGTTCGAGCGCAGCACGTAGAACAGCCGCGCCGCATCGTTGCCGACCTCGTCGCGCAGTTCGCGCAACGTGACGAACTCGCCCGAGCGAGTGGACATCTGCACTTTCTCGCCGCCGCGATAGAGGATGGCGAACTGCACGAGGCGCACTTCCAGGCTGTCGGGCGGTTCGCCCATCGCCTCCAGTCCGGCGCGCACGCGGGCGACGTAGCCGTGATGATCCGCGCCAAGGATATCCAGCAGCACGTCATGGCCCCGCTGGCGCTTGCCGAGGTGGTACGCGATGTCGGAGGCGATGTATGTCGTCTGGCCATTGTCGCGGACCAGCACCCGGTCCTTTTCGTCGCCGAGTTCGCTGGCGCGGAACCACAGGGCGCCATCCTTCTCGTAGGCGTGCCCGTCGGACTTCAGGCGGTCGATGCATTCGGCCACGAGTCCGAGATCCGTCAGGCTGCGTTCGGGGAACCACTCGTCGAAGGTGACGCCGAAGTCCGACAGGTCGTCGCGGATGTCGGCGAGGATCTCGTCCAGGCCGAGCCCGTGGACCGCGCTGTAGTCCGCGTCCCCGAGCAGCTCGCGCATCCTTGCGATTACCGCGTCGATATACTCGTCCTTGTCGCCTTCGGGAGCGTCGGGCGGCAGGTTGGCGAAGACTTCTTCGACCGGCCGGCGCAGGCGATCGTGCTCGTGCGCGACGAGCTTGTCGGCAATCGGCTGGATGTAGCCGCCACGGTACCCGTTCGCCGGGAAGGCGAACTGTTCGCCAAACGCTTCGAGGTAACGCAGCCACACGCTGGCCGCGAGAATGTCCATCTGCCTGCCGGCATCGTTGACGTAGTACTCGCGGTGTACCCGGTAGCCGGTGGCTTCCAGCAGGTTGCCGACGGAGGCGCCGTAGGCGGCATGGCGACCGTGCCCCACGTGCAACGGTCCCGTCGGGTTCGCCGACACGAATTCGAGCAGCACGCGCCGGCCTGCGCCCAGGTCCGAACGCCCGTATGCCTCGCCCTGCGCGAGTATCGCAGCGGTTTCCTCTTCGAAGGCGCGCTTCCCGAGGCGGAAGTTAATGAACCCCGGTCCGGCGATCGAGACGCTCTCGACCAGTTCCGACTGTGGCAGCAGGGCGACGATGCGTTCGGCGAGTTCGCGGGGATTCATGCCGGCGGGCTTCGCCAGCAGCAGCGCCGCGTTGGTGGCGAAATCGCCATGCCGCGGATCCCGGGCGCGTTCCACGCGAGTCTCGGGCATGACGATTTGCGGTAACTGGGCGTGCAGCGCGGCCAGTGCCTCGGCAAGCAAGCCTTCGATCTGTTTCTTCAAAACGGGGGTCCCCGGGTGGGTAGGCGATCAGCCGCTCATTGTAACGTCCCGCGGCCGTCGCGGGTCACGGTGATCGCTCAGAACAGATCCTGGGGATCGACTTCGAAGAAGCAGCGCACGCCGCGCGCCTCCGGGAGGTCCGTTGCGAGCCGCCGCAATGCGGCCAGTGCCCGGTGCAACGCGGGTCTGTCCGCCGACTGCAAGAGCAGCTGGGCGCGCCAGCGCCCGCCACGCTTTTCCATCGGCGCAGGTGCCGGCCCGAGTACGACGACGCCCCGGGGTGCTACGGCCTTGCGCCGGCATGCCGCGAGGAAAGTCATCGCGAGATCGGGCCGTGCGGCTTCGGCGCGCAGGATCGCCAGGTGACTGTATGGCGGCCACCCGGCTGTCCGGCGCTCCTCGAGCGCGGCTTCGGCGAAGGCCTCGTAGCCGCCCGCCAGCAGGCATTGCAAGAGGGGATGCTCCGGGTAGGATGTCTGCACCATGACTTCGCCCGGACGTTCCGCCCGGCCGGCCCGGCCAGACACCTGGACCAGCGTCTGGGCGAGCCGCTCGCTGGCACGGAAATCGGTGCTGAACAGTCCCTGGTCTGCATTGATCACGCCGACCAGCGTGACCTTCGGGAAGTCGTGTCCCTTGGCCATCATCTGGGTGCCTACGAGGATCCTGATGTGACCGTCGCGGACGTCGTCGAGGATCTTTTCCACTGACCCTCGCTGCCGCGTGCTGTCGCGGTCGATGCGGGCGATCTTCACGTGGGGAAAGTGTCTTGCAAGAGCATCCTCCAGCCGCTCGGTGCCCTCGCCGACCGGGCGGAGGTCCGCAGCGCACGCCGGACAGGCGACGGGCAGCCCCGTCTCGTCACCGCAATGATGGCAGCGCAGTCGCCCGACGCGACGATGCCAGGTATAGCGCGCGTCGCAGTGCCGGCACTCTGCCACCCAGCCGCAGGACGTGCAGAACAGTGCAGGGGCGAAACCGCGCCGGTTGAGAAACAGCATCACCTGGCTGCCGGTTTCCAGGTGCGAACGGATGGCCTGCAGCAGCGGCGCCGAGATGCCTTCGACGGCGGGATGGCGACGCAGGTCCACCAGCATCACCTGCGGCTGCACTGCGCCGCCCGGACGGTCGGGCAGCTGCGACAGGCTGTAGCGGCCGTCGCGTGCGTGCCGCAGGGTCTCGAGCGAGGGTGTGGCGGAACCGAGCACCACGGGCAGCTCCGTCAGGTTCGCGCGCATCACCGCCAGGTCGCGTGCCGAGTAGCGCAGCCCCTCGTGCTGCCGGAGCGAGGTATCGTGTTCCTCGTCCACGACGATGAGCCCGGGGCGCGCGAGGGGCACGAACACCGCCGAACGAGTGCCGATCACGACCGCGGCCCGACCGCTGCGCGCATCGTTCCACGCGACCAGGCGCGCTGTGGCGGAGAGACCGGAGTGCAGCACAGCGACCGGCGCCCCGAGCCGGCTCGCAAAGCGGTGTACCAGCTGCGGCGTCAGTCCGATCTCCGGCACCAGCACGAGCACCTGGAGTCCACGCCGCAGGCATTCGGCGGCCGCCGCGAGATAAATCTCGGTCTTGCCGCTGCCGGTGACGCCGAACAACAGACGCGCGGAGAAGCGACCCAGGTCGGCGACGATGGCCGCCGCCGCCGTCGACTGGGCGTCATTGAGCGGCGGACCGGCAATGGCGTCGGCCCAGGCGGCCGCAAGCGGCTCGGTCTCGAACTCCACGAGGCCCCGGGCGGCGAGCCGCGCCGCGCTGGCGCGCCATCCGGGGGGCAGGTCCGGATCGTCGGTTCGCCGTGGCCTGGCCGCGAGCAGGTCGAGCAACGCCGCCTGTTTCGGCGCGCGCCGGCGCATGGCGTCCGGCGCCGGCCCGCGAGCGACGAGCCTGGCTGGGGGCTCCGGCAATGGCTTGCCCTGCCGCAATGGGGCGGGCATGGCGGTGGCTGCGACGCTGCCGGGGGCCGCCTGGTAATAACGGGCGGTCCATCCGATGAGCTTCAGCAGGTCCGCGTCGAACAACGGTGCCGCATCGAGTGCCTCGACCGCGGGTTTAAGGCGCTCGACGGGTACGTCGGAAGTCTCCCCATGGGCCATCACGAGCCCGACCGGGTGACGCCTGCCGAACGGCACCCGCACCCGGGCGCCGGGTGCCGGCAGAGCGCCAGTTTCGGGCGCCAGGTAGTCGAACAACGTATCCAGCGGGGCATCGATCGCCACCTTCAGGATGGTCAACGTCGAGAACCCTGGCGGTGAGATTCGAGTTGTCCACAGAAGCTGTGGATAACTCTGTGGAAGAGTGGTCGGAATAGTGGTGCGGTCCGCGTCACTTCAAGGGGCCACTTAGTTTGGTCAAAAAATAATCATAGACAAAACTTCATTCTAATCAATTAGTTCCGAGGCCTTGTTGCTGTGCTTTGTTCGGCGACACGGTTTTGACACGGTATTTTTCGGGTGTTGTGAATAAGTGCGCGGAAGACGTAGCCTGCGCCACCTTCCCAAGCCCTTGTAAAGGCTCGTCGCAGCGGCGCGAATGGGACTCCGGAAAGGGCGCGAGCGACGAGAAATGTCGCTCGCGCCTCTGTAGCCGTGGCTCGGGGTGACCTCAGCTCGCCTTGATCGCGTGGATCAGCTCTGAGACCGCTGCCTGGCCGTCGCCGTAGAGCATGCGGGTGTTGTCGAGGTAGAACAGGCGGTTCTCGATTCCGGAGAAGCCCTTGCCTTTGCCGCGCTTGATCACGATGACGTTTTTCGCCTTGTCGGCGTTCAGGATCGGCATGCCGTAGATCGGGCTGGACGGATCCGTGCGCGCCACCGGGTTGACTACGTCGTTGGCGCCGATGACGAGCGCCACGTCCGTGGTGTCGAAATCCGGGTTGATCTCGTCGAGGTCCGCAATGAGGTCATAGGGCACGCCGGCCTCCGCGAGCAGCACGTTCATGTGACCCGGCATCCGCCCCGCGACGGGGTGAATGGCAAAGCGGACCTTCACGCCTTTCGACTGCAGCAGCTGTGCCAGTTCCCAGACCTTGTGTTGCGCCTGGGCTACCGCCAGGCCGTAGCCGGGGATGATGATGACGCGATCCGAGAAGGCCATCATGATGCCGGCGTCGGAACTCTCGATCGGCTTCAGGCTGCCCTCGACCTCGCCGGTGTCCATCGACTCGTCGCCGAAGGCGCTGAACAGCACGCTGGCCAGCGAGCGGTTCATCGCCTTGGCCATGAGCTGCGTCAGCAGGGTGCCGGCCGCACCCACCACCGTGCCCGCGATGATCATCGCCTCGTTATTGAGTACGAAGCCCTCGAAGGCCACAGCCAGGCCGGTCAGGGCGTTGTACAGCGAGATCACCACCGGCATGTCGGCGCCGCCGATCGGGCTGGTGAGCATGATGCCGGCCAGCAGTGCCAGCACGAAGAACAGCGTCACCAGCGCGGCATGTGCGGAGTAATTGCCGAGCAGGAACATGCCGATGACGAAGGCGCCCAGCAGCAGCACGGCATTGACCTGGTTCACGGCGCGGAAGCGGATCGGCTTCTTCATCCAGCCCTGCAGCTTGGCGAAGGCGATGAGGCTTCCGGAGAA
>Ga0102938_10001503_pt1 | contig 17562 bp, 16 predicted proteins | sample SalPonR2_B_D2_MG_FD_84516 | JGI IMG/M metagenome (GOLD analysis project Ga0102938, IMG submission 84516) | Salt pond soil microbial communities from South San Francisco under conditions of wetland restoration - Salt Pond MetaG R2_B_D2_MG | ecosystem: Environmental > Aquatic > Marine >...
AAGCCGCGATGCCACACTGGCAGCCCTAGAGACCCGGCTGTGGGGATGTATAGCCGCGGCACAGGATGATCTATCGGACATTCCGGCTCCGACCCACCGTCTGCTGGATGATCCTGCCTGTTACGATGCGGTGGATGGATTCGTGTTCCTGTCGACCGAAGCGTGGTCTGCGGCGCGACAGGATATTCTGGAAAATTCGCTGCGAAAGATACCAAGGCCGATGGTGATTGCGAATGCCGACCTGGTTGCGCCCCGCGAACACGGCTTTTCACTGGAGCCGGGGTATTTCGGTCATCTTCTGGCGGATCAAGGGGTTTCCGATATCCGCTTTTTCGGCAAGCCGTTTCCCCAAGTTTATGAGAGGATAGAAGCGACCCTGCCCGGCATTCCGCGGGATCGGATCGTGATGTGCGGCGACACACTGCATACCGATATTCTGGGGGCGGCGGCACGGGGATGGAAAACCGTCCTTGTCGAAATGGACGGTCTTTTTTCAGGACATGACACGCCCAGGTTTTGCGACAGTGCGCAGATCCACCCGACATTCAGGTTGTCGAGGATATAAGCCAGGTCAGGCCCAATTCTGCACAACACCGCACCTTTGGCCATGGGCACTGATCACGCGCTGGCAAGTGTCAGACTGACGTCCCCAAGCCCATCGATACGACCCAGAACGCCACGGCCGGGATTGACCCAAGGCAACCCGTTGAGCGATCCAGTGATGACAACCTGTCCGGGCTGAAAACCGCCACAATGCGATCCGATATTGAGCGCGAACGTGTACAGCGTCTCGAAGGCGTCTCCACCCGGGACTTTCGCAACCCCATCCAAAAGCACCTCGTCCCCGGCCCTCAGATCGCCACTGGCCCGCGTCACATCGACAGATGATCCCTTTGGCAGCGGTGTCCCAAGAACAAGTGCTCCGTTGATCTGATTGTCCGCCATTTTCAGGATGGGATCCGCCGAAGACGCATCCTCAAGCCGTGAGTGAACCAGTTCGATCGCTGGCAACAATTCGACCGACGCGCGCAGACGATCCTTGAAATCGGGTGCGGTTGGCGACGGTAACGGCGCGGTCAGTCGATAGGCGTATTCCAGTTCGATGCCTACCTGAGCGTCAGGCGGAAACGCGACTTCAGCATGAGACACCGCGATATCCTTTGCAAAGATCGGAGCGATCACGACAGGCGCCCCCGGCGGGCAGGCCACTTTGTAGCCTCCCACGGGACCGAACTCTTCGACAAGGCGTGTCTGCACCTCGAAGGCCTGCGCACGGGTCAGACCGTGGCCCGCCTCCAACGGCACCTTGGGACCACCCCGCCGCGCCGAAGCCAGCAACTCAACCAGGTGATCCACGTCCGGGGTGGCGGCTTGGGTCATGGCATTCAGGGCGCGATGACGGCGCCAGCCGTGATCATCGCGTCAATTGCGGCCGCATCATAACCTGCCTCGGACAGAACCTCGCGGCTGTGCTGGCCCAGAACGGGTGCCGCACTCCGGATCGAGGCCGGCGTTTCACTGAACTTCACAGGATGCCCCAGAGTTTTGACCGGACCTGCCCCTGGATGGTCCAACTCGACGATCATGTCGCGGGCCAAGGCCTGCGGATCAGCCTGCATTTCCAGAATGTCCAACACCGGACCGGCGGGCAGACCGGCCTTCTCCATCCGGTCAAGCCACGTTTCCGTGGTCGCGGTGGCCAGCTTTTCATTCAGGATGACTTCCAACTCAGCCAGATGCTGCATGCGGTCATGATTATTGGCAAAGCGAGGGTCTTCGCCCAATTCCTGCGCGCCGATCACCTCGAGAAACCGCAACCAGTTTCGCTGATTGGCGGCCCCCACATTGATCCAGCCATCCGCCGTGCGGAAAGACTGATACGGCGCATTGAGCGGATGGGCAGACCCAAGCGGACCGGGGGCAACCCCGGTGGCAAAAGCAATGGCGGACTGCCAATATGTCTGGGTTATCGCCGCCTCAAAAAGCGATGTGTCAACCTTTTGCCCCTCACCGGTTTGCAGCATCCGCGCATAGGCTGCCGACACGCCCATGGCTGCGATGATGCCGGCGGTTATATCGGAAATCGGGGCGCCGGGTTTTACAGGTGGTCGGCCCGGACCTTCGCCCGTAATCGACATCAACCCGGACATGCCCTGCGCGATCAGGTCAAATCCGCCGCGTTGCGCATAAGGCCCGGTGCGGCCAAATCCCGAAATCTCGCAATAGATCAAACGAGGATTGAGGGCGCGCAACTCTTCATAGCCCAATCCAAGACGTTCCATGGTGCCCATGCGGTAATTCTCGATCACCACGTCCGCTTCTTCCAGAAGGCGCCGCAGCGCCGTGACGGCTTCGGGCTGCTTGAGGTTGAGGGCTATGCCACGCTTGTTGCGGTTCATCATCATGTAAGCAGCGGATTCACCGTTTATCGCGGGCGGAACAAACCTGCGGCTGTCATCACCATCGGGCTTTTCCACCTTGATCACATCCGCGCCCATATCGGCCAGCATCAAGCCACAGACCGGGCCAGCCATGATATGCGCGAGTTCGATGACTTTCATTCCGGCCAGGGGGCCGGTTTCGGATCCTTTGGTCATGTTCCCGTCCATTCCGGTTTTTGCTTGGCAAGGAAGGCCTCAAGCCCATGCCGGAAATCGTTACTCATGTAGCACATCTCGATCAGATCGGCGTCCTCGGCGCGGGCGGCGGCCTGCGTGCGGCGCATCGCCTCCTTGGTGGCGCGCAGGGTCAGGGGCGCCATCTGCGCAAGATGGTCGGCCAACGCCGCTGCACGCGCCATCAACGCATCCTCATCGGGCAGGATTTCAGAGATCAACCCACAGGCCTGCGCCTCATCTGCTTCGATCAGGCGGGCGGTGAAAATCATTTCACGCACGCGTCCGGCCCCCATCAAGGACGACAGCCGCGCAAGATTGGCCGCAGCAAGGCAATTGCCAAGCGTGCGTGCGATGGGGAACCCGAACTTGAGGTTCGAAGCCGCGATGCGCACATCGCACGCCGCAGCGATCGCGGCACCGCCACCAGTGCATGCGCCGTTGATCGCCGCCACCGTGGGCAGTGGGCAGCACTCCACTGCATCCAGCACCGCATCAATCCGCGCCTCGTAATCCAAGGCATCTTGCGCTTTGTCAAAGGCCCGAAACTGGGTCATGTCGGTGCCGGCAGCAAACGCCTTGCCGCCTGCACCCGACAGAACCACGGCCCGCAGAGTACCATCCGTTGGGACAGTGCGGCACAGGTCCGCGAGCCCCTCGTACATCTCGAAGGTCAGGGCGTTGCGGGCTTGCGGCCGGTTGAACTCGATCCACAGGGTATGCCCGCGAATCTCATGGGTCAGTTCGGTCATGACGGCCCCTTACCTGTAGAAGTATTCGACAAGGAACAGCGGCACAGAAGGCACGTAGGTACACAGCATCAGGACAGCCAGCAGCACAAGAATGAACCAGATGTTGACCTTGGACACCTCCCAGATATTCGCACGCGCAACAGCACAGGCCGTAATCAGCACCGAGGCGACTGGCGGTGTCTGCTGACCGATCGCAAGGTTCAGCGTAACGACCAAGCCGAAATGCACAGGGTCGATGCCGGCCGCGGTGATCAGCGGGATGACAATCGGAACCACCAGGATGATGGCCGCCGCCGAATGCAGGAAGAACCCGATGATCAGGAAGAAGAAGTTGAGGATCAGAAGGATCATCCACTGCTGCGACGTGATCGACAGGATCCCTTCGGCCAGTTGCTGCGGGATCTGGGCCCGTGTCAGGAACCCACCCATCAGAACGGACGCCGCGACCAGAAGCATCACGACAGCTGTCTGCATCCCGCCGTCCAGCATGGCACGGCGCAAATGCTTGAGGTCGATCTGGTTGTACCAACCCGACACCACGATGGCGCCAAGAACCGCCAGGCCAGCGGCCTCGGTTGCGGTCACGAAGCCACCGAAGATTCCGCCAAGAATGATGACCGGCAGGGTGAAAGCGGGCAGAGCGTCGACGAAGGTTTCCCGAAGGCGCGGAATGTTGAACGCTTCCTCGGTCGGCAGGTTGTAGCGGCGGGCGAAGATGTAGGCGACCGTCATCAGGCCGAACGCCCCCAACAAGCCCGGCACGATACCGGCAACGAAAAGCTGCTCGACCGAGGTATTGGCCGAGGCCGCGTACAGGATCATCGGAATGGACGGCGGAATGATGATTGCAAGCGATGCCGATGATGATGTGACCGCCGCGGACAATTCCTTGGAATAGCCGCGCTTTTTCATCTGGGGAATCAGGATCGAGCCCATGGCGGCAACATCGGCAACGGCAGAGCCGGATATTTCTGCGAAGAACAGCGATACGCCGATGTTGACCATCGCCAGACCGCCGCGGATGAAGCCGATCAGTGCCGAGACGAAGTTGATCAGACGGTCCGTAATACCACCGGCGTTCATGATGGCGCCGGCAAGCACGAACATCGGGATCGCGATCAGTGAGAACTTGGTGGATCCGTCATACATGTCGAGCGCTATGGTCACGAGGCTTGAAGGCCCTTCGGAGACCAGCAGCCCAAGGACACCGGCAAGCGCAAGGGCCACGGCGATCGGCACGTTGATGCAGATCATCGCCACAAGGGCCAGGAAAATGGCAAGCATAAGCATCAGGCGCGATCCTTGTTCTTATGAAGTTCCGTTTCGACCTCTTCCTCGATCTCCGCATGTTCAAGCGAGATACCGCGTTTGGTCTTCATCCAGTAGTCGGGCAGGCTGACAAGCTGACATATGATGAACAGGATCGCCCCGATCGGAATGACAGATTGGGTGAACTGAATGGGTACCCATGTCAGTGAGACAAGCCTGTCGCCCGCCAGCACCTCGAGAACCTGAAATCCGGCCCGAGCCATCAACACGAAGAAGGTCAGGACCAGCAATTCCCCCAAGAGAACCGCACCCATGCGAAACTGCGGCGCCAACGCCAGAAGCACCGAGTCGAACCCTATGTGTCGGCGATGCAGGGCTGCCAGGGCCGACCCGTAATAGGTGATCCAGGCCAGCATGATCGCGGCGACTTCGTCATACCAGGAAAAGCTTTGCCCCATCAGGCGTGCAATCACCGCGACGATCACGATCGTCGTCAGCATGACCATCAGCACGATGGTGACGCCCTCCAGGATTCTACTGAGAAACCGGTGGATGCGATTCAGAACTGTCATGTTTGCTTTCTTTTCGCATGAGACCCGACCCAGAACATACCGCCCGAAAACGAGCGGCTCCATGTCGGACAATGTCAGAGTTAGGATATGAACCGGCGGCCTTTTTCAGGCCGCCGGTAAAGGCATCCGGGATCAGCCGGATTGGCCGAGGCCAAGAACCTGATCGATCATCTCTTGTGCGCCATCGACTTCGGCCGCAAAACCTTCGTAGATCGGCTTGGACGCTTCGATGAAGGCATCCTTGTCGGCCTCGTTCACTTCGACGCCGGCATCCTTGATCTCCTGAAGAAGGTCGGTCTCAAGCTGAGCGGCCTTCTCATAGGTGAACGTCTGGGTTTCGGTCGCACAGTCTGTCAGAACCTGCTTCACCTCATCCGAGTGCCCGGAAAACTGCTTGTCCGACGCGAGGATATAGGCCGGTGTATAAACGTGGCCGGTGATCGACAGGTATTTCTGAACTTCCTGGAACTTGGCCGAGGCGATCTGCGCATACGGGTTTTCCTGACCATCGATCACGCCCGTCTGCAGGGCGGTGAACACGTCCGAAAATGCCATCGGCGTCGGGTTGGCGCCATACTGCTGGAACATCTTCACACGCCAGGCACCATTCGGTGTCCGCAGCTTGACACCTTCGAGGTCCGCCGGAACGTTGATCGGACGGACGTTATTGGTGATGTGACGGAAGCCGTTTTCAGCCAGACCGACAATGTAGTAACCATTGGCCTGAGCAGCGCTCTGGAAATCGTCCATCATCGCATCCTGAACGCGACGCATGTGATCGCGATCCTTGATGATGTAGGGCATTTCAAAGATGCCAAAGACATCACTCACCGACGACATGATGGATGACGGCAGCGCAAAATCCACCTGACCAAGCTTCAGCTTCTGAAGCAGTTCCTTGTCCTTACCCAACTGAGATGAGCCAAAGGTTTGCACCTCGATGGTGCCGCCGGACTTGTCGCCAACGCAGGCTGCGTAATGGTTCACCGTGGCTTCGAACAAGGAACCCGGCGCGCCGACATGGCCGAATTTCAGTGTCAGGTCCGCCGCTGCGGCCGGAACGGCCATCAGCGAAGCAAGTGCGGTTGCAAGCAATGTTTTTTTCATTTGATCCTCCCTAGAGCTTCGATTTTGCGCAGCGACCGGTGCGATGCCCGCAGGCCATTTCGGAACCCGGTTTGCGCGGTTCACTTCCTTACTCGTTCCCTTGACATGTCGAGGGGTATCGCGGGCGGCCCTCCCTCCGCCCGCGATCGTCGTCAGTCTATATCATGCCGCAGCACGTTCGGCGTCAAATTTGCGGCCCAGCACATCAAGTGCAGCCTGAACGCCGCCGGCCCGGTGCGGGATACCGGCATCACGCAGGCCCATTTCCACACCTGACAGGGTGCCGCACAGCATCAGATCGTTGAAATCGCCCAAATGGCCGATGCGGAACACGCGGTCTGCAACCTTCGACAGGCCGTTGCCCAGTGACATGTCATAGTGCTGCAATGTGACGGACCGGAAGTGATCGGCGGAATGCCCCTCGGGCACCATCACGGCAGTCAGGACCGGCGACCGGTGTTCAGGCACCTTGCACAGAACCTCAAGCCCCCAGGCTTCAACCGCCGCGCGGGTGGCCTCGGCATGGCGCTTGTGACGGGCAAAGACGTTGTCCAGCCCCTCTTCGTGGAGCATGTCAATCGCTTCATTCAGACCATAGAGAAGGTTGGTCGCCGGGGTGTAGGGGAAGTAGCCGGTTTCGTTCGGACCGGCCATTTCATCCCAGCTCCAGTACGAATGCTTCAGGCCTGCAGTCTCGGAAGCCTTGAGGGCCTTTTCACTGACAGCATTGAAAGACAGACCCGGCGGCAGCATCAGACCCTTCTGCGAGCCCGACACGGTAACGTCCACGCCCCATTCGTCATGGCGGAAATCGACAGATGCCAGCGACGAAATCGTGTCTGCCATCAAAAGCGCCGGATGGCCGGCCGCATCAATCGCCTTGCGCACCTTCGCAACCGGCGTCACCGCTCCGGTCGAAGTTTCGTTGTGCACAACGCAGACGGCCTTGATGTCATGGGTCTTGTCTTCCCGAAGACGGGATTCGATCGCATCGGCATCGGCCCCACCACGCCAGTCGCCCTCGATGAACACAGGGTTGAGGCCCAGCTTCTCGGCCAGTTTTTTCCACAGTGTCGCGAAATGACCGGTTTCATACATCAACACAGTATCGCCCGGTGACAGCGTGTTCACCAAAGCGGCCTCCCAGGCACCTGTTCCGGAAGAGGGATAGATGATAACGCGCGATTCTGTCTTGAAGATCGATTTCATACCGTCAAGCGACTTGCGACCTACGTCAGCAAACGCAGGACCACGGTGGTCCATCGTCGGGTAATCCATAGCGCGCAAAATGCGGTCAGGGACATTGGATGGGCCAGGTATCTGAAGAAAATGGCGGCCGGCGGTCATGTGGTCGTTCTCCCGAATAACGTCAAAGCCCGACGTGCCGGGCTTATGAATTGGGTTGAAGTGAATTATGAATTCAATATTATGTCAAGACGTCACGAAATATTTTTGCGAGAACAGATGAGATGTTGAAAGAAAAAACCCATGATCGTCTGCTGCGCGAGTTTCGTGGCGAGGTTTTGGTCGATTCCTTTTCGCGCGGGCGCTACGCGACGGATGCGTCCATTTATCAGATCATGCCAGCAGGCGTCGTGATTCCTGCCTCCGCCGATGACGTGGCCGTTGCTCTGGATGCCGCGCGAGAGGCGGGCATTCCCCTCACCATGCGTGGTGGTGGCACATCGCAATGCGGTCAAACGGTCAATGAGGGCTTGGTCGTCGACTGCTCGAAACATCTGAACCGAATACTGGAATTGGATGTCGAGGGGCGGCGTGCCGTCGTCGAACCGGGCATCGTTCTGGACGATCTCAACCGACAGCTCAAACCCCATGGCCTCTGGTTTCCGGTGGATGTCTCGACCGCCTCGCGCGCAACGATCGGCGGCATGGTTGGCAATAATTCCTGTGGCTCGCGATCGCTGCGCTATGGGACGACACGCGACAATGTCGACCGGATCGAGGGCTTGCTGGCCGATGGAACGCCCTTCGATTTCGGCCCGGGAAGTGGCAACCATGTGCCCGAAGCCCTGCTGCGGCAAATGCTGGATCTGGGGGCAAGGGAAGCTGCGGAAATCGCCGAACGCTTCCCTCAAGTGCAACGCCGCGTCGGTGGCTACAACATCGACGCCCTGGTGCCAGGCGACCGACCAATCAATCTGGCGCATCTGCTGATTGGATCGGAAGGGTCGCTGGCCCTGTCCACCGCGATCGAAATCAAGCTGTCACCGCTGCCCTCCAAGACGCGGGTTCTCGGCGTATGTCACTTCCCGACCTTCCGCGCCGCGATGGAAGCCGCCAAGCCACTGGTCGCGCTTGGGCCGACATCGGTGGAACTGGTGGACAGCACCATGATCGGTCTGGCGCGGTCGATTCCGATGTACGCAAAAACGCTTGAAGACTTCGTGCGCGGCGCGCCAGCCGCGATGCTGTTCGTCGAATTCGCCGACAGCCAGCCCGAAAACGAAGAAAACATCCATCGTCTGAAAGATACCATGTCGGACCTTGGATATGGTTTCGGCAAAGGCGGGGCTCACGAGGGCGGTGTGGTCGAGGTTTGGGACATGGGCCTTGCCGCCGATATCGGCGAATTGCGCAAGGCGGGGCTGAATATCATGATGTCGATGAAAGACGAGGGGAAACCCGTGTCTTTTGTCGAAGATTGCGCCGTCCCGCTTGAACATCTGGCAGATTATACCGACCGACTGACCGAGGTGTTCCACAGTCACGGCACCGAGGGCACATGGTATGCACACGCCTCGGAAGGGTGCCTGCATGTGCGGCCGGTGCTGAACCTCAAACTGGAAAAGGACGTGCGCGCCATGCGCGAGATCGCCGAGGCGGCGTTCGACATGGTCAGCGAATACAAAGGCTCGCATTCAGGTGAACACGGTGACGGGATCGTGCGCTCGGAGTTTCACGGCAAGATGTTCGGGCCTCGCATCCTTTCGGCCTTCGAAGAGGTCAAGGCCGCCTTCGACCCAGACAGCCGCCTGAATCCCGGCAAGATCGTTCATGCGCCGAAGATGGATGACCGCAGCCTGATGCGGTACCCGCCCGATTACAGCTTTGACGACGTCAAGACCGGCCATGACTGGTCCGCATGGCCCGGCAAGGGCGGCGGATTTCAGGGCGCCGTCGAGATGTGCAACAACAATGGTGCCTGCCGAAAGCTCAAGGGCGGTGCGATGTGCCCAAGCTACAGGGTCACCCGCGACGAACGTGACGTGACGCGCGGCCGGGCCAACACCCTGCGATTGGCGCTGTCAGGACGACTGGGGAAAGACGCGCTGTTCTCGGACGAGATGGCCGAGACGATGAAACTGTGTGTTGGCTGCAAGGCCTGCAAACGCGAATGCCCCACCGGCGTAGACATGGCCAAGATGAAAACCGAGGTGCTGTATCAACGCGGGCAGAAACTGGGCTATGGCACGCGCGAGCGCCTGATTGCCGAGATGCCGCGGTATGCGCGGCTGGCCGTGGCTTTGCGCGGATTTATTCGGTTGCGCAACAAGGTACCCATGCTGGCGGCCCTCGGAGAAAAGCTGTTGGGGCTGGCCCGTCAACGCAGCCTGCCGGAATTTCGCGGCGATTTCTTCCGCGACACCGAGATCGGACAAGCGTCTGGCCAACGCTCCAAGGGAAAGGTCCTGCTGTTCACGGACACCTTCAACCGATGGATGGAACCGGGCATTCCGCGGGCCGCCCTCAATGTCCTGACACGCGCCGGATATGAGGTGATCGCCGCCCATGCGCCGGGCCGTCCCTTGTGTTGCGGGCGCACCTATCTTGCCGCTGGCATGATCGACAAGGCCCGCGACGAAGCGCGCAGGACACTTGAGGCGCTGATGCCGCATGTGCGCGCGGGCGTACCGATCGTCGGGCTGGAACCGTCCTGTCTTTTGACCTTGCGCGATGAGTTTCTGACCCTGCTGCCGGGTGAAGAGGCCAAGGCCCTGTCCGAGAACGCTCTGCTGTTTGAAGAGTTCATCGCGCAAGAGGCCAAAGCCGGGCGCTTTGATCTGCCCATGGCATCGCCCGGCGCGTCCGCGCGCGTGCATGGCCATTGTCACCAGAAGGCGGCGGGCGTGATGACAGACATGGACACAGCCCTTTCGCTTGTTCCCGGTCTCGAGGCGCAAACGATAGAAAGCAGCTGCTGCGGCATGGCCGGTGCCTTTGGCTATGGTGCGGAAACCTATGACGTGTCGATCCGTATGGCTGAACTGTCCCTGCTGCCCGCGGTGCGCGAAGCTGCGGGGGAAGACCTGATCGTCGCCAACGGAACGTCGTGCCGTCACCAGATCAGCGATGGCACCGGGCGTCATCCCCTACATATCGCGGAAGTTTTCGACAGAGCGTCGCAAAATGCGCTAAAAGATGGGTAGATAGGTGAGTAGCAATCAGCAAGAGCCACATATGAGCCAGTTGAAACCAGATCCGATCGGGCGTACCGCGCTGGCCGTCGAAATCACCAACAGGCTACGGCAGATGATCCTTGAAGGGGTGATGCAGCCCGGTGAAAAGATCAATGAAAAGGCTCTCACCACGCAGTTTGGCGTCTCACGGACCCCCCTGCGCGAGGCTCTCAAGGTTCTGGCGGCAGAGGGGCTGCTGGACCTGATCCCGCATCGTGGCGCGGTCATAACGCGGCAAAGCGAGGCGGAAGTTGCCGAAGTCTTTCAGGTTCTCGCGGCGCTTGAGGGTCTGGCGGGTGACCTCGCGGCACAGGTGGCCAGCGAAGCGGACCTTGCACAGATCACCGAGATGACCGAACAGTTGCGCCGCTCTTATGCTGAAACGGATCGGCCCACCTATTTTCGGATCAATCAGGCTATACACAAGGCCATTCTGGTTGCTTCGGGGAACGATACGCTGGTCAAGTCGCACGAACTTCTGGCCCACCGGGTGCAGCGCGCGCGCTATCAGGCCAACCTCACCCCAGAGCGCTGGCGCGCCGCCGTCGAAGAACACGAAGCCATCGCCAAGGCGCTGTCGGCGCGTGACACTGCAACGGCCAGCCGACTGATGCAGGATCACCTTCTGCACAAGCTGACATCGATCCGCGTCAAAAGCTGATATGGGCACATAGCCCCGCTGCACTCAGGCGTTCCAGCGCACCTCGCCCAAATCATCAAGCCGGTATCCCGCCACATGACCCGCATGCGACAGGAAGCTGTCGCTTCGGCAGAAGGCAATCATTCGTTGCACCTGCGGCTCGAACCATGAACGACGGTCGACAAGCAGGTCAAACCGTTCCTCTATGATGGGAATGAAGGGCAGACCATATTGGCGGGCCAGCGACTCAAGTCCGAAGGTGGCATCGCCACGCCCTTCGGCCACGGCGATGACAGCGTCAGTTTCACTTGGGGCTGTTTCAGTGACGCGCAAGTCCCCCAATGACAACGCCGCATCCGCCGCCAGCGTCTCGAAAAGCTGCTGTGTGCCGGTGTCTTTCTGGCGCGGGATGAACATGTGTCCCGCCAGATCCTTCAGTCCCTTCACCTTTCCATCAAGCTGAGGGCGCAGGACCAGTCCCCGGGATCGTCGCGCCCATGACACCAAGGCCGCGTTCTCGCCGGCGCAAACTTTGGCGACATGTGGAAGGTTCCATTCACCACTGGCTTCATCATGGATATGCAGGCCCGCCATCACGCCTTCACCGGCGCGGAACCGCTCTAGCCCATCCAGACTACCTTCGAAAAAAGAGGCCAGCCCACACCGCGATTGCCGGATCGCCCATTCCAGTAGCGGGTCGTGACTGCCAAGACAGATCGCCGGTCTGGGCCCGGCGGGCTTGGGCGCGCCGCTGCTGGCACTGGCAATCCACGCTTCGACCTCTCGGCGGGGAAACAACAGCTTGCCTGTTGCACGAGACACCGGCACGTCACCCGATGCCGCAAGATCATAGACCTTGCGCTCCTTGATGCGCAGCAACTCGGCGAGTTCGCGCACCGTCAAAAATTCGTGTTGTGTCAGGTCTGGGTGATCGGTCATCGGCATCTCCACCGCGATCATCCCTCAGGATGGCCGCGCCGACAAGTGCCAGCGCGGCTCTAAAGGCCAGTCTCGGCGGTTAATCCGCGTTGGGGAAGAAGAGCTGCTGACCATTCAGGTCATACGAGGCAATTGCGGCCTGTCCCGCATCCGAGATCACCCAGTCGACAAAGGTCTGACCGGCTTCGGCATTGACGTTCTCGCATTTCGCGGGATTGACCAGTATCACACCGTATTGATTGAAGAGATCCTCGTCGCCTTCGACATGAATTTCGAAATCGGACTTGTTCTCGAAGCTGATCCATGTGGCACGATCCGTCATCGCATAGGCGTCCATACCCACGGCCACGTTAAGCGTCGCGCCCATGCCGGATCCGGTTTCCCGGTACCATGCACCCGACCCCGACGCCGGATCGACGCTTGTGGCGGCCCAAAGGCTCATTTCCTTTTTATGCGTACCGGAATCATCGCCGCGCGATGCAAAAACCGCGCCGCTGGCCGCGATCTTCTCAAGGCTGGCCTGTGCATCCTTCATGCCGGTCACCCCGGCGGGATCCTCATCGGGGCCGACAATGACGAAATCGTTGTACATGAGGTCGAAACGTTCCACCCCATGACCGTCAGCGACGAACTTCTCTTCGGCTGCCTTGGCATGAACCAACAGGACATCCCCGTCGCAATTGGCTGCGTTCTTGATCGCCTGTCCCGTACCGACGGCAACAACGTTGACCGCGATGCCCGACTCTTGTGTGAAGATCGGCAGCAAGTGATCGTAAAGACCGGAATTGGCGGTCGAGGTCGTGGACTGAACGAGGATCGACTGTTCCTGCGCCACACCACCCGACGCGGCGATACCGGCAACGATAGCCGTGGTTGCGAGGATACGTGTTTTGAACGTCATGAGGTAAGACTCCCTTTTGGTGTTTAGGAATGATCAGGCGACGATCCTGCCCTGCAAGAAATCACGCGCCGCCTGTGTCTCGGGACGAGATAGGAACAGATCCGAGGGGCCGTATTCGTGCAGTCGCCCCTGATTCATGAAGATGATATCGTCAGCCAAACGCCCGGCCTGGCCCAGGTCGTGGGTCACGAAGATGATCTTGGTGCCGTTCGCGCGCGCCTCCAGAACGATCTCTTCGATCTTCAGGACAGAGGCGGGGTCAAGACTTGCTGTTGGCTCATCCATCAGCATGACTTTCGGTGCCGTCGCCAGCGCCCGCGCCAGCGAAAGCCGCTGCTGTTCGCCTCCCGACAGAAGGCGGGCGGGCTGACGGGCATGATCCAGAAGCCCGACATGATCCAAAAGCGCATCCCGACGCGCCGCATCCCGAACGCCGCGGGCCTTCAGGGCAAACTCTACATTCGCCGCCACAGACCTGCGGAGGACCACGGGTTTCTGGAACACCATGGACTGCGCGCGCCTCAAATCGTCCGAAAGGGTCTGACCACCCCACAGAACGCCCCCCGAACTGGGCGGAAGCAAGCCATGGATTAGCCGGAGCAACAGGGATTTCCCGGCGCCGTTCGGGCCCATGATCATCGTGATCCCATCAGGCGACAACGACAGGGACACATCACGGATCAAAGGCTTATCGCCGATGGTCAAACACAGGTCGCTGGTGGTCACGGCCCGAATGTCAGGCACCATCGGCAGCGCCGCGCCATCGGCGCCATTGCCGGTCATCACGGTGTTCAACGCGACATCACGCATAGGCATGGCGCACAGCCGTCATGCGCAGGGATTGGACCATTGCGTTCACACCCAAGGCGATCACCATCAGCACCATACCAAGGGCCAACGCCAGCGACAGATCGCCCTTGGATGTCTCAAGCGCGATGGCCGTGGTCATGACCCGCGTCAGATGATCGATATTGCCCCCGACGATCATTACCGCGCCCACTTCGGCCACGGCACGGCCAAACCCGGCCAAGGCGACCGTCATCAGCGAAAACCTTGCATCCCAGATCAGCGCCCGGACTTGCTGCCAACGCGACAGCACCAGCGAGCGGAACTGTTCGGCATATTCGGCGTTGAGATCTTCGAGAACCTGACGGGACAGGGCCATGACGATCGGAGTGATCAGGATCGTCTGCGCGATGATCATCGCCGTCGGCGTGTAGAGCAATCCCAGAAACCCCAACGGCCCCGCGCGCGACAGATGCAAATAGACGATCAGACCAACCACGACAGGCGGCAACCCCATCAAAGCATTGAAAAGAATCAAAACCGCATTGCGACCGGGAAAGCGCGTTATCGCCACAATCGCACCAAGAGGCAGGCCGATCACGCAGGCCAGACCTATGGCGGTCAAGCTTACCTTCAAGGAAAGCGCAACGATTTCAACAAGATCAGCATCACCTGACAGAACAAGCGACACCGCCAGTTGAAATGCTTCTCCGAAATCTTGCAAAATTCCCCTCCAATTCGCCTGATTGCGGAAATTTTGCAATTCTTACATCAAATGTGCAGCACCCCGCAAGGTCGAAACACTCCTCGGGATTTGGGTCCGACATGGTCAAACACTTGTTTTTCGATGGGTTAGATGTGCTTAATGAAGCCGGAGGTGAACGCGTCATGGCAGATCAGCACGACAAGGGAATGGCCATGCGCCGCAAAATCCTTGGCGACGCTCATGTCGACCGCGCCGAAGCGCAGACAACCGCGTTCGACGCACCTTTCCAAAGCCTCATCACCCAAGCCGCATGGGGGCATGTCTGGGCGCGCGACACGATCAGCCTCAGAGAACGCTCGATGCTGACGATCGCGCTGCTGGCAGCCATGGGCCATGACGAAGAACTGGCGATGCATGTGCGGGCCACAGCCAACACCGGCGCAAGCCGCGACGACATCATGGAAGCCCTGTTGCATGTTGCGATTTATGCCGGTGTGCCCTGCGCCAACAACGCGATCCGAATAGCCCGCGAAGTTCTGGACGACATGCACGAAAGCGACCGATCATGAGCAGCACACCCGGAGATTTCTACCAGCGTGACCGTGACTGGCACCCGCCTGCACTTGTACCGGCGTATAAATCCAGTGTCACACGGTCCCCAAACCTGCCACTTCTGTCGCTGGAAAACTCTCTCTCCGAAGTTACCGGACCGACGTTTGGACATAAGGACATTGGCCCGGTCGATCATGACTTGCTGTTGAATTACGCGACCCAAGGCGATCCGATTGGCGAGCGGATCATCCTGCATGGCCGCGTTCTGGACGAAAACGCGCGGCCAGTGCCGGAAACGCTGATCGAAATTTGGCAGGCTAATGCGGGCGGGCGGTATCGCCATCGCAATGACAGCTATCTTGCCCCGATCGACCCGAATTTTGGCGGGTGCGGCAGGACACTGACCGATCAAAACGGGTATTATCACTTTCGCACAGTCAAACCCGGCGCTTATCCATGGCGCAACTCGATCAACAATTGGCGACCCGCGCACATCCATTTTTCGGTATTCGGAACCGCGTTCGCACAGCGCCTTGTCACGCAGATGTATTTCGAAGGTGATCCGCTGATCGTCAAATGCCCGATCGCAACGTCCATGCCTGATCCGAACGCTCTGGATCAGTTGATCGCGCCGCTCGACATGAACGCCGCGATCCCACTGGATTGTCTGGCTTACCGGTTCGACATCATTCTGAGGGGACGCCGGTCGACCCTGTTCGAAAATCGGCTCGAGGGGAACTAAGCATGTCCCGCACACTGGATCATCGCAAAGAAACGCCTTCGCAAACGGCCGGACCTTATGTGCATATCGGACTGGCGCCCGGAGCTGCCGGCTTTGACATCTATAGCGCTGAACTGGGGCAAGAAATCGCCGGACCGGATGCGCCTGGTGAAAGCATCAGAGTGGAGGGCTGCGTCTATGACGGCACCGGCGCTCCGGTCAAGGATGTGTTGATCGAGGTCTGGCAGGCGGATGCCGCCGGCATCTATCCCCACCCCGAAGACCCGCGACATGCGATGGTGGCCCGCGGTTTTCGTGGCTGGGGCAGGGTGATCTCGGATTTCGATAGTGGCGAATGGGCGTTCGATACGATCAAACCCGGCAAGGTACCGAGCCGATCAGGCAGCGTACAGGCGCCTCATATCAACTTGTGGATCGTGGCGCGCGGGATCAATGTCGGGCTGAATACCCGGCTTTATTTCAGTGACGAGGTCCGTGCCAATGCCGATGATCCCGTCCTCAATCTGATCGAACAGCGGCACCGCCGCGACACCCTGATCGCCCGCCGCCATGACCGCGAGGGCACCCCGGTCTACCGCTTCGACATCTGCCTGCAGGGGGAAGACGAAACGGTGTTTCTGGACATCTGACCGATTATGTCGAACACAGGCAGCCTGCCCCGTCGGACATACATTTCCGTGGTCTCTTGCGCGGGCGGCCAGACGGCATAAAAGACCCACATTCCCATGCAACGGAGACAACTTGATGCCCGCATCCCCTGCCGACAGCGCCCTCTATCGCGGCCTTTTCTCGGATGACGAGGCACAGCGGCTATTCTCGGACAGCGCCGAGATACGGTCCATGCTGCTGGTCGAAGGGGCGTTGGCGCGGGTCCAGGGCGATACCGGCCTGATCCCCAAGGACGCGGCCGCCTTCATTGACAGGGCCAGCCGTGAAGTGCAGATCGACCCCGCCGGACTGGTCGACGCGACAGCCGCAAACGGCGTCGCGGTGCCTGCCCTGCTCACGGCCTTCCGAAAGGCGGCGGAAGCCCCGGACATGATGCAATTCGTGCATTGGGGGGCCACCAGTCAGGACATCATGGACACGGGCCTGATGCTGCGCTTGAAGCGCCTTCTGGAGCTGTTTGCGATCCGCCTGGACAACGTCCTGGATAACCTCGCCGCGCTTGCCGATGAAACCGCCGATCTGCCGATGGCCGGGCGCACCTATGGGCAGGTTGCGACCCCTACAAGTTTCGGTGCGGTCGTGGCCGCATGGGGGCGGCCGCTGCTGCGCTGGCGCGATCAGATGGGCGCGCTGCGCGATGAGTGCCTTTGCGTGTCTCTGTCAGGGGCGGCGGGGACATCCTCGGCGATGGGACCATCGGCGCCAAAAATCCGGGCCGATCTGGCAAAGGCGCTGGATCTGGCCGATCCGGGCGCAAGCTGGCACAGCGAAAGGGACCGCATCGTGCGGTTATCCGACTGGATGGCAGGCGTTACAGGCGCGCTTGGCAAGATCGGCGAAGACCTGATCCTGCTGGCACAGACCGGACAGGGCGAGGTTACCATCTCAGGGGCG
>Ga0102938_10001504_pt1 | contig 17557 bp, 13 predicted proteins | sample SalPonR2_B_D2_MG_FD_84516 | JGI IMG/M metagenome (GOLD analysis project Ga0102938, IMG submission 84516) | Salt pond soil microbial communities from South San Francisco under conditions of wetland restoration - Salt Pond MetaG R2_B_D2_MG | ecosystem: Environmental > Aquatic > Marine >...
CTGAATACAGAAGATAGAATTTAGAATACAGAATACTGCAAAAAGCCCGGTCTTAGAGCCGGGCTTTTTCGTATTTACCCACTGCCTATTCCCACTACCTACCCCTGCTGCCCCTCAAAACACACCAGTTCCTGCGCTACGACATCGGCCATCAGGCGCATGCCGGATTCCGGCACGCGACAGACCTTGACTACTGACCTGTAGTGACCGCTGGAGGGAATCAATCCAGCCAATGCATTGGGACGATCCTGCAGCCAGGCGCGGTTGAAGGCGCACCCCTGGTGTTCTGGGAACAGGGCCAGGTAGAAGATATCGGCTTCAACCAGATCCTGAAAAAAGTGGGAGCCAAAGGAAAGTTCCGGCATCAAACCACCGGAGGGGAATGCCACCTCGACCAGGGCGGTGAGATTGCTGATCTCCGAAAAGGACACCGGCACCCCGAGGGAGGGCGTCGTCGTACCCCAACGGCCGGGACCGATGAGCATGGTACGCCCCTCCGGCTCACGACCGGCAATACGTCGATTCAGGCGCCCGATCAGGCGCGCTACCTCGTATTTTTCCGACAACGGCAGGCGCAGATATTCAGAGGGGTCAATCCAGATAATCCAGTCAAGCGCATGGGAGACATTCCCGCCCATAAAATTACCCCTTGAGCGAATCAGCACCCTGTCATCGCCAATATCCTGAGGAATTTCGAGGCTCGATTCAGCACCCCGGGTCTGCAGCGGGCGACACTGCACCACATCGATCTTGACCGTACGATCGGCGGTAAAGTTGGCGGTAAATTCGACATCCACCGGATAGCCGTAAGCCTGTTCGATGGTTTTGAGCAAGCGCTGCATCAGGGGTGCGAAATCACTCTGCTCGAGAAAATCATCGAAGGTCAGCATCCAGACGTTGGCAACCTTGCGCCCCCGATCTTGCAACAGCCTGATGGTCTCTTCGTCACGTACAGCATAGCGATCCCAGGGGATACCGAGATCTTCCTGGGCAAGATTATACAGCGACAGGGTCTGCAAACTGTTGTCGTTGATGTTGAGCAGGTCGATATCGCGCTGGGAAAACCGGCGGACATCCTCAAAACCCTTATGCTGCCGCCGCGCCGGCGCATCAAGGGCGACCACGCGCGGATAGTCGACTTCGGAACGGTCAACAGCACGGGTTCCCATCCCCACGACCAGACGCAACATCCCGGCCCGGGGATCCATCTCCTTATCCCAGACGAAGGTATTATATGACACCCCGACCCCGGCCAGTTCCGGCATATAATAGTGCTTGCGATAGGAACCGGACACGCGCTGGATCAACAGCGCCATCTGCTCATCCTTTTTATCGAGACCGCGCTGCAGGCGATAGGTCAGAGCGTCCTCACTCATAGAACTGGCAAACACCTTGCGGATGGCGTTTTCCAATGCTTCGAGGCGCTCATCCGGCCCCCCCTGATTAACGCAGAAAAAGCTGTCGTACTTACCCGCAAAAGCATTACCGAAGCCATCTTCGAGCAATGAACTGGAGCGCACAATGATCGGATACTGGCCGTAATATTCGAGCATCTGCTGAAATTCCTCACGAATTTCGTCCGGGAAACTACCCGCCAGCATCTTCTCGCGCAGCTCGGCAGCAACGCTGAAATAGCCTGCTTCGGCCTTCTGCTGCATAAACAGCTGCCAGAGATTATTGTGCACGATGTAGGAATAATACACGTTAGAACCGACATAGTAAGAATCGTGTTTTTCGAGATGATGATCCCAATCAAAGCTTTCATCGCGGCGGAGGATATTGTGGGCCAGCAACATGCCGACAGCTTTGCCACCAATAAAGCCGGTACCGATAATGCGTGATTTGATATCGAGCAGATCGGACAGCCTGAAGTATTCACGCGCCAGCTCCAGCATCCGCTCCTCACGGGCGAGGACATGACGACAGAGGTGGCGCACCATAGTGTCGCGATCAGAACCGGAACCATTCTCGCGACACAGATCTTCCGCGTCCATAAACAGCCGGTGCCAGTGATCAATCTGGCGCCGACCGCCGTTGGCGGTACGCTCTGCCAACGACTTGTAGAGCCGGGTTGATTCAAAACTGTTGGTCAAGGGAATAAAGCGCTCACCGATCTTATGGTGGGGCAGAAACATGGTCGGCGAATGGCGCTGCCAGACCTTGAGAGGCTGAATGTGAAAATGGTCTTCGTGGCTGAAGACATCAATCAGCACCTGGGTGGTATTGCGGATCTGTTCAACCGTGCGGAAGGCATGACGGCTGCGGATCAGGGCAAAATAGGCAACGGTATCAAGATCAAACAGATAGGGGCAGGTAATACGGAAAAAATTGCCGATCATATGATCGGTGGCCCAGGCCGAAAGCAGCTCGGAGAGGCAGTCAAAAACATAGAAGGCCTCCTTGCCCTGGGCGGTAATGACCTGATAAACCTGACTGGCAAAAGGCTCAAAACCTTCTTTCGGATCGATCTGATGGATCTTGATCTGGGGCGATTCAGCCAGCAGCGGCAAATGGTCACCAAAGCGCATGTAGTTGATAGCACGACCATCGCCCAGCGCTTGCTCGACAAAGGGCTGGACAAAATAGCGGTAATCATCGATCGATTCAACCTTAAGCACGACATTATCACCAATGCGCAAGCCATCGAGAATAGCATCCAGTTCGGCATAGCCCGTCGATACCCGCTGTGACTTACCCATAAACCCATCTCCTGTTGGTGGCAATCATATGATAATTTTCAAATTGCTGTTTTTATAGCACACACTCAAGTAAACTGCGTACTGTTTCAGCCGGACCCAAGCCGGATCAAGGGCGCTGATCCGACTTGAGTGCCGGAGACTGCTGACTTCTGCATCTTTTCCGGACACTGTGCACACTTTTTGCATTAGACATTCTCTTGCGTCCAGACTTCAAGCAACAATCAATGACATCGCAACCGCTGCGATTTGCACTGCCCCAGCAAAGGATAAGCTTTTGATGAACCCAGCAGAAAAATTCCGTGACAACTGTGGCTTCGGCCTGCTGGCCCAGATCGATAACCAGCCGAATCATCAACTCCTGAAAGACTCGATCAAGGCCCTCAAACGCATGATGCATCGCGGCGCCATTGCCGCTGACGGCAAAACCGGCGACGGTTCCGGGCTGCTCTGTTCGATGCCGGTCGGCTTTCTCAACAAAGTGGCAGATGAGCAGGAAATCTCCCTGCCGGAGCAGTTTGCCGTGGCAGTGATATTCACCAGCGACCCGAAAAAACAGCTGCCGGCATTTGAAAAACTGTGCAGCAGAAACGACCTGCAGATCCTCTTCACCCGCGAGGTTCCGGTCAACACCGACGCCCTCGGCGAATACGCCCTGAGCCGACTGCCACAGATTTTCCAGGTTTTTGTCGTCCCGGCAGCGCTGATTGCCACCCGCCGCCTTGATGCCCTGCTCTACCTGACCCGCAAAGAGGTGGAAAAACAATTTGCCGACGACCCGAATTTTTACATCCCCAGCTTTTCACGCACCCTGATCAGCTACAAAGGGCTGGTCATGCCGACCTATATCGAAACCCTGTTTCCCGATCTGATGGATCCCGATTTCGAGATCACCTTTGCCCTGTTTCATCAGCGTTTTTCCACCAACACCCTGCCCCAATGGAAGCTTGCTCAACCCTTACGAGCAATTGCCCACAACGGCGAGATCAATTCAATCCAGGGCAACCGCTTCAAGGCGCGCTACAAGTTCACCAATGCCCGCAGCACGGTTTTTACTGACGACGAGATCGCACGGATCATGCCGCTGCTCGAAGAGGGGGTCAGTGACAGCGCCAGCCTCGATAATATGATTGAGTTCAAGCTGGCCAACGGTGTCGATTTCTTCAAAGCGATCCGCGGGCTGGTACCACCGGCGCGCCACAATGTCGCCAATATGCCGGCTAAACTGCGCGCTTTTTATGAATACACCTCCGGCGCCTATGAGCCCTGGGACGGGCCTGCGGCTATCAGCCTGACCGATGGCCGTTACATCGGCTGTGTCCTTGATCGTAACGGTCTGCGTCCGGCAAAATATATCATCACCACTGATAACCGCCTGCTGATCAGCAGCGAGTATGGGGTCATCGACACCCCGGCGGAGATGGTCCGTGAGCGGGGCCGCCTGCAGAGTGGCCAGATGATCGCTGCCGACCTCAACTCCGGGCAGATCTTCTACACCCGCGATATCGACCGCTACCTGATGGAGTCACAGCCTTACAATCAATGGCTGACCGAGCATACCTACTATCTGCAGGAGTTTATCGGTCGCCAGTTCTGCGAGGATAAGGACTACCGCTATCCTGATCTGGAAACCACCCAGCGTTATCACAATATTACCTCGGAGGTCATGGATCTGATCATCCGCCCGATGATGGCCGACGGTAAGGAACCGGTCGGCTCCATGGGGGACGATACGCCCCTGGCCGCTTTTTCCGATCAACAACGTAACTTTTGCGACTTTTTCAAACAAAAATTTGCCCAGGTCACCAATCCACCCATCGACCCCTTGCGGGAAAAAGCGGTGATGTCGACCACCATCGGTTTCGGCGGTATCGGTAACCCCCTGATCGAAACCAAGAGCCGCGCCATGCGCTTAAAGAGTGTATCGCCCTTTCTTTCGTACGAGATCTATCATTCCCTGCTGACCTTTGGTGATCCTCAGCTACCGCGCTTTGAAGCCTGCTACAAATACCGGATTTTCCATACCGACTTTCACAGCGATCTGCAAACCACCCTGCACCAACTTGCCGAGCAGGTTCTGGAGGCGGTGAACAACGACGGCGTACGCATCGTCATTCTTGATGACCGCGTGTTGAACCAAAAGAGCAAACTGATCCCCATGGCGATGGCCATCGGCTACATCAACCGCCAGCTGCTGAAAACCAATCTGCGCCAGCATGTCAGCCTGGTGGCGGTGACTGGTGAAGTGATCGACCCTCACGCCGCGGCGGTACTGATCGGTTATGGTGCTATTGCCATTTACCCCTGGCTGCTCTATGCCAGCGCCCTCGCTCTCGGTGAAAAGCGCAACCAGCCGCCGCGGGAACTGCGTAAGGCGTTACAGAATGTTTATCAGGCGCTGAACAAGGGGATTCTCAAGATCATGTCCAAAATGGGGATCAGCACCGTGTCGAGTTATCGCAACGCCGCCCTGTTTGACATCATCGGCCTTTCCCATGGGATTGTTGATGTCTGTTTCAAAGGCTCGCCGCTGCTGCTGCCGGGGCTTGGTTTCCAGGAGATTGAAGAGCGCATCGATAAGGTCCACCGCAAGATCTTTGTCGAATCCTACATGATGCCCGTCTACCCCCTCGAGATCGGCGGCTACTATCGTGACAACCCGGGGTTTGAGTATCACGATTTCAACTCCTGGCATGTCACCCAGCTCCATCGTTTTGCTGAAAACCGCAACCGTGAAGAATATCTGAAATTCCGCTCGATGATCGACAACCGTGGCATCAGGTACGTGCGTGATGCCCTCGGCTTCAAAAGCCCGCACTCCCCCGTGCCGATTGAACAGGTGGAACCGGTTGCAGCCATCACCTGTCGTTTTGATTCCGCCGCCATGTCGTTAGGGGCGCTGTCGCCGGAAGCTCACGAAGCCCTGGCCGAGGCGATGAACCACCTGGGTGGCCGTTCCAACTGCGGCGAAGGGGGGGAAGATGCAGCGCGCTTTAACACCAACCGCAACAGCCGCATCAAGCAGATCGCTTCAGGGCGTTTTGGCGTTACCCCCGGTTATCTGCGCAGTGCCGAAGAAATCCAGATCAAGCTCGCCCAGGGCGCCAAGCCCGGAGAGGGCGGGCAGTTGCCCGGTGAAAAGGTCAGCCCGCTGATTGCGCGCCTGCGTTTCACTATTCCCGGGGTAACCCTGATTTCTCCACCGCCACATCATGATATTTACTCGATTGAGGATCTGGCCCAGTTGATCTTTGACCTCAAACAGATCAACCCCAAGGCAAAAATCAGCGTGAAGCTGGTCTCTACCGAAGGAGTCGGCACTATTGCTGCCGGCGTCGCCAAGGCGAACGCTGACAAGATCGTCATTTCCGGCCACGATGGTGGCACCGGCGCGGCTCCTTTAAGTTCCCTCAAATATGCCGGCAACCCCTGGGAGTTCGGCCTGAGCGAAGCACATATCAGCTTAAAGGCCAACAATCTGCGCGAGTTGGTCTCCCTGCAGACCGATGGCGGCATGAAAATCGGCCGTGATGTGGTCAAGGCAGCCATGCTCGGTGCCGAAAGTTATGGCTTCGGCACCCCGCTATTAGTGCTGCTCGGCTGCAAGCTGCTGCGCGTCTGTCACCTCAATCGCTGCACCGTCGGCATTGCCACCCAGGATGAAAACCTGCGCTCCCATTACATCGGCACCGTCGGGAAGGTCGTCAGCTACCTGGAAAACGTCGCTGAAGATGTGCGTGAAATCCTTGCGGTGCTGGGCTTCCGCTCCCTCGAAGAGGTCATCGGCCGCTGTGACCTACTGGAAAAACTCGACACCCCATTGCTTAATCATTTTGATTTTTCGGAGATCCTGCACCAGGTCGACGGCGGCAATGTGCGTACCCGCGACAACCCCCCCTTTGATGACAACAGCTTTGAAAAAGAGCTGCTTAAGGAAATTTATCCGGTGATCAAAAATCCGCTGACCGAAATGGTTGCGGAACGCGACATCAGCAATGTCAACCGCAGCTTCGGCACCCTGATCAGTGGCGAGATTGCCCGCTTTTACGGTGACACCGGGCTGCCCAAAGAGGCATTGACCATCAGGTTACGCGGGGTTGCCGGCCAATCCCTCGGCGCTTTCCTGTCCGAAGGGATGTCGATATTCCTGCGCGGAGTCGGCAACGACTACGTCGGCAAGGGGATGCACGGTGGACGCATTATCATTATCCCTGAAGTTTACCAGGCGGGCGCTTCAGCGGTCGGCAACACCTGCCTTTATGGGGCCACCGGCGGCAAACTCTTTGTTGCCGGCACTGCCGGTGAGCGCTTTGGCGTGCGAAATTCCGGCGCCCTGGCGGTGGTTGAAGGAACCGGTGATCATGCCTGCGAATATATGACCGGTGGTACTGTCGTCGTCCTCGGCGAGACCGGGATCAACTTCGGTGCCGGCATGACCGGCGGCGCTGCTTTTGTCTACGACCGCAGCAAGAACTTTATCGATCGTCTCAATCAGCAGCTGGTGGTCGCGCGGCGTATCGATGTCGATGAAGACAACGAGGGTCGGCTCTACTTGAAGAGCATCCTGATCAGTTATTACAACCGCACGGCGAGCCCGGTTGCCAAAGCGGTCCTCGACGATTTCCGCGAGGAGCTGGCCTATTTCTGGATGGTCACCCCCAAGGACATGAAAGCACCGCTTAATCCGAAAGAAGGGGATTAATCTATGCAGAGTTTTACCGAAACCGGCCGCCAGGAGCCGGAAAAATTTGAAGCCACCCAGCGGCTGCAGAACTTTGACGAGATCTACCGTTTTTTCACCAGCCGCATGGTTCGCAAGCAGTCGGAGCGCTGCGTTCAGTGTGGCGATCCTTTTTGCGCCACCATCGGCTGCCCATTGCAGAACTACATCCCCCAATGGCTTGAGGCCATCGCCGACCGCGACCTGGAGCGGGCTTTCCGTCTGTCCAACGAAAGCTCCCCGTTTCCCGAGATTCTCGGCCGCATCTGTCCCCAGGGGCATCTGTGCGAGGGCGCCTGCACCCTGGATGACGGCTACGGGGCCATCACCATCGGGGCCATTGAGGCGACCATCACTGACCTCGCCTTTGACGCCGGGATGCAACTGCCCTTCCCGGGGGTACGCCACAACACCCGTATCGCTATTGTTGGCTCCGGTCCAGCGGGCATCTCCTGCGCCCATTTCCTGTTGCGCGCCGGTATCGGCGTGACCATGTACGAGCAGGCAGAACATGCCGGTGGTCTGCTGACCTACGGTATTCCCGGTTTCAAACTGGACAAAAAAATCGTCTCCCGACGCTTTGACCTGCTTCAGCAGGCCGGCCTGGAGATGCATTTGGGCCAACAGATTGGCAAACAGATCTCTTACCCGCAACTGATCGACGATTACGATGCGATATTCGTCGGCATCGGCGCCACAAAAGGTCGCAAGGCCGGCATCGTCGGTGAAGATCTGCCGGAAGTCATGCTGGCGATGGACTATCTGATCGCAAAGCAGCAGCAACTGTTCGGCAAAACCGCCGATCCGCGTTTTATGATGCAAGGCAAACGGGTTGTAGTTGTCGGAGGCGGCGATACCGCCATGGACTGCCTGCGCACTGCGCTGCGCGACGGTGCCGAAGAGGTCACCTGCCTCTATCGCCGCGACGAAGCCAACATGCCGGGCAGCCACAAGGAATTTCAGAATGCCGTCGAAGAAGGGACCATTTTTGACTTCAACGTCAGCCCGCGGGAAATCCGCCGCGAAAGCACCGGTCTGCTCTGCATCGAGGTAGAACAGACGCGGCTGACAGAAAAGGACGCCGATGGTCGCCAGCGCGTCGAAATCATCCCCGACAGCGCCCATTGCATCGCCGCGGATATCGTCATCCTTGCCCTCGGCTTTGATGTCACCCCGGTTACGGAACTGACAGAGATGGGGGTTACTTGTAATCGCTGGGATCAGCTGGAGATTGATCCGGCCAGCGGCTTGACCAGCCACCCCAAGGTCTACGCCGGGGGTGACTGCTTCCGTGGTGCTGATCTGGTGGTTACCGCAGCTGCCGACGGGCGCCGTGCTGCCCTGGCGATGATGCGCCGCTTTCTCGGCTGACAGCCGATTTCTGTTGACCGATTCCTGGCATCCGACTCTTTTATCCTGTATTCTTTTATTCTGAATTCCATAGTCTGAGTTCAGAATTCTGATGTTGCTTACAGGAGGCCCGATGGCAGTTCGGACATCTACTTGGTCTCGATTCTTCTTGCGCCTGGGCGGCTGTCTGTTCCTCTGGTGGGTGCTGACCGGTGGTTCGCCATCCTCCTGGATCATCGGCGTGCCGACCATCGCTCTGGCCCTGTGGTTCATGGGCACGGCCCCACAGACACCCCCCCGGTACCTGTCCTTTGTCGGTCTGATTCACTTTATCCCCTATTTTCTCTTACAATCTGTGCGCGGCGGCATCGACGTCGCCCGCCGGGCCTATTCACCGGCACTTCCCCTTGATCCACAGATCATCGATTTTCCCTTAAAACTCCCTGTCGGCCATGCGCAGATTTTTTTTATCAACAGTGTCAGCCTGCTACCCGGCACCCTGTCTGCCGACCTTAACGGCACAACTCTCAAGGTGCATGTTCTTGACCGGCAGGTTGATCCACGGCTGAATCAACTTGAAAGCCAGGTTGCCCGTCTCTTTAAATACGATTTAAGGAGCCACTAATGACGGATCTCTATCTCGGCGTCGCCCTGTTTCTGTTACTGACCATCGCCATCGGCCTGGTGCGGGTATTGCGCGGACCAACCGCTACCGACCGGATGCTCGCTGCCCAACTGTTTGGCACCACGGCGGTAGCTATCCTGCTGTTGCTCGGTCAGGCCAGTGGGAATAGCGCCATCTGGGATGTTGCTCTGATCTTTGCCCTGTTGACCGCTGTCGCTGCAGTAACTTTTGTACGCCGGAAAGACGTGGATACGGCAACAGAAACAAAAACGTGACTGTTGTTGCTACCAGGCCTCTTAGTGACTTAAAAACAAAGGAGCGCGATGTTACTTTCTGATCTGCTAACCGCACTACTGTTGTTCTGTTCTCTGCCTTTTTTCCTTGCCGGCACCCTCGGGCTGTTGCGTTTTCCTGACCTCTATTGCCGTCTGCATGCACTGACCAAAGCCGACAATCTCGGCCTTGGCCTGGTGGTCCTGGCACTGATGATTCAGGCTGACAGCTGGCAGGTCGTCATCCGCTTGCTGCTGACCTGGCTGTTGATATTGGTTGCCGGCGCCACAGTGGCCCACCTGATTGCACGTAAGGCGCAGCAGGACGGGCATCAACCGTGGCGACACTGACGATGGAACTAACCCTGATATTCGATCTGATTCTGCTGTTCACCCTGATCAGTATGGCCTGGCTGCTGCTGGCCAGCACCGATCTGTTCCGCGCCGTGGTACTGTTTATTGCCTTTGGATTACTCCTGTCCCTGGCCTGGGTGCGCTTGGGTGCAGCCGACGTCGCCCTGGCTGAAGCGGCTATCGGTGCCGGCATTACCGGGGCCCTGCTGCTGGTCGGCCTTGGCCGCCTGGGCTCAGCTGAGCGCTGCCGCTTCACTCGCGTACCCCTCACCTTTTTGCAACGTCTTTCGGCACCCCTGCTGATCGGCATAATGATTCCTTCGATTACCTTGATCCTGGTGCTTGAATTACGCCTGCTCGCCGACGTCGCTCCCGGCCAACAGGGGCTGGTCAACGCCCTGCTCGACATCAGCGGTAGCGGTCACGGGGTAACGGCGGTACTGATGAACTTTCGCGCCTGGGATACCCTTCTGGAAAAAGGAGTGCTACTGCTGGCGCTTATTACCATCTGGTCCCTCGACCAGGCGCGCCCGCTGGTTCACGAGGATGAGATATCACCCCAATTAACCGGGCTTGCCCGGCTGCTGCTGCCGATAGTGATCATCGTTGCCGGTTTTGTCTTGTGGCAGGGGGCTCACGCCCCCGGTGGCGCGTTTCAAGCCGGAGCTCTGCTCAGTGCCGGCATTCTCCTGGCGACCCTGGTTGGCTATACCCTTCCGGCACGCCGGCAGAGACTGTCACTGCGGCTGTTGCTGACGGCCGGTTTCTGGGTTTTTCTGCTGATCGCCGCCACCACCCTGCTGACCTCGGGCTATCCCCTGAGCTATCCGCAGCCCCTGGCCGGCGGCCTGATTCTACTGATTGAGCTGGTCGCCACTGCCTCCATCGCGACAATATTGGCCGCCGTCGTCGTTGGTGGCCACCCCCCTGACAATCTCTCGGTCCCAGAAGATGACTCCTCAGCGTCACCAAAGAAGAGGCGAAAATGAGTATGGCACTACTCTATGCCGGCAGTGGCATCATCCTGTTCTCCATCGGCCTGCATGCCCTGCTGGTACGCCGCCACCTGTTGCGTAAAATTCTCGCCGCCAACATCATGGGCAGTGGAGTTTTTATGGTATTTATTGCCATGGGTGCGCGCGGCGACGCCGGGGTTGCCGACCCGGTACCCCAGGCCATGGTGCTGACCGGCATCGTTGTTTCTTTGTGTTTTACCGCCGTGGCCATTGTCCTTGCAGTCAGAATCAATCACCTCACCGGTTGCACTACCCTGGCTATCGATGAGGAGTCTGCCATTGACTGAGCTGATTGTGCATCAACATTGGTTTTTGTGGATGACCCTGCTCCCCCTGGGGGCAGCGGTTGCCACTTTTCTGGCGCCGCGGCAGGCGCGCTGGATCGGCTTCACCACCGCCCTGCTGCTTCTCCTTTGTGCCCTGCTAGCCATCGCGGCTGCGATCATCAGCAAGGCCCAAACCATCACCGCCGGCAACTGGTCGACCCCGTTGGGAATTGAGCTGCGCGCTGATGGTCTCGCCCTGGTGATGCTGGCGATTACGGCTCTGGTCGGCTTTATTGTCAGCTGCTATGCTCTGAGTTATTTTCCTGCACGGGGTCATCATCAGAGCCGGACACACTATTTCTGGCCCTTGTGGCTGTTTTTGTGGGGCGGCTGCAATGCCCTCTTTATTTCCGCCGATCTGTTTAATCTTTACGTCACCCTTGAACTGGTGACCCTGGCTTCGGTGGCTCTGATCGCCCTGGAGGGGGGGAAAGCAGCTCTGGCCGCGGCACTGCGCTATCTCTTTATCGGCCTGCTCGGATCCCTGGCCTATCTGCTTGGCGTTGGTATTCTTTACGCTACCTATGCAACGGTAGATATCGCCCTGCTTGGCGACATGCTCAGCGCAACCCGCCTCAACCACGCGGCCATGTCCCTGATGGTCGCCGGACTGGTCCTCAAAAGCGCCCTTTTTCCCCTGCACTTCTGGCTCCCCCAGGCCCACGCCAAGGCACCGGCGCCAGTCAGCGCAGTGCTTTCCGCTCTGGTGATCAAGTGCGCCTACGTGATTCTGCTGCGGCTGTGGTTTGAGGTTTTTCCAGCCCTTGAAACGATTGCCGTCGGCCATCTGCTGGGGCTGCTTGGCTCGCTGGCGATTATCTGGGGATCGCTGATGGCACTGCGTCAGGAACGCCTGAAACTGCTGATCGCCTATTCTACTGTCGCCCAGATCGGTTATCTGTTTCTGGTCTTCCCCCTCGCCCGCTCCCAAACCATGGCCGCTGCCTGGGTCGCTGGAGTGTTGATGATGATGGCTCATGCCTGCGGCAAGGCCGCCATGTTCATGGTCGCCGGCACCATCCACCACACCGCCGGTTCCGACCGGATTTCGCGCTTGGCCGGCGCCGGCGGTCCCATTGGCGTGCTGGTAGTGGTTTTTACCCTCGCTGCGACCACCATCATCGGCCTGCCACCGAGCGGCGGCTTTTTTGCCAAGTGGTTGTTCATCAACGCCGCCCTGGTCACTGGCCAGTGGTGGTATCTGCCAATCATCCTCAGCGGCACCCTGCTGGCCGGCGCCTATATCGCCCGGGTGCTGGGGTGGGCCTTTCTTGATGTCAAACGCAGCAGCTATCCGGTGATTCCCTGGGTGATGAAGTGGCCACCACTGGTGCTCTCGGTCATCGCCCTGCTGTTCGGCCTGATCGCTTTTGAACCGGTGCAGATTGCCTTGATTGGGGCTCCGGTCAGCACCGGGGTGCTGGTGGAGTTGAGGCCATGAACGACCTGATTCTGTTGGCCATCCTCCTCAGCTCGCTCCTGCCCGGCCTGATTATTTTCACCCTGCCGGAAGAAAGTGTCCGCCTGCGGACCACCCTCAACCTGACCGGTGCGCTGCTTAAGTTGCTGCTTGTCGCGGTGCTGTTTCTGCGCGTGGCCCAGCGTGAATATGCGGAATTACGCTTACCGCTGCTACCCGATATGGAACTGGTGTTGCGAGCTGACGCCCTGTCCCTGCTGTTCTTAACCCTGTCGGCGTTTCTCTGGTTCCTGACCACTATCTATGCCATCGGTTATCTCGAAGGCTCGCCGCACCGCAGCCGCTTTTTCGGTTTTTTCAGTCTCTGCGTTTGTGCCACCACCGGCATTGCCCTGTCCGGCGACATGGTGACCTTCATCATATTTTATGAAGCACTGACCATTTCCACCTATCCGTTGATCGTTCATCGCGGCACCCCGGCTGCCCTGTCAGCCGGGCGTGTCTATCTGGCCTACACCCTGAGCGGTGGAGTTGTGCTGTTTTTTGCTACGGTCTGGTTACGTTCCATTGCCGGGCCCCTTGATTTCACCTCAGGTGGGGTTGTTTCCGGCCTTGATCCGGCACTGTATGGCAGTCTCAGCATTATTTTTGCCCTGCTGATTCTCTCCCTGGGGGTCAAGGCCGCCCTGGTGCCCCTGCACATCTGGCTGCCCAGCGCTATGGTAGCACCGGCACCGGTCAGTGCCCTGCTTCACGCCGTTGCCGTCGTCAAAGCCGGGGCCTTCGGGATTATCCGGGTGATTCATGATATCTTTGGGCTCGATTTCAGTATCAAACTGAACCTGCTCTTCCCTCTGGCGCTGCTGGCCGCTTTTACGATTATCTATGGTTCTATCCGGGCCTTGAGCCAGAACGATCTGAAGCGCCGACTGGCCTTTTCTACCGTCAGTCAGGTGTCCTATATTCTCCTCGGGGTGGCCATGGCGACCCCGCTGGCGACTATTGGTGGAATGGTGCATCTGGTGCATCAGGGGGTGATGAAAATTACCCTGTTTTTCTGCGCCGGCAACCTGGCGGAAACCCTCGACATCCACAAAATCGACGAAATGGACGGCGTCGGACGCCGTATGCCCTGGACCATGACCGCCTTTACCATTGGAGCGCTGGGAATGATCGGCCTGCCACCCCTGGCCGGCTTTATCAGCAAATGGTACCTGGGTCTCGGCAGTCTGGCTGCCGGGCAACCCTGGATTATTGTTGTTCTGATCGCCAGTACCCTGCTCAATGCTGCCTATTTTCTGCCGATACTGCACCGCGTCTGGTTTGTTGAGCCGCGTCAGGACTGGCCCCCCTCGACCCTGTACAGTGGCCGTGAAACCACCTGGGCGTTGCTGGCACCGCCACTGGTCACCGCGATTCTGGTCATTTTACTGGGCATCCTCGCTCACAGCGTTGGCAGTCCCCTGTACTGGGTTGAATTGATTGCCGCGCGAGAGGATGGCCTATGAGTGCGCCGGTTACCATGGCCATCCTGCTAGGGGTACCATTGCTCCCCCTGCTGTTGGTCGGCGCGTTGGCGGCCGCGCGGTTACGACGCCTGGCACTCAGTATTGCTCCCTTTGCAGCCCTTCCCGGGCTGGTTCTGGCGCTGTTGCCGGGGTCAGAAACGGCGGTCGCGATCCCCTGGCTGCTGATCGGCACCCATCTGGGGGTTGATGATACCGGACGGATTTTTCTGCTGTTAACCGCCCTGTTGTGGCTGGCGGCGGGCCTTTACGCTGGTGGCTACAGCAAAAATTCCCCGCAGCGAGCGCGTTTCTGGATCTTTTTTCTGCTCTGTATGAGCGGCAATTTAGGGTTTACTCTGGCTCTTGACATGATCAGCTTTTACCTCTTTTTTACCCTGATGAGCTTTGCCGCGTACGGCCTGATTATTCATGACAACACCCCTTTTGCATTGCGTGCCGGAAAAATCTATCTGTGGTTGGTGATCATTGGGGAAGTGCTGCTGTTCGTCGCTTTGCTGCCGGCAGCGCGAATGACAGATTCCCTGCTGATGAGCGATGTTACCAAAGCTCTCGCCAACGCCGATGCCACATCCTTGATTCTCGGCCTGCTAATCGTCGCCCTGGGAATCAAGATCGGAATAGTGCCCTTGCATTTCTGGTTACCACTGGCCCATCCGGCAGCACCGATCCCGGCCAGCGCCGTGCTCAGCGGCGCGATGATCAAGGCCGGCCTGCTTGGTCTGTTGCGCCTCTTCCCGTTAGGCTCGACAAACCTGCCCGGTTGGTCGGCGACATTGATCAGCCTGGGACTGCTGATGGCTTTTTTCGGGGTGGTGATGGGGCTTTTGCAAAACCAGCCAAAAACCCTGCTGGCGTACTCGAGTATCAGCCAGATCGGCTTTCCTCTGATGGCTATCGGGCTGGGGTTGGCCGCCCCGCAGCAATGGCCGTTACTGGCACCCGTTGTAGGGTTTTACGCCCTCCACCATGGTTTGGCCAAAGGCGCGCTGTTCCTTGGCGTCGGCCTGACCGGTCATCTCAATACCCCCACCCTGATGCGTTATGTCACCCTCGCCGGACTCCTGCTGCCGGCTCTGGCGCTGTCTGGCGCCCCTTTCACCAGCGGTGCCCGCGCCAAAGCCGCCCTTAAACCGTTTCTGGAGCTATCACCGTTACTTGACGAATCGCTGCTGACTATCCTGTTAGGTGGAGCAGCGGTCGGCACCACCCTGTTGCTGGGGCGGCTGCTGTTCTTGTTATGGCAGCAAGCAGGGGACTCTGAGACGGCGGGTACAACAGGGATGTGGGGCGGGTGGAGCCTGCTGCTTCTGATGGTCGCCTTAGTGGGAATTTATCCGGGTCTGTTGACGCCGAACGCACCGACAGCAGCCGGAAAATGGTTCGATGCCCTCTGGCCGGTTACCGGCGGCGCCCTGATCAGCCTGCTGGGCTGGTACAGTCTGCGCAACCGCGGCGTCAATCTGCGGACAAAAGACGTGGATGTCCTGCTTGAAGCCCTACTGCGACCATTGGGAAAGATTGCAGCTGCCGTAAAACTGCCACCGGCACCACGGTTACCACGCGGCGCCCGCTGGCAGAACCTGCCCCTGCTGTTGCTGCTGCGGGATGCCGAGCAGCAGTTACGCCAGCTCAGGGTTGCCGGGGTGATGTTCATTCTGCTGTTATTGGCACTGCTGCTTTTGTAGGAAGTGATCAGTGATCACTGACGAGTGACAAAGGACAAGGAACAAAGGACAAAAAAAACGACCGATCTCGAAATATCGAGCCGGCCGCTTGTTAATCTGCCTGTATGGCGAAAACTATTTCACGTGACAACGGTTACAGCTGGTCTTGGCGGCAAAAGCGGTTTCGCCGTTGTGACAGAAGCCACACTGCTCACCGGCGTAAATTTTTTCCATGGTGATTTCCACTGATCGCTGTTTCATCTTGGGAAACAGGTCGGGGTTATGACAGTCACCACAACTGAAACCGGCTTCGGCGTGGATTTTTCCGGAAAACTCCACCGGACCCAGGGCGCTCCTATCATAGTTTAATGAACGGTTAGCGGGAACAGCAATGGCGGCGGTAACAGCACAGAGGGTGACGACACAAAGCAACAGCACGATCCTTTTCATGGGCATTATCCTTGTCAAAAAGTGGGAGTAATATGGTATACAACAAAAAGCTACTAAAGTCTGGCGAGAGTTTATACAAGCCCAATATTCAGGTCAACTACTGTAAAAAGCATTTGTTATTTTATTTCTACAGTAAAAATAGATACACTGTTTTACCTGTCACATGATGACAACAGGATCAACGCGAGGGGAAGGGTATCACATTGGAACATTTTATCGCCAGACAGCCGATTTTTGATACGCGGGGACGCGTCTTTGCTTACGAATTGCTGTTCCGTTCCGGGATGCACAACTATTTTGACAGTGACAATTTTGATCAGGCCTCGGCCAGTGTTATTGCCAACAGCAACCTGTTGTTCAGCCTCGGCGAAATGACCGGCAATACCAAGGCTTTTCTCAACTGCACGGAAAACGTGCTCCTCAAAGACCTGATGACGACCCTGCCGCGCCAGCAGGCAGTGGTTGAAATCCTTGAGAATGTCGAACCCACTCCGGCGATTATTGAGGCCTGCAAGCGTCTTAAGCAACTCGGCTATACCCTTGCCCTCGATGACTTTGTCTACCATCAGAATTTTGAGCCGCTGCTCGATCTTGCTGACATTGTCAAGGTTGACTTTCTCCTCAGCGATGTCCGGCAACAGGAAGAACTGGCCCGGCAACTGATCCCCCGCGGCATCAAGATGCTCGCTGAAAAGGTTGAAACCCATGAGGTGTTTGAACAGGCCAAAGCCATGGGATATCAGCTTTTTCAGGGCTACTTCTTTGCCAAGCCGGTGATTATTTCGCGCAAGGATATACCGACCAACAAAATTCAGTTCCTGCGCATCCTCAAAGACGTTCACGCTGAAGACGTCGATTTCAAAAAGCTCGCCATCACCATTCAGAGCGAAGTATCCCTGACCTACAAGCTGCTCAAGCTGATCAACTCAGCCGCCTTTGCCCTGCGCAACCGGGTGACCTCGGTACTGCAAGCGCTCTCCCTGCTGGGCTTGCGGGAGATCCGTTCGTGGGTTTCACTGCTGTCGATCTCCTCCATGGCCAACGATAAACCGGCGGAGTTGGTGGTCAGCTCATTGATCCGCGCCCGTCTGTGTGAACAATTGGCGCTGCCCAGTCGCATGGGCGACCGCAAATC
>Ga0102938_10001505_pt1 | contig 17555 bp, 18 predicted proteins | sample SalPonR2_B_D2_MG_FD_84516 | JGI IMG/M metagenome (GOLD analysis project Ga0102938, IMG submission 84516) | Salt pond soil microbial communities from South San Francisco under conditions of wetland restoration - Salt Pond MetaG R2_B_D2_MG | ecosystem: Environmental > Aquatic > Marine >...
ACATCAAATGCGAGGCCCTGGTCGGGCCATCCCATCACCAGCGCGGGAATAACCAGATGGGCAGAACTGGATATAGGCAGAAATTCCGTCAACCCCTGCACCAGGGCCAGTAGAAGGGCCTGATAAAGTTCAATCATTTCGGGCGACCCTGCTCCGGGATCTTCTTCCAGTTGATTTCATTGCGCACATAGGCCGGGTTGACGTCTGCCGGTGCCTGGGTAGCGCCCTGGGTGATGAGCTGTCGCGCCAGGGGAACGATGTCGCGGGCGTCTGGCAGACTATCCGTATGCACGCTGTTTACGCGCAGCCGCAAGGCGGCAGAGCACCTGTCGAGGTACGCGCACCCATTACCCAGCGCTGTCAACGGCTCACGGCCTTCGGGCGCCAGGTCTTCCGGCGCAACAGCCCAGGGGCCCTGTTGCAACACCGCGAGTCCCTGCTCGAAAACATACACGGCCGCGTACACTTCATTCAGTCTGGCATCTACAAGGCAAAGCGCTGTATCGGATTCATCCAGCAGCCCCCTTCTCATCGCGCCCTGGGCTATTGCCGCGAGAGACGATACCGGAACGACCGGCAGGCCACTGGCGTAGGCCAAACCCTGCGCGGCACTGGCGGCGACACGCAACCCGGTGAAAGAACCCGGCCCCGACCCGTAGGCGATAGCCTCGACACCCTGCCCTCGCAAATCGCCAATCGGCAACAACTCGCCAAGCAAGGCGAAGATTCGCTGGCTGTGTTGGCGTGGCGCCACCTCGTGGCGCTGAAATGTGCCTTCCGCGATAGCAACGGCGACCGAACAGGCGTCCGAAGAAGTCTCCAGGGCGAGAATCCCGCAGCCTTTCCCGCTAATATACATTCGCTCCGCCAATACCCAATACCCCGTGCAACTGCTACCGTAATCACTGACAATTATCACACAGCCACTACCCTGGCGGCACCACTCCCACGATGCAATTCTGTCAAACAGATGATTTGAGCCAGATAACCGGACTCATCCTTGCGGGGGGGAAAGGCCGGCGCGTTGACTATCGCGACAAGGGGCTTGTCCCCTGGTTGGGTAAACCGCTGATCGCTCATGTGTGCGAGCGAATCAGGCCTCAAGTGGCCGAACTGATTATCAGCTGCAATCGCAACCCGGATATCTATAAGAAGTACGCCGTCACTGTTGTTGAAGACAGGCGTGCCAATTTTCAGGGACCGCTGGCGGGGCTGGAAGCAGCCCTGCCCGGGATCAGCACTGAGTACGTCCTCGTCACAACCTGCGACACACCGCTTATCCCGGGGGATCTGGCACGCAGATTACTTGCCGTAATGCAAGAGGACCCGGCCCTGGACGCCTGTTTTGCGCATGACGGTGAACGCGCGCACTACCTGTGTTCATGCATGCGCAATAGTGGTCTGTACACTCTTTCGAGCTTTCTCGATACTGGTGAGCGAGCGGTACATCGTTGGTATCGGGAAAAGCGGGTTGCCGCCGTGGATTTTTCTGACTGCCGCGAGGCCTTCAGAAACTTCAATCAAATGGAATAGTCACCTGTCGGTACGGGCTATCTTGCCCTCCGGCACACGCTGGGTATCAAAAAAAAACCGCTGAGTTATCAGCGGTTTTTTTTATGCTTGCTTCGCCGCGGACGACGCAGGGTGAGCACATTCAACTCGCCGCGCTGGCTGGAGCCTTCCGTGCAGCCCTGGCCTTTGGTCTGGCCCTTGCCTTGCTCCCGGCTTTTGACTTCGCCCTGACTTTGGACCTGGAGCCCGGACGACCCCTGGCTGCGGTGCCGGACTTACTCTTCGCCCGCGTTTTACTGGCCGCCCCGGCTTTGGTCTTGCGCTTGGGTGACGCTTTCGCTTTTTTGGGAGCGGCCTTCTTTTTTGGCTTGCCGCGCAGTTTCCGCGCTGCCTCTTTCACTTTTGCTTCAGCTTTTTTCTCTATGGCGCGCACCTTGCTTGCGGCTTTTTTCTCAGCCGCTGTCACCTGCTTGAGCAGACGCTTTTCCAGCTTGGCCACCTTCCTGGCGTCCGCTGTCGCCCGCGCCCGGGCCCAACGCTCGGCGTGCCGCGCCAACTCGGCGATCTTGTCCACCTCGGCTTTAGCCGCGAGCTCTGCCTTGTGAGCGAAGACCTTTTCCTCTGCAATAAGCCTGGTCGCCCTGACTTTGGCATCCTCTCTCAGTTTCTGGGCTCGCTCCTTCGCTGCGGCAACCCTCTCCCGCAGTGACTTGATTTTCGTCGAAGTTCGGGCTGCGGCATTGGAGGCAACTTTTGCAGCGCGTTTATTGGCGGCGGTTGCGTTTTTCTTCGCCGTCTTGCGCGCACGCTCTACTTTCTTGCGTGCCGTGACCAGAGATTTCTTCTCTGCGTCCATTGTCTTCTGCAAATTATCCAGGGTTTCATGCGCCCGGGCGAGTGCAGGCGTCATTGGAGCTGACACTGCCGATTTCTGGGAAGAAGACGAACGCTTTGCCTGTGCTGTTTTCTTTGCGGTAGTTTTTCGTTTAGCTGGAGTTTTGCGTTTAGCAGGGGCTTTTCGTTTTGTTGGCGCTTTGCGTTTTGTTGGCGCTTTGCGAGCCGCTTTCTTTACAGTGGATTTTTTTGCCGCCGTTTTCCGTTTCGCCGGCACTTTCTTTCGCGCTACCTTTTTTGTTTTCGCGCGTTTTGCGGGCGCTTTTTTAACAGCCGTTGCCATTTCGCACATCTCCTAGAACATTTTCAGGATACAGCGTATTCAAAGCTAGCAACAAAAACTGACAGATACAATAAAATAATGCACCGAAATAATGTGCAAGTTACACCTTTCGAACGCTACAAAAGTCGAACGCTAATTCATTATTAAACAACGCTGCGGCATAGCTATCTACGATGCGTCGAGCGCGGCAAATACCCGGTCGCGAATTTGATCTACGGAACCTACACCATCTATACGATGATAGAGAGGAGCGTCGTCACCTTTCATACCGCTATAGAATTCAATCAGGGGACTTGTTTGCGCATGATAAATATCGAGACGCTTGCGCACAGTTTCTTCAACGTCGTCATCGCGCTGCACGAGCGGCTCACCCGTTTCATCATCGACGCCATCGCGCTGGGGCGGATTATAAACAACGTGATAAACGCGACCGGAGGCAGGATGCACCCGGCGCCCGATCAAACGGGCAATTATCTCTTCGTCTGCGACTGAAATTTCCACCACGTGATCCAGAGATACGCCAGCATCAACCATGGCTTCAGCCTGTACGATCGTACGCGGGAAACCATCAAACAGAAAACCCGCCTGACAATCAGCTGCGCCGATACGCTCTTTCACGAGACCGATAATAATTTCATCGGAAACCAGTCCGCCGCTTTCCATCACATCCTTTGCCTTCAGGCCCAGTGGGGTTCCAGCTTTAACCGCCGCCCGCAGCATATCGCCAGTTGAAATCTGGGGAATTCCATAGCGTTCGCAGATGAACTGTGCCTGAGTTCCTTTTCCCGCGCCCGGGGCGCCCAGTAAAATTAATCGCATTGCGTGACATCCTCGGGTTTTATGCGCATCGGAAACGTCCTGAGCGCCGGTGTAAGAAGTAGCTGTACAAAACGCGCGCTAACGATACACAGCGCTTGGCATGGTTACAAGGTGGTCTATATCGGGCCTGGGCTAGCTCTGAAGAGCCTTTGCCAACTGCCAGTACTCCTCCAACTTTTCCAGGTCGAGGTCTTCCAGCGCTGCGCCATCCGCCGATGCCAATGATTCCACCGCACCAAAACGCTGCTCGAATTTGGCTGACGCCCTGCGCAAACTTGATTCGGCATCCAGCCCGAGATGCCTCGCCAGGTTGACGGAACTAAACAGTACATCACCCATCTCATCATCAATGTCCGCAGGTTCACCGGCGGAGATTGCGGCGCGCAGCTCACTCAGTTCTTCCTCCAGTTTTGCCAATACTGCGGTGCTGTCCGGCCAGTCGAAATTGACCGCCGCAACGCGCTTCTGCAGTTTCTGGGCACGCGGCAACGCGGGCAGTGCGACAGGAACATCGGCGAGAATACCGTGAGCATTGCGTTTGCGTCTTTCTGCCTTCTTGATACGTTCCCAACTCAACCGAACCTCATCAATTGTACTGGAATCCTTGACCTGGCCCTCAATCTCACCGTCGGCAAATACATGCGGGTGTCTTCTCAATAGTTTTTCCACCAGGGTATTCACGACATCATCAAAGCTGAACAGACCCTGCTCTGACCCCAGTTGCGCATAGAACACGACCTGAAAGAGTACATCGCCGAGTTCGTCGGCCACCTGCGTGAAATCACCCTGCTCAATGGCATGCGCGAGCTCGTAGCACTCTTCCAGGGTAGACGGAACAATACTTTTGAAAGTCTGCTGTATATCCCAGGGGCAGCCCGTTTCAGGGTCGCGAAGTCGCGCCATCACCCGCAGCAGGTCAGCCAGCATGTATTGCTGCCGCTTTGCCACCGACATCAGTCAGAAACCCGATGGACGTTGATGACATTCTTCAGGCGCTCAATGCGCTCCAGCAGTTTTGACAACGACACAAGGTCCGGCACCTCCACGCGCAACCGCATCGTGGCAGTGTTGCTGTCCTTGTTGGTACTCGTGTTTATGGACAATACATTGAGTCGCGCATTGGCAAACTGCCCCGTGATGTCGCGCAACAGGCCCTGACGATCATAGGCCTCGATAGCGACCTCCACTTCGTAGTCTCCAGTGGACCTGTCTCCCCAGGAAACGTCAATCACACGGTCAAATGCCGTTTGCTGAAGATGCATCAGCCGGCCGCAGTCTGAGCGGTGCACGCTGACCCCGCGATGCTTGGTAACAAAACCACTGATCAGATCGCCGGGAACGGGTTTACAACAGCCCGCAAAGTGCGTCACCAGGTTGCCTACACCGCTCACTTCAACGAGACCAGAGCCATCAACACCGGGGCTGGCCAGGCGCAAGCGCGTACGGGGGGCGTTCTGCAGCAGACTTTGCGCAGCGTTCATGACCTGTGCCGACGAAACATCCCCGGCGCCCACCGCCGCGTACATATCCTCAACTGAATTACACTGCACCTTTTTCGCGATGCGCTGATAATCGATACTGGTGAGCGCCAGCCGCTTGAATTCCCTGGCCAGCAGGTTGCGGCCCGCCGCGATATTGTCTTCCCGCGCCTGGCTCCGAAACCATTGCTGCACCTTCGCGCGCGCGCGCGAGGTCCTGATGTATCCAAGTCCGTGTTGCAGCCAGTCTCGCCGCGGCACTGCATCCTTGCTGGTGAGCACTTCAACCCGTTCGCCCATCTTGAGCTGGTAGGTCAGCGGTACGATGGAACCATTGACTTTCGCGCCGCGGCAGCGGTGCCCGATCTCGGTATGCACATGATAGGCAAAATCCAGCGGAGTGGCGCCTTGCGCCAGGTTCACAACATCGCCATCCGGCGTAAACGCATAGACTCTGTCCTGAGCCACGTCGAAGCTGAACTGCTCGGCAACGCCACCAGCGTCACCCGTTTCTTCATGCCAGTCGAGCACCTGGCGCAACCACGCGAGCTTTTCTTCATAGGTACTTGCCAGTAATCCGCCGGCATCCGAACCTTTATAGCGCCAATGCGCGCACACACCCAGCTCGGCCTCCTGGTGCATCTGCCCGGTTCGAATCTGCACCTCCATTATCTTGCCCTCCGGACCGATTACCGCTGTATGCAGCGAGCGATAACCGTTCTCCTTCGGATTGGCAATATAATCATCAAACTCGTTGGGAATATTGCGCCACAAACCGTGGACCAGCCCCAGCGTGGCGTAGCAGTCGCGCACCTCCGGAACCATGATACGCAAAGCACGGATATCATAGACCTGGGAGAAGCCGATACCCTTGCGCTGCATTTTCCGCCATATACTGTATATATGCTTCGCCCGTCCACCGATCTCGAAGCGTATTCCCGCCTGGTGCAATAACTGACTGAGATCCTCGGTCACCCGTTGAATAAACTGGTCACGCTCGAGTCGTTTGCCATCAAGTAGTCGCGCTATCTTGCGATAGGCATCCGGGTAGAGATAGCGAAACGAAAGGTCCTCCAACTCCCATTTCAGCTGACCGATTCCGAGCCGGTGCGCCAGTGGCGCATAGACGTCGAACACCTCCTGCGCAACTTGTCGCCGCCGCTCATCATTTTTCACGGCGCGTAGGGCGCAGGTGCGCTCGGCCAGTTTGATCAGCGCTACCCTGACATCGTCCACAAGCGCAATCAGCATCTTGCGCACGTTGTCTTTCTGACCGTGAGCTTGTCCGAGCACTGGCCGGTCGAGGTTCAGCGGCAGTTCACCTATAGCCACCATGCGCAGTACCCCGCGCAATAACCGGGTAACACTGCCGCCGAAACACTGTTCTACGCGTTCCAGCGAGACACGCTCTTCCCGTACAGCCCGATAGAGCACCGTCGCCACCAGGCAGTCCGGGTCTACATGTAGCTCGACAAGAATCTGTGCCATGTCGAGGCCCGTGAGAAAGCAATCGCTGTGCCCTGCCCAGTCGCGGGTGTCTGCAGCGGGCTTGCCGCGCGCCTCGGCCGCCACTTCGCAGGCCCGTGCAAGCAGCGTGTACTGCGACTCATCCAGAATGATCGGCAGCTCGTCTAGCCAGCGCTGCACATCCACATCGCCGGCAGCGTCAAGATAGGATTGCTGTCGAACCTGCACCATTTACGCAATGCTCCCGGGCTAGCCGAACACGCCAGTGGACAGGTACCGATCACCACGGTCACATACGATTGCGACGATCACGGAATTCTCTACCTCTTGCGACAAGTGCAGTGCGGCTGCCACCGCTCCACCCGAGGACACGCCACAGAATATACCCTCCTCGGATGCCATTCTACGCATGGTTTGCTCAGACTCATGCTGCGAAATATCGATTACGCGATCGACGCGGTGCGCCTCGAAGATCTCTGGCAGATACGCCTCGGGCCAACGCCGTATCCCAGGTATGCTCGATCCATCCATCGGCTGCAGCCCAACGATCTGCACGTCCGGGTTCTGCTGCTTGAGATAGGCGGAGCAGCCCATGATTGTCCCGGTGGTTCCCATGGAACTGACAAAATGCGTGATGCTGCCGCCAGTCTGTCGCCACAGCTCGGGGCCAGTACCCTCGCTATGGGCTCGTGGGTTGTCCGGGTTGCCAAACTGGTCCAGCACCTTGCCCACACCTTCAGCCTGCATTTTCAGCGCGAGATCACGCGCACCTTCCATGCCGTCTTCCTTCGACACTTCAACCAGTTTTGCCCCGTAGGCCGCCATGGCCAGTTTCCGCTCGTCGCTCATGTGCGAGGGCATGATAAGGATCAGCCGATACCCACGTATCGCCGCCGCCATGGCGAGCGCGATGCCGGTATTGCCGCTGGTCGCCTCAATCAGGGTATCTCCCGGGGCAATTTCGCCACGCGCCTGCGCTTGCGCGATCATGCTGAGGGCTGGCCTGTCCTTTACCGAACCAGCCGGGTTGGTACCTTCCAGCTTAACCAGCAGGGTATTGCTGGTCTCCCCGGGCAATCGCTGCAAACGAACCAGGGGGGTGTTGCCGATACAGGCTTCAATTGTGGGAAATTCAGGCATACCAGAGGAACCGCTTATTACAGGCCGCCAAGTATATCGAAATGTGGCACCAGCCGCCTGTCAGGCAGCCAACACGGCAAAGGCCACGACATATTCGAGCTCATCCGCCAGGCTCAGCTCCACGTGCGAGCCACCGCGCGCCAGGGCCGCCGTGCGGGCACCCCCGCTGAGCACCACCTTCGGAGCGCCCGCGGCGTCATGCGTCACACAGATGTCCTGCCAGCTGACACCGCGCCCTATACCCGTACCCAGCGCTTTGGCGACGGCTTCCTTGGCGGCAAAACGCTTTGCCAGCAGACGGGTCGCCTGCTTGCTTACAGCATATTCCGCCAGCTCTGACTGCGTAAGAATCCGCTTTACAAATCGCTCGCCCTGACGCACCAATACTTCCTCAATACGCGCTACCCGGAGGATATCGGTACCCACTGCAATCATAGCCCTTCCTCACGTCCTCGCGCCGCGTCAGCGCTGCGCTTGGAGAGCGTAGACTGGAACAATTCGCGACTGCGCAAGGGTAATTCTCCGAGATGTTCCGCAAGCGCTTCGCGCAAGAGTCGTTTGCACGCACGACGCGACGCCGCAGAAAATTCGCCGCGCGCAATCGAGAGTAGGTCCTCACCGGCAAACGCCCCGTCACCGGACGCTCCGGCGTATTCAAGTGCCGTGAGCCCCTGACCGGGCTGGAAGCGATACCAGCTGCCTGCCATCATCTCCTCGCCGGTAAGACAATCGGTGGTCACGTCGAAACTGTAGCCCAGCTCTGCGAGCAAAGTGAACTCAAAATGCCGCAAGACCAGATCCACGGGATCGGCAAGCGGCAATTCGCCCAGCGCTTTACTGTAGGCTGAAAACAACCGCGGATGCGCGTCGTGCCGGTGCAGGAGCCGGAACAGCAGTTCGTTCAGGTAGAGCCCGCTGAACAATCTTTCACCGCGCAGGGAAAGTGCGCCGTCCGCGGCTTCAATCGCCACCAGGCTCTTGAGTTCTCCGCGCCCGGAAAAAGACACCAAAAGTGGCACGAAAGGTTGCAGCAGCGCTGCTTTACTGCCACCGCGCGAGCGCCGCCTGGCTCCGCGCGCCGCCAGACTGATGCGCCCATGCTCGGCGGTAAATACTTCCAGCAACATACTGGAGTCACGGTAGGGACGACTGTGCAGTATGTACGCGGGCTGCAGGTTTACGCGCAGACTCATAGGTCAGGCCGGTTTATCGTCGTAACCGAGGCTGCGCAGCGCGCGTTCGTCGTCCGACCAGCCGGATTTCACTTTCACCCAGAGACGCAGCATTACCCTGGCATCGAACAGCGTCTCCATGTCGCGCCGGGCATCCGTCCCGATTGACCGCATTCTCGCCCCTTTTTCGCCGATCAGGATTTTCTTCTGGCCGTTTCGCTCCACGAATATGACAGCGGCAATATGCAGCACGCCTTCTTCTTGCGCAAAATCCTCGATCTGTACTGTCACGGCGTAGGGAATCTCATCACCCAACTGGCGCATGATTTTCTCGCGTACAATTTCTGCCGCCATGAAGCGTTGGCTGCGATCAGTCAGTTGATCCTCCGGGAAGTAGTGATCCGCCACCGGCATTCGTTGCAGAATCTGAGTTTCCAAAGCCTCGATATTATGCTGCCGCAGGGCCGACACCGGTACGATCTCACAGAAATCCGCCTTCTCGGCCAGCGTCTGCAACCACGGTAACAACGCGCCCTTGTCAGCCAGTAGATCAACCTTGTTGACGACCAGCAAGCAGGGCAACCCCGAGCGGCGAACATACTCCAGCACCACCTGATCCTGCTCTGTCCAGGCGGTCCGATCCACCACGAACACGACGAGGTCCACGTCCCGTAATGCCGCGGTGGCTGCCCGGTTCATAAAGCGATTTATCGCCTTTGGGGTATCGCGGTGCAGACCGGGCGTATCGACATACACGACCTGATTGCCGTTTTCTGTCTTGACCCCCAGTATCTGGTGTCGTGTAGTCTGCGGCTTGCGCGAGGTAATGCTGATCTTTTGCCCCAAAAGATGATTGAGGAGCGTGGATTTGCCGACGTTAGGCCGCCCGACGATAGCGACGTAACCCGAGCGTGAAATCGCTTCAGCCACCCTGTGCCGCCAGCTGTTCGAGTGCATGGCTGGCGGCCACCTGTTCGGCCTTGCGGCGGCTTTTGCCGCTGCCCTCCACCACCAGTGCGGGTTGACTCAGGCGACAGGCAACCCGAAAACTCTGGTCGTGGTCCTGCCCCATCACCTCCAGTAACTCGTACTCCGGCAGCGAACGACTGCGCCCCTGGAGATATTCCTGCAACGCTGTCTTGGGGTCCTTGGCGACGGAACCCTCTTCAAGAGCGAGCAACGGTTCTTCAAACCAGTCGAGCACGCAACGGCGACAACTGTCCACCCCGCCATCCAGAAGAATCGCTCCCAACACAGATTCGAGCGCGTCGGCGAGAATCGACGCCCGCCGATGACCTCCACTCTTGCGCTCGCCAGACCCCAGCCGAAGATACTCGCCCAGCGCGAGCTCACCCGCGGCCCGGGCGAGGCTGTCTCCGCGTACTATCGCTGCGCGCATGCGACTGAGTTCCCCCTCACGCGCACTGGGGAACCGCCGATAGAGATCCTCTGCGACAATATGGTTCAGAATGGAGTCGCCGAGAAACTCCAGGCGTTCATTGTTCCTGTTGCCCATGCTGCGGTGCGTCAGGGCGAGTTCCAGCAGCGTCGGATCACTGAACTGATAGCCCAGCAATTTCTGCAGGCGGGCCAGGTCTGGCATGTATTTACTTTGGCGCCTGGTCGGGGCGGGCCACCTTCCCCTGACCTACACGATAGAGCAGATCATCGAACTTGATAACCGCATCGACCCGCCAGACAAGAGGCAGCCGTACCTCGTACCCGGCATCGATGTAGGTATGCCCGTCCTTACGGTAAATCTCTATCTCCCGTGCTTTCAGGCCATTGATACGGTTGGTGTTGAAAATCGTGTCCAGGCGCCCACGTATCGCCGTATTGCTCTCGCCCACCGTCTCGGGGTCTATCGCGATACGACTGACGACGTCGCGCACACTCAAAAACTCAAAATAGGGAGGCCCGAGTCGCAACGCACACATCACAAAAAAACCCACCATGACAAGCACGATGAGCGTTCCCAGAATCGACATTCCCGCCTGACTACGATGCTTGATCACAGTGCTGTCTCCTGTATGTACTTTGTGCTTATTCTATCAACCCGACCCGGCTGAAACTCGGCAAGCTGAGCAGCGAGTCCCAGTGCATCCAGATGGCGAAGGCCTTGCCTACTATATCCCGTTCCGGCACCTGACCCCAAATGCGGCTATCGCTGCTATTGTCGCGGTTATCACCCATCATGAAATAGTGGCCTGGCTTGACCACCACCGTGAAATCCCGCGCGGGAATTTCTGAGTCGACCTGCATCATATGTCCGGATTCGCCCAATTGCTCCCTGGAAAACCGGTAGCGCGCCGGCACATCACCCACTGCAGGCGCTACCTCCCGAGCCACCAATTCACCGTTCACGAATATCTGCTTGCTGCGATAGCTGATGGTATCGCCGGGCAGGCCTACCACCCGCTTTATGAAATACGTGTCATTCATATGCGGGGGGAAAAACACCATCACATCGCCCCGCTCCGGCTCATTGAGGTCGACGACCTTGGTTCTCACCACCGGTAAGCGGATACCGTATGTGTACTTGTTGACCAGAATATAGTCGCCTACCTGTAGCGTTGGCACCATGGAGGACGAGGGAATCTGAAACGGCTCTACCAGGAACGAGCGGAGCACAAATACCACCAGCAGCACCGGGAAAAATGACCGCGCGTACTCAACCACCACGGGTTCCCGGGCGTTCTCGTCGGCCGCCGCCTGAAACCTGGAGGCATCCGCACTGCCTTCGGTGGCCCAGCCCGGGTAAGTCTCACGAAGCTCGGCAAGCACACGTCGCCTCCCGGGCGCCAGCAGCAGTGCATCCAGCAGCCACAACAGGCCGCTGCCGAAGACCAGTGCTACCAGAATAAGCGGAAAATCCAGTGTGAAGTCGCCCACGGCTCAGCCATCAACCTTGAGTACTGCGAGAAACGCGGACTGCGGAATCTCGACACTTCCAACCTGCTTCATACGTTTTTTCCCCGCTTTTTGTTTTTCCAGCAGTTTCCGCTTGCGCGATACATCACCACCGTAACACTTGGCCGTGACATTTTTGCGCAGGGCCTTAACCGTCTGGCGCGCGACAATCTTGCCTCCGACCGCGGCCTGTATGGCGACGTCGAACATTTGCCGCGGGATCAACTCCTGCATTTTTTCCGTGAGCATGCGACCACGGTGCTGCACGTGATCCCTGTGCACAATGGTCGCCAGCGCATCCACACGATCGCCATTGATAAGCACGTCGAGCCTGGAAAGCTGCGCGGCCTCAAATCGCTCAAAGCTGTAATCGAGCGAGGCATAGCCGCGACTGACGGATTTCAAACGGTCAAAGAAATCCAGCACCACTTCGGCCATGGGAATATCATAAATGACAGAAACCTGAGCACCCAGGAACTGCATATCCTTCTGCACGCCGCGCTTCTCACTGCACAGCGTAATGACACTGCCAAGATATTCCTGCGGCACCAGAATGTTACAGCGTGCTATCGGTTCGCGCATCTCCTGAATCTCACCCACCTCGGGCAGCGCCGACGGATTGTCCACCTGCTGGATCGTGCCGTCATTTTTCAACACTTCATAAATTACCGTGGGGGCAGTTGTGATGAGATCCAGATCGTATTCGCGCTCCAGGCGTTCCTGGATAATCTCCATGTGCAACATGCCCAAAAACCCGCAGCGAAAGCCGAAGCCCAGGGCATCCGAGGTCTCTGGCTCGTAGAACAGCGACGCATCATTCAGCGTGAGTTTGGCGAGCGCGTCGCGAAAATCCTCGTAGTCGTCGGACGAGATGGTAAAGATGCCCGCGTAAACCTGCGGTTTGACACGCTGGAAGCCCGGCAGAGCCGGCACTTCCGGGTGCCCGGCGTGGATCAGGGTATCGCCCACGGGGGCACCGTGAATATCCTTGATGCCGGCAACCACAAAGCCAACCTCGCCCGCCTGCAGCAGGTCTGTGGCCACACGCTTTGGCGTGAAAATACCCACGCTGTCCACCTGTTGCGACTTACCGATGGACTTGGCGACAATCTTGTCGCGCTTGCGTAACACACCCTGCTTGACACGTACCAGGGACACGACCCCAAGGTAATTGTCGAACCATGAATCAATAATGAGCGCCTGCAGGGGGCCGTCGCGGTCGCCTTCCGGGGGAGGAATCCGCCTGACCAGGTATTCCAGTGCATCCTCAATGCCCATGCCGGATTTGGCACTCACCAGGCACGCCTCGCTGGCATCAATGCCGATGATCTCCTCGATTTCCAGACGCACCTTGTCCGGGTCCGCTTGCGGAAGATCCATTTTGTTCAGAACGGGAAGTACTTCGAGGCCCTGCTCAATGGCGGTATAACAGTTGGCTACCGACTGTGCCTCCACACCCTGGCCGGCATCAACCACCAGCAGGGCACCCTCGCAGGCTGCCAGCGAACGGGACACTTCGTAGGAAAAATCTACGTGGCCGGGCGTATCAATGAAATTCAGCTGGTAGGTTTCGCCATTGTGCGCAAGGTAATCCAGCGTCACACTCTGGGCTTTGATGGTAATGCCGCGCTCGCGCTCGATATCCATGGAATCGAGCACCTGCTCATTCATCTCCCGGGCACTCAAACCACCGCAGTGCTGGATAAAACGATCTGCGAGGGTGGACTTTCCGTGGTCAATGTGGGCAATGATGGAGAAATTGCGGATGTTTCCGAGGTCGCTCACTCAACTGAATCCGGTAGGTCGAACACGTGCCCGGGCACTTACCCGGACAACTGCAAAAAACGCGCGATTGTAACGTAACGGCCAGGTAACCGCCATGCGGAAATGTTCCCGCTGGCGATACTGGCCCCTGCTCTTCAGTGCAGCGGCCAGCCCGCCACGCGCTTTGCTACATCCAGAGTCAGTCTGTGAGTTTCAGCCCGATAAACATCGGTGACCCACGGCGAATCAGCCGAACCGCTACGGAACCGCCACTGTTCAGCCCGGTGACCACGCGCTCGTACACTTCGACAGATTTTATCGGGCTGGAATCAATCAGCGTAATGATATCACCGCTGACGATTCCCGCCTCGGCGGCCGCCGAACCGGCAACTACTTTGCGTACCAGTACGCCGCCGCTGATGCCGAAGCGTTCGAGGCTCTCGGGGGGTACATCTTCAACCACCAGACCGATGCGTCCGCCACGGTCCTCCGCCGCATTGCCCGCGCTCAATGTATAGCTATCGTCGGAGCCGAGCCCGCCGACCGTTACGTCGAGACTGAAGCGTTTCTTGTCGCGCAGAAGCTCAACCTCCACCGTCGAACCGGGAGCCACCAGGCCGACGACGTGGGGCAAAGCGGCAGAGCCGGGAATTTCATTGCCGTCAAAGCTGAGGATGATATCGCCGGGCAGGAGACCGGATTTATCTGCAGGCCCCGCGTCAGCGACCTGGGAAATCAGCGCCCCGCGCGGACGCTTCAGCCCAAAGGATTCCGCGAGGTTCCTGTCCACGTCCTGGATAGTCACACCCAGCCAGCCGCGCGTTACCCGGCCATCTTTTTTCAATTGCTCGACTACGTTGCGCACCACATTCACCGGGATGGCGAAAGAGAGACCGATCGACCCGCCACTGCGGGTAAAAATCTGGGAATTGACGCCCACGACCCGGCCGTCGAGGTTAAACAAGGGGCCACCGGAGTTGCCGGGGTTGATGGCTACGTCGGTCTGTACGAAAGGTACGTAATTCTCGTTGCGCTCGGTCGGGAGACTGCGGCCCTTGGCGCTGACAATGCCCGCCGTCACGGAGTAGTCCAGCCCGAAGGGCGAACCTATGGCAAGCACCCATTCTCCGACTTCCAGCTCGTCGTCTGCCGCCAGCTTCAGCACCGGCAATCCGCTGGCTTCAACCCGCAGCAAGGCGAGGTCAGATCTTGGGTCAGTGCCGATGACTTCCGCGTCGAACTCCCGGCGGTCATTCATGCGCACCAGCACACTGTCGGCGCCTTCCACGACATGATTGTTGGTCACTATGTAGCCATCCTGCGATATCACAAAACCCGAACCCATGCCCATGCGCGGATTGGGGGTCGACGGCCCGCCGCGATACTCAAAAAAGCGCCGCAGATACTCCGGAATCTCCTCCGGCAGCTGATCTCCCTGCGCTGCCCGGGCCGCACTCTGTTGCACGATTATTTTGACAACCGCGGGTGAATTCTTGCTCACGATATCGCGAAAATCGGGCAATTCCGCCGCTACCGCGAAGGCGGAGAGCCAAAAGGCACACAACAGGGTGATACTGCGAACAAGTTGTCGTTGGGTAATCATGATGAACTTCCAGAGCATATTCGAGAATTGCAGATGCGTTTCCAGTCAGGTCAGCCCGAGTGGCTCACCCGGAGAACGCAACACCTCCACCAGCACCGGCTGAAAGCTGGCGTCATTGTGATGCCGGGTCGCGTGCCAGCGCAACAGGCCGAAACCCAGAGCGAGCCCGCCCAGAGCGCCGCAGGCGGCCAGCACGTCTTCGCTGCCGGTAAACAACTGCACGGCCAGCACGGCTCCGCCCAGCATGCAGAGCAGGGGCATCACGTAGGCGACCATAGAACCGCGCAGGATAACCTCCTCGGGGATGCTGATGCGCACTGCATCATGCACGCGGCAATCTGCCAGCGCCAGCTCGCCAGGCAATACACGGATCAGGCCCCGTCGCCCATCGTAGACGCGGTTCAGCAGGGAATGACCGCAGCCCTTGCGGGCGGCGCAGCTGCCACAGGTACTCTGGCGTATGGTTTCCACCCACAGGCCATCGGCATCCACTGCCACCACACGCCCCGTTTCCGTCAACATATCACTCTACCCACTGCACAGAGTCAGCCACCATACGAGCCGTATTCACCGGCACTTCGCCGATTACCGTCACCAGAACGGGCTGGTCGTCGATGTGCATACCCCGCGTGTAGGAGGTCGTGCCGCCTTCACGCACCAGCCCTTCGCCCGGATGCAATTCGCGCTCGAGTTCCTCGAGAAAAACTGACATCACGGCCAGGCCATCAGTATAACTCCGGCGCCCGGAAAACGCGTCCGGGCTGTCCGTGGCGGTAAAGCCGCCCGGTAACCAGCTCACCCGCCAGGGTCGGTCAACCACCGGCTTGCCGGAGATTGTGTCCGGATGTGGATGCCCGGCGCGGTGCAGGGTGTCGCCGACACCGGAACCCGGAGCACTGGGGCCAAACGCCACCCTGGCAAACCTGAGAGTCTCCAGCGGCTTTTTGCCGCGCCCGAATGTTTCAGCCTGCAATAACAGCGCCGTCTCGCGATCCAGCAACATACGATACCCGAAGCGATACATATCGCGCGGCACAACGTGGAGCTGGATCGCAGACCGGCCGGCAACCCGCGCATCCGTACCCACGCTGATCCGGTACTGTTCGGCAATTCCACATTGCCCCATGCGCATTTGACTGCCGATTCGCAATAGCTGCTGCCCGGGGTGAATGCAGTTCAGGGGATGGCTGGCTCGATCGACCTGGGCACCCTGGCCGGTGAGCTGGGTCAGACGCTCGGAAGACTGGCGGTCACCGACGATGTGCGATACCTGGAAAACCTCGATACTTTCGCCCCGCTGCAGGGTAACTACCCCGTGGTAGCTCTGCTCATGCGGGATGCGCGACATCTTGTCCAACCAGGCGAGGGCCTCCTCGTCCACGTCCGGGCACGCAGCGACTGCGCCCTGTACGAACAGGGTACTGAAAACTGCGAAAACGACCCGTCGCGCGCGCTTCACCACTGAAGTCTACTCACGGATCTCGGGGACACGGGCGTACGGTATCAGGCCCTGGGGTGAATTCAGCGCCGCGTGCTCCGCATGCTCTTGCATATGCCGGCTCATGCGTTGCCGTGCCAGCTGTTCGTAAGCGGTGCTGGTCGCCGGTTGCAAAACAGGCAATGGCTGCGTGCCATAGGACGCCTGCACCGGGGTTGATCCAAGGCTGTTGAGCATGCCCACCGGGGACGGCCGGGCTGCCAGTGCTGTCGTTTCGACATTCACCTCACCCGCGCCCTGCTGCGCGAGTTGTTGGCCGCCGATAACAACGACCATCGCCACCGACGCCGCCAGGCCGAAACTGGCCAGCGGCCGCCACAGGCGCCGGCGCGTGTCCAGCGTTTGCGCGTTCGATGGGGCATCTGCTATCGCCGCCCGAACACGCTGCGAAATATCGGGCTCCAGGCCGGTCTGCTGCTGGTTCAGCAGCACTCCTCGCACCGCCGCATAGCGCGCCCATGTCCGGCGCAATGCCGCGTCCTCGCCAATCGAGGAAAGAACGCGCTGCAGCTCCACTTCATTCGCTTCACCATCGAGTATCGCCGACAGCGACTCGTGCATCTTCTCAGCCATACTGCTGTTCCTCTATCTGGACCTCGGCATCTCGACCTCGGCCATCACTCCTCCCACCCGAGTTGCGTGCGCACCTGCTGATCGATCGCTTCACGCGCTCGAAAAATCCGCGATCGAACCGTACCCACGGGACACTCCATCACCTCGGCAATATCTTCGTAACTCAGACCATCGAATTCGCGTAAAGTTACCGCCGTGCGCAAATCATCGGGCAGGCCACTGATCGCGCGCTCGACCACGGCTTTCAACTCATTGCCGAACAGCGCATTCTCCGGATTTTCAATGTCACGCAATGCTCCGCCACTTTCGTAGTGCTCGGCATCCGCAACATCCACGTCCGAACCGGGCGGGCGCCTGGAGCGGGACACCAGGTAATTTTTCGCCGTATTGATCGCGATCCGGTACAGCCAGGTATAGAAGGCACTATCACCACGAAACCGCG